>Ga0307438_1000007_pt1 | contig 151895 bp, 139 predicted proteins | sample SalMarWE160110MG_FD_202144 | JGI IMG/M metagenome (GOLD analysis project Ga0307438, IMG submission 202144) | Salt marsh sediment microbial communities from the Plum Island Ecosystem LTER, Massachusetts, United States - WE1603-110 | ecosystem: Environmental > Aquatic > Marine > Intertidal zone... | reverse complement strand
CTCTTCTATGGTGTCGTTGCCAGCTATGTCGATCACGTCCTCCAGTGCCTCGGTGAGGTCGGACCAGGTGGCAGCGTAGTCATCGGACTTCAACAGGCGATACTGTTGTTTAGCCAGATCCTCATCATATGCATACACGACAGTATAGGCTACCTCTCCTTCGTCAGCGTAGTTAGCATCGATGATAGTGGAATGGGGTGCCAATACCCAGCCGTCCGCGGTTGGCGTATCGACCATCTCCCACTCGGCGCAGACATCGGCGGTGCAATCAGCAGTCGCCTTCTGGAGGGGTGCCGCTATAATTACGAGACTAATGGCCAGCGCCGCGGCGATGAGCAAATACATCACCCTGGCTGGCCACGCTCTTGTTTTAACCATTATTTCCTCCTTTTAAACTTACTTTTCTCGCTGAGCTTTTTCTCAGCGAGTCAAACTTTTCTTATATGTCTCAAAGCTGGAGTCCCCTCCAGCATCGAGTTCCAGTTTTCAGTAAACCCGATTTTTAAGCCTGCCTCATTTCAGGCTGCCCTGGGTTAAGTAATTGCCTCGTCGTAATTACGAAAAGCAATGGTTTTTTTGCCCGGGCCAGGCGTTGTTCTCTTCCCCTCTGCGAACCCTTGAATCCCCTTAGTAACTCCCTTGACGCCTCTCGTCCGGAAAGAGAAATATTATGTAGTGCGACCTTTCAAGGTCATGCCTTTCATGGTCCTGCACGAGGCCGAAGCCTCTCACTACAGACTAGCGCGCCTCGGGGGCGATTCGCTTCGGGACTTCTCTATAAGCATCACCTCCTTTCGATTTTATTTTCTAATGCCAATCTGAGAAGTCGGCATACTCGCACGAGGCCGAAGCCTCGCACTACACCAGCTTATCTCAGAATGGCAGGTAGCTTTCACCGAACCGTATTCAATTATTAAAGTTCACACAAGCCAGTTTTCACCAAAAGCCATAATAATAGGCTTCAGGCCTAGCCTGTTTACTACTTTAAAACTAATAAACCTATTTTGTCAATAGGTAAATAGTAACTTGCTTAAAATATAACTTAATTTTACCAGAAATAACTTTAATTTATTATAACCGCCAGCTTTATTTTGTCAATACCCATAATATAACGAGGTATCAGCAGGACAAAAATCTCTTGCTGTTTTAGAACAACAGTGCTAATTTATAGGCATTGTCGGCAACTCAATTGTCATTCTGGGCATAGCGAATAATCCGGACCTATCTTCTTCATTCAGGGTGAAAAAATAGAAACAGGGTTGATATGGAAGAAAGATTGTCATGGGATGTATTGCCCGAAGAGTTTCCATACGAAGATAAGGGCTGTGAGCTCTTCCCTTCCTGTCTTAACTGTCCCTTTCCCGATTGCCTTAAGGAAGAGCCCTGGGGGAAGGAGCGGTTCTTAAAGCGCAGGCGGGCCGAAAGGATGATGGAGTTGAAGCGGGAGGGGAAAAGCATTAGAGAGATTGCCCGCATATTCGAGGTGAGCCCGAGAACGGTGCAGAGATGGCTGAAGGCGGTGGACAGCCAGGAGTCGAATTCCCCTCTTAAAGTAAGAGGGGGCAGGGGAGTTATGAAATAACCCCCTTTAGTCCCCCTTATCCTAAGGGGGATGGTTAGGCAGGAACCCCTCATCTTAAGGGGGATAGTTAGGGAGAGAATCCTTAGCTTAACAGCGATAGTTAAGAGAAAGTAGGGATTGCAAATGAAACAGACAATCTTCACCCCATCGCAGCTAAACCGAATAGACACCCAGCGCCTCGCCAGCTATCGCAGCAACCTGGACTTCTATCAGGGAAATCACTGGCCGACCACGTCGCGTCACCGTCAGCTTGTCTTTAACTACGCCAGGGTATCCATAGATAAGCTGACCAGCTTCCTTATGCAGGGAATCGGTATTGCCTGCTATCCCGGGGAAGCCACCGACGAGCTTATGGCCAGGGCCCGCAGCGCCGAGCAGCTCCTCCGCCGCGTATATGAACAGAATAAGCTCCGGCAGCTCGATTACGAGACGGAGATCGACGCCGCCATTTTAGGTGACGGCTGCTACAAGGTGATATGGGATACAGGAGAGAAGCGTATCCGTATCACTGCCCCCGATATCTCAGGCGTCTATGCCTGGTGGCTGGGTGACGATACTTCCAGGGTGTGGAGAGTGGCTTCACGCTATACCCTTAGCCAGGACGAGGTCCGGCTTCTTTATGGCCGTGCCATCGAAAAGAGGCAGGCCGCCATAACCGAGCTCTGGACGGACAAGACCTTCGACCTTTACCTGGATAATGAGCTCATGGAGTCCAGGCCCAATCCTTATGGCTTTATCCCGTTTATTATCTTCCCCAACGTAAAACAGCCCAAGCGCTTCTGGGGCGAGTCCGATATCCCCATTCTCGTCCAGCCTCAGCGGGAGCTTAACCGTGCCCTGAGCCAGCTATCCCGCATCCTGGAGCTGTCGGGAAATCCCATTGCTGTACTGGAGAACATCGCATCGGCTGAGGACATCAAGGTACAGCCCGGGGCACTATGGACTATACCGGAGGACGCTAAGGCTTATCTCCTGGACTTACTGCAGGGCGGCGGAGTCAGGCTGCACGTCGATTATATCGGCTTGCTGTATCGTTCCCTGCATGACATCTCCGAGCTTCCCGGGGTTGCCTGGGGGGGCATTGAGAAGGAGCTTTCCGGCACCGCCCTCCAGATTGAGCTGGGCAGCCTGGTTCAGAAGGTGGTAAGAAAACGCACCATCAGGACCGATGTATATCACCGGCGTAACGCCATGATATTGAAGCTGGCGGAGATATTTATGAGCGAGAACTTCGAGGGAGTGAACCATAGAGTGGTCTGGGGTCCGGTCCTCCCTCAGGATATAGATAGGCAGGCCCAGAACGAGCAATTATTAGTCCAGGCCGGAGTCCACAGCCGGCGGACGGCCATGGACGAGATGGGGATCCAGGACCCCGATGAGGAGTTCAACCGCTGGCTGGAAGAAAGGGAGAGGATACTACAGATGAACCGGGAGTTCAGGGCACAGTCCACGCGTGGCGGAGCGAGAGAGAGAGCGACAACCGCAGAGATGGAAGTGCCTGAATAATAACTCATACCTCTGTCATTGCCAGTCCCGATTTATCGGAACGAAGCAATCTCAAGGTAAACAGGAGAAATGTATGGAAAACGAAAATAAGGAAAACCTGGAGAATTCCGAGGCAAGTCAGAAGACCAACGAGGTTTCCACTGTCGAGGGCCTTGAGGCCATCAAGGCCCAGCTCGAGGAAGAGAAAAAGGCCAAAGCCGCAGCTGAGGCATTCCTGACTGAGAAGGACGGCCGCATCGCCGAGCTGGAGGCCTCGCTAAGCGAAGCAAAGCAGGGAAGCGAAGCGGCCACCGCCGAGCTCACCCGGGTCAAGGAAGCCCAAGCTCAAGCGGTCTCCAAATACCTCGATGCCGTCAGGCTTGCCAATCCCGCCATTCCCCGGGACATCATCACCGGCGACACCATCGAGGAGATAGATGCTTCGCTGGCCAAGGCTACCACCATCGCCGAGTCCGTCAAGGCCAACCTCGAAGCCCAGGCCAAAGAGGCCAGGGTCCCGGCAGGGGCGCCACCCAGGGGCGAGATTTCCCTCGAAGGCTTAACCCCCAGGGAGAAAATCGCCGCTGGAATCGAGCAAGGAAAGCAAAGATAAAAATGTAAAAGGTAAAAGCACAGGGCAAAAATCAAAAAATTTACATTTTAATCTGTCATTTTGACCTTTTATCTTTGATTTTTAATTTTGAACAGGAGGAAATATGAGCATATCTTTAACAGAAGCAAGCAAGCTCTCGACCGATATCCTGCTTAAAGGAATCATCGAGACCATTGTCAAGGACAGCCCCATCCTGGAAAAGCTGCCCTTCATTCAGATCGTTGGTAACAGTCTGAAATACAACCGGGAGAAGACTTTGCCCACCGTAGGCTGGTACGCCCCGGTGACCGGTACCTGGACGCAGTCTGAGCCGGCTTTCGAGCAGTGCTCTGCCAGCCTCTGCGTCCTTGGCGGAGACGCCGATGTCGACAACTTCCTCAAGTCCACCCGCTCCAATGTCCAGGACCTCGAGACCGCCGTCATCGAGCTGAAGGCCAAGGCCCTCAGGAACGAGTTCGAGAATACCTTCTTGAACGGCGACTCTGGCGTGGACGCCAACCAGCCCGATGGCCTGTATAAGACCATGAAGGGCACAGCCTGGACGGCCGATACTGCTATGGAGGTGGGCGATGTTGTCGTGCCTGCCGCCGGCAAGGAGAACGGCTTCCGGTACGAGTGCACCGCAGCGGCAGGCGATAAGAAGACCCACGCCACCACCGAGCCCACCTGGCCCACCACCGAGGGCGACACCGTGGTTGACGACCAGGTCACCTGGACCTGCCGCTATGGCAACCACCTCGGCTCGGCGGTTAACGGAGCCACCCTCGCCTTGACCAAGATAGACAAGCTCATTGACCTTGTCCGGGGCGGTAAGCCCGACCTGCTCTTAATGAGCCGCCGGTCCCGCCGCAAGGTCGCAGCGCTGGCCAGAGCTGCCGGCAGCAACCTGCAGGTCGGAAAGGGCGAGCTCGGCGAGTTCGTCGAGCTCTACAACGGCATCCCCGTGGCCATCTCCGACTGGGTCAAGGACAACTACACCGTAGGCACGTCCAGCGATTGCTCGGCCATCTTCGCCTTCCAGATGGGAGAAGGCGCCGTCTGCGGTCTTACCAGCCCCGAGGTGATTCAGGTCGAGCGCCTCGGCTCCCTGGAGACCAAGGACGCTGCCCGGACCAGGGTTAAGTGGTATGTGTCCCTGGCCAACTTTTCCATCGTCAAGGCCGCCATGCTCACAGGAGTGAGAGACTAATGCCTGCATGCCGGGGTTTTGCCTATTTTTCCCGGGTGTGTACTCTTCTTACCTCCTTTAGGATAGGGGGAGGGAGCGGTACCTCCCTCCCTTCCCCAAATTGAGGTGAAGCGATGAACTTAACCGAAATGAGAGCCCGGGTCCGTGAGGACCTCCAGGACACCGACAGCCAGAACTATCGCTGGACGGACGACGAGGTCGACGGAGCCATCGACAGGGTAGTCACGGAATACTCCCTCCACGCCCCCATCGAGCAGCAGGACGATATCGCTACCACCGACGGAGACACTGAGCTCGACATCTCCAGCTTGTCAGGCTTGCTCGAAATCAAGTCCGTTGAGTTCCCCATCGGGCAGAGCCCGAAGTATATGCAGCGCACCGAGTACTGGGCCGGCCAGCTCTACATGCAGGACGAGGGAGACGGGGAAGACGCCCGGGTGAGGTGGCTTAAGAGGCACACCCTCACCGCCGAGTCCACCACCATCCCCGCCGAGCATGAGGAAATCATCGTCCTGGGCGCCACCGGGTACCTGGCCATGTCGGCGTCTGTGGCCACGGTTGACAGAGCCTTCATCGCCGGCCGCTACGGCACCGTCAGCTATAAGGCCTGGGGCAAGGAACGACTCGACCGCTACGACAAGAAGCTCAAAGCCATCTCCCGCACCTCCAAAGTCGTTCCTCATCAGCTCTACACGGAAGATGATTGAAGTCGGCATACTCAAGAACTTCGATAGCGGGACCTACAAGGCCGGCGTACAGCTCGCAGGGTCCCTCACGACCTACTTCGACGACATCAGCGTGGCCAAAAACATCCCGTCGGCAGCCATGGTCATCGGCAACTATGTCATCGTGGCCATTCCGGGAGGCAATCCTAGGGACGCCTGCGTCATCGCCACCTGGCCCGGGGGTAGCCCCGGCGGAGGCGCCTTTCTCGATTTATCCGATACCCCCTCAAGCTATTCCGACCAGGCCTCTAAAGCCGTGCGGGTTAATGCCGCTGAGACCGCCCTGGAATTTTTCAACCCCCTGTGGACACCAGCAATCTATACTACCCAAATTCCTTGGGTTTCTTTGGCTGGCTTCACAACATCAATTCCAGCGGGCGGCAGTATTCTCGTAGGAACCATCGCTGTCGTAATCAAGTCAGGGGCTGTGCTTAATAACAATTGTGGTCTCTATTCCACCTTTGGCTTTAATAATGCTCTCCCCGCTGGTAAGGAGCTTACAATTGAGTTTCCCCTCAGTTACCTTAACGCAATCACAAATCAACGAGCTATTATGTTCTTTTTTCAGTATGCCTCTTACCCACCGACGGAAACTAACAGGCATATAGGGTTTATCATTGATAATGGCGACTTGCATTCATCATCTGCTGACGGTACCACTCAGGAGACGCAAGATACAGGGGTAAACTTAGCCACAAGTACTCAACTCACTTTTTGCAAAGTTGCAGTTACAGGGGGGGTCTCAGCTGATTTCTACGTGAACAATGTACTTAAAACCACCCACACCACACATGTTCCGTCTGCAGGTGCATGGGCTTTTGTCATTCTGATTGGCATAAAAACCCTGGATACAGTTGATAAATGGATGGGTGTCGAAAGGATCATAATAACTAAGGAGATTTAACCGACAGCTATGCTCCACGGTATTAATCTCAAAACCTCACTGAACAAAGGAGGAAACCATGAACAAAGTCAAAGAAGCGCTCAAAAAGGAGAAGACCAAGGAGGGGCTCCCCAAAGAGGCCTTCGCCATAGTCGGCAACCCGGAGGATCCTGAGACCTGGAAGCTCCCTCACCATACCAGGGCCATCTTCCGCTATCTCCAGGGGAGAACCGACCTGGAAAAGCCTGTCCTTGAACGAAGTGAAGGAAAAGGAGGTACCAATGCCCAAACATGATGGAACAGGCCCACCTATAGGAGCCAGAGGCCCTCAGGATGGCCGCGGTGGTGGCAACCCCGGCAGGCCCGGGCCAGGCTCAGGCGCCAAAACCGGTGGACAAACAGGCACATGCAAGTAAACCAGGCGAATCCCCCCTCTTAAGGTAAGAGGGGCTAGGGGAGTTATGAACTCAACGAACTCCGACAGATGCTTTCTCAAAGGGATCAGGCTCACCGCCTTCCTCGATTGCTACCAGGAATGGCACGCCTTCGTCGAAGGCTTTTGTGAGGTCCTGTGCCCCTGGCCGGCCAGGTATCGGCCCTCAGAGGAACTGCTAAACGATTTGAAGGGAGATCATCATTATTACATGTTCGGTCGTGCCATGGGCGTCATCGCCTGGCTCATCATCGCCATCATCATCAAAGCGGTGTTTTTCTGACCCAACATGTAGTGCGACCCTTTAGGGTCGTGCAGAGAAGAAGATGAGAACATTATCAGCTAATCTACTCGCCGCCCAGAAGAAGGCCGACCGCCTTCCCTATATCGAGGCTAAGGTCTATGACAACGAGGCGGGCATCAAGCGCCTCACCTGGGAAAGACTCTATGATGGCAGCACCCCTTGGCGTACGCCCACAGGACACAATGACCTCGAGGATGCCTGGACAGACGAGGAAAAAGCCTACGACGATACCGACTCCACCCACGCCACAAAGCAGGGCCTTGTCATTGATCAGTGGACTCCATTCCTGGAGCTTACCCATGAAGTCCTTTGGTGCGATAAGGTGCGCTTCCTCCTGAACAACTCAGACTTTGACCTGGTCGATGTTGATGTCTACTATAATAGCGCATGGCATGACGTCTACCAGGGAGTCTATGACGCCTATCCCACATGGAACGAGAAGACCATCCCTGAAGGCCTCAAGCTTGTCACCAAAGCCAGGCTTCGTGCCAGGGCCACCATTACCGCCGAAGACCACGGTTGCTGGTTCCATGAGCTTGACTTCGGCGTCCCGGCCGGATTGGAGCCCGACAACCACCATGGCATCGCCTTCGACGACCAGGGGAGCATGCACCGCATCAGGGCGGCAGCCGATAATAAGCTCTACCGCCAGAAAATCACCGACCCGGGTGAGGCCAGCGATTATTCCCAGTGGACTCAGATCGCCACCGACTGCGCCGGTCCCTGCGCCATCGCAAGCCAGGGCGCCAGGGTCTATATCTTCTACCGCACTACCGCCAACGTCCTGTGGAAGTATTACTCCAGCGACTATGGTCAGACCTGGGATGACGCCCAGCTCGCAAGCTACGCCGACGTCCTCTCCCTGGCCGCTTGCTGGTGGGGCACCGGCAACGTCGTCGTCTGCTTCGCCCTTAAAGCAAACGAGCTGAATGGTATTGCCCTTGACACTTCCGATCAATCAACTAGCCAGCACGTCAAGGAGTTTCACGGCGCTGCCACCCATATATTGCTCGATACCTGCGGCATCGGCGCTACCTATAATCCCTTCTGGCCATGTTGCGAAATCGTCTTTGCCGGCAAGGAGTCCGACTCCCCCTATAATCACTACGACCTGTTCAGGACCTGGTTCTCGAGTTCCTATAACTTCCTGGCCCTGGAGAGCTTCCTTATGTCCCCGGACGGAGAGGACATCACCTACGAGTACCCCGACTGCCATCTGCCCGCATCGGCCCAGTCCTATGAGACCAATCGTATCGTTGCGGTAGAGAAGTTTGTGGGAACAACCGCCTATACCCGCCCCCTCGCCTGCCACATGGTCAAGGGTACTTACTGGAGCGATACCACTTTCACCGAGCCCAAGCCCTTCCTCAAAAGTTGTCATTCTGAGCAAAGCGAAGAATCTCAATACGGCTTAAGGCTCCAGAGCACAAGCGACTACTGGTGGATGGAGAGGCCCGACGGAGTCTGGAGAGCCCCCCGCACAGCCGACTCCCCCCTCGACTTAACCAGGGACATCGTCTCCATCACCCAACATTGTCATCCTGAGCGCAGCGAAGGATCTCTCGTGCTCGAGCTTGACAACTCCAAGGGTCAGTATGCCAACCCGGGGGAGGGTGTGCTCGCTTCGCTTCGCTTTCGCAGCGAAATCGTTCTCGAGCTCGGCTACAAGACGGCGGCGGGCAAAGAGACCTCCGAGGTCGGCACCTACTGGATCGATTCCTGGGAGTATCGTAGTTCGACCCTTCAGGGTCGTGCCACTGGACAGTCAACCTTCATTCTATATTGCCTGAACGGCTGGGGACTCATGGATCGCTGGACCGCCCGCTACCAGATGAGGTGGAACAAGGACGAAGTCAACCCCAAGAGCGTCTGGCAGATTCTTTACCAGCTCTTGGCCCGTGCCGGCATCAAGCTCACCGACACCCCACCCAAACCCCAGTCCTCCGCCATCAACAACTTCTACCCCGACTTTACCGTCAACCCGGGTACCCGGGGAGATAGTGCGATACGCCGGCTTCTATCGTTTGTCCCCGATGGCCTTGTAATGCGTGGCCAGGAGGCCTTTACCAAGAACCTTTTGGCCGATGAGGAGAGCTGCTACTCATACTCAACAAACTCAAGCAACCCAACAAACTTGCATGTCATTCTGAGCGGTGAATACCGCGAAGAATCTCACGTCTCCCGGGCCCGTGCCATCGGCCGGGACAGCGGAGACAACCGTATCCTGGAAGAAGCACTTGACTGGGACTTACTTGCCCTCGCCATCGATATCCTGGAGCAGGACTATGACCCCAATCTCCAGACTGCCGCCAGGGCTCAGGAGAGGGCCGACGCTATCCTCCGCCATGTCACCCTGAGCGCAGCGAAGGGTCTCATCACCATCGGCACCAATGTTGGCCAGGAGCTCCTCGATGTCGTCGAGGTTACCGACCAGCGCTGTGGCATCTCCGGGGTGCGCTATCGAGTAGGGGCCATCCAGACACACTACGACTGCCGCAAAGGAATTTACAGTCAGCGTCTGGAGCTCTGCGCCCCGTGACAAATTATTGGGGATGCTCAGTAGCTCTTTAATGCTTGTTTCAACTCGTTGAGCCTGGGAGTAAAAGCTTCAACGAGCTCCTGGCGGGCCGGTTGCCATTTGGGGTCTGTTTCGATATTGATAACACCCACTGCTGTTCCTGCGATTCTCAATTGGTGCAGGGTTTCTCTATATTCGCTTTCCAGTTCCTGCCTTATCTTTTGTTCCGCCCCTTCATACTCTTGAACGAGTTGGCCTATTTCTTCTGCCTTCGGCTGTAATTCAGGCTCTAAGCTGCTTATCGCCTTGATCACCCTTTTCATGTTATTTATACCCCGGGTAGTTGTAAACTCGATAGCTTCTACCAGGTGCTCGATTACGGCCTGCTTTATTATTTCTCTCTTTTTTTCTCCGTGCCTGTTCAATTCCGCAGTTATATACGGTTGTCGGGGACTGTCAAGCCATTTTTGTGCCAGTACCTGACCGATTTGGAGATACTTTTGTCTTTCTTGCTGTTCCTTTTCCTCGGCTGACAGCTTGCCCAATCTATTTGCTTTCTCTTGAGCAATTTCCCAGGCACTCTTTAGCTCACCCATACAGGTCCTTTATCTTATTAGCCTTAGCAGTGCATTTTAGCCTATAATATTGAGGACGTTCAACAAAGTGAATTTGAGGTTTTAGTGATGATTTATCATAAATCTGTGCAGTTAACGGAGAAATTCTATTGTTATGTATGGCAGGGTAGAGGAAACAATTGCAATACCATTCTCTGGTCCTCGGTTTTAAGGGGGGAGCATCCGCACGTATTAGTTGACCCCGGCCTTGTCAGGGATGAGCTCAGTGAGCCCTGTTTTGATTCACTGACGCAAGCTATGGAGAAGGATGGCTTCACAATGGAGGATATCGGCCTGGTGATTGCCACCCATAGCCATCCCGACCATATTGGAGCAGTTGAATCGGTGGTGAAAAAAAGCGGTGCCATGTTTACTTTATCCCGTGAGGAAGATGAATTTTACCGCACGATGGGGATGAGTTTCTTTCAAATGTTTGGCAGTAAGCCGCCGCAGGTGAATCCTTCCTTTTACCTTAAAGAGGGCGATTTGTCACTGGGGGCTAAAGATGACAAGTTAGCGGTTAAGGTTATCCTTACCCCGGGACATTCCCCCGGTTCTGTTTCCCTTTATCTGGAAGAAGATAAAATATTGATAAGTGGCGACGTGGTATTTGCTGGTAGCATAGGCAGGACTGACTTCCCTGGCGGCAGCCCTACCTTGCTGCGGAAGAGCATCGACAGGCTTTCTCAGCTTGATGTGGAATATCTCGTTCCCGGTCATAGCACTGAAATAGGCAGCATAATTACCGGCAAGGATAAGGTAAGGCAGAACTTTTACACGGTCAAGATGTTCATTTAAAATATAGAATAGTGACATGGGTACGGAAATGGATGACAAAATTAAATATGCCCTGGAACACACGGAATTAATCAGAGCGCCGCAGCGGGAACTGGACACTTTTGGCAGTTCTGTCATTGATTATTACGTCGTCACTGAACTGATGGGAAATCTCAGTGTAGTCAGGGATGGTAAGGTATTTGCGGAAAGGCCCAAAATTGTTACTCCTGCTTACCTGTTCAATGTGGAAGGCTTTAGCGACCAGGCAAAAAAATACATATCTATGATGGCTCGGGAGCGCCCTTATGAATCGGGCATTTTCTACCGGTATAAGAACGAACCCAAGGGCATGAATGTTATCTCCGAGCCTGTCAAGCAGGTGATAAATAAGCTCAGCTCCCAAATAGAGGAAGAGCATAACCCCTTGAGCACCATAATCAGAGGGGTGGAGGAACTATGGGATGTATCTTTGCTCATGTTTATATATGAACTGACCAGCAAGTCGGCTCGTACTAATATGGCCGAACTTGACCGCAGGGGCTTTTTAGACATAGATGCCAGTGGGGTGCCGGAAGGTGCCCGGGACTACATTGAAGAGCTTTTTGACAAGGCAACTCGCGACCTTACCCGAGCCCCGGAGCTGGTGGTTGAGTTAAACCGCTGGGGTCTATTTCCCGAATATCAGGACCGTTTCTTTACCCTGTTCAGAAGAAAATAAGACCGCTCAGAGTCACATCAGTCCCAGGTACCAGTTGGCTATATTACTCCCCCAGAGCAGTGTTATCATGGCGGCTGCTGCCAGGAAGGGGCCGAAGGGGATGGTCTGACGGCGTTTTCTCTTTTTAGCTATCAGCAGAGCCACGGCCACTATGCCGCCGAGGATAGCCCCCAGAATGAGGGCGACGAAGACCATAGGAAAGCCGGTAGCCAGGCCAATTAAAGCGGCTAGCTTGACATCTCCCCAACCCATGCCGCCGCGGGAAAGTATGGCAATTAAAAATAATATAGCGAAGCCAATGGCTCCGCCCAGGGCAGCATAGGCGATTCGCATACCCATCGGCTCGTTAAGCCAGGGCAAGGGATATAGAGCCAGAAGTAAAGCTACAATCATACCGGGATAAACTACCTTGTTAAGGATTAGCCCGTGCTCCAGGTCAACTACAAAAATTATGATGAATAGACAGGCGTAGAAAGCCATAATCCAGAGTACTGGACTAGTTAAGCCATAATACCAGCAGAGGAGGGCGAATATTAGAGCTGTAGCCAGCTCCACCCACAATAGCCTCCGGGGTATGGTAGCCTGGCAGTACCGACAGCGACCGCGAAGCCTGATATAGCTAAACAGGGGTATGAGGTCCTTAGCGGCCAGCTTGTGCTGGCAATCCGGGCAATGGGATGGCGGATTTACAATGGACTCATTCTTGGGCAGACGGTCGATGCACACATTGAGGAAACTGCCGACGGCCAGACCCAGAAGGGCTAACAGGAATACCGCAAGTATTTCCACGGGTGTTTATTGTGGACGTATTATGTGCCTGAAGTCAATAGGTAGTAGGTACTAGTGCCAGGCGCAGCTGCTTGTGTCATTGCGAAGGGCGAAGCCAGCCGAAGCAATCTCGGTGGAAAATAGAGTTGTCCCCATTTTAGACAGGCTGCCAGCTCAGGAAGGGATAAGTCTCGTCGTAAACGATATTCCAGATATAAGAGGGATTGCGCACACCAGGATTGGCTACTGCGATTATGTCCCAGCCTGCCCCTGAGAAGGTGGCGAGGTCCTGCATTTCGGTGGTATTCTTGCCTATCCCGCCATCCGAATCGGCTTGCCCGCTGGTTTCAATGTCCCAGAAGGAGTTGCTGATAGTGCTGTCATAATTCAATCCCACCAGACCACCAACATTTGAAGACCCAGTCACGCTGCCAATGGAATAGGAATTGCACACATCAGCATGCCCATTTCCTCCCACGAGGCCGCCAACTGACGAATTGCCACTCACGCTGCCTGTGGCATAGGAGTCGCTCACAGTGCCAGCATTATGTCCCACCAGCCCGCCAACATACCCACCGCCAGTCACGTTGCCTGCGGAATAGGAGTTGGTCACCGTGCCCTCATTCCCTCCCACAAGACCGCCAACATGGTAATGGTGATTACTACCGGTCACGCTGCCGCCGTAATATGAGTTGCTCACAGTGCCCTCATTCAATCCCACCAGACCGCCAATATACCATCCCCCGCCAGTCACATTGCCGCTGAAATAAGAGTTGCTCACAATACCCATATTCAATCCCACCAGACCTCCAACACCGTCATCGCCAGTCACAGTGGCGTTCACTATGCAGACATCTTTAATGACCCCTCCGTCATAAAGTCCGAAAAAAAGCCCGACATCATCCTCGTCAGGACGGTTTATATACAGGTCACGTATCTCGTATCCTCGTCCGTCGAAACTCCCGGTAAATCCGTCCCGCCAAACTCCAATCGGCTGCCAGCCCATGCCCTCATTGCCTTCCGGGCTCGCCAGATCTTCATAACCGGCAATAGTGGAATCCAGGTCATTCATCAGGATGTAACGGCCGCCCAGGTTGTCCCTGACGGCATCCAAGTCATACCAATCCCATATTTCTATGGCTATGGCAAAGTTAGCAGTGATGGAATAGTGGCCGTTCATTGTGATGTTGGTTGAGGCAGCATTAACATCGACGATGGCACTCACATTGCCAGTCCAGTTGACAAATTGGTAACCCTCGTCAGCCTCGGCCACGAGGTTGACCACAGTTCCTTCGTGATAGGCAAAAGTTCCCTCACCAGGGGTAGTTACCTCGCCGCCTTCGGTGCTAGATATGGTGAGATCGTACTGAGTAAGAACACAGCCTGCAATCCCGGCAATTAAGGCCGCCACAATCAGAAAGACGCTCATTCTTACTAGGCAACGGTGTCTCCTTGAATTGAATATTCTATTCATTTTCCATCTCCAAATTTTTTTCTTACGGCTGCCAGCTCAGGAAGGGATAGTCCGGTGGTGTAGTAGGGATATTCCATATGTAGGCAGGGTTGGGTGTGGCAGGATCGGCAACTGTAGCTATATCCCATGGCTCGTCCAATCCTTCGGTCTCCGTGTCCGTGAAGGTGGCGATGTTCTTCATTTGCGCCGTAGTCTTGCCTGTCCCGCCATCCGAACTAGCTTGTCCGCTCGTTTGGATATCCCAGAACGAATTGCTCACAGGGCCATAATTAGTTGCCACCAGACCGCCAACGTGAGACGTTCCAGTCACGCTGCCCGTGGAATAGGAGTTGCTTACGGTGCCTGCATTATCTGCCACCAGACCGCCAACGAAGTGGTCGCCGGTCACGTTGCCGGTGGCATAGGAGTTGCTCACAGTGCCCTCCCAGGTTTCTCCCACCAGACCACCAATAAAAGGCCCACTGCTAGTCACGCTGCCTGTAGAGTAGGAACTGCTAACAATGCCATCATCCCCATTAAATCCCACCAGACCGCCGACATACTTGTCGCCGGTCACGCTGCCTGTAGAATAGGAGTTGATCACAGTGCCATTCCAGCTATATCCCGCCAGACCGCCAATATTCTCACCGCCAGTTATGTTTACGTTCTCGACGCCTACTTGAGTGACTTTTCCGCCAGGAGCAAGGTGTCCGAATAATCCCACATCGGAAACAAAGTCGAAGTTGAGGCTCAAGTTCGATATCTTGTGCCAATTGCCGTCAAACTCTCCCGCCAGATAGGGAATGTAGAAATCGGGTTCACTAGCTAAGTCCAGGTCGTTCTTCAATCTAAATTTCAGTGAAGAATTTTGACCAAAGGCGAGCAGCTCTTTGAAATCAGTGACATTATTTACCAGATAATAACCATCTTCTTGAGAAAGTCTGTCATTGACATCCAAAAACTTATCGTTAGCAAGCCACTGATTGAAATCCTCACCAAACAAGGCTCCGACAGTAATTATTTTCTCGCCATTAATCATGACCTCATCATAGTTATAGAAGGAGTTGCTTACAACGCTGCATTTATGGGGGCCTACAAGACCTCCAACGTATGCTTTGCCAGTCACATTGCCTGTGGAATAGGAATCGCTCACAGTGCCAGCATTCGTTCCCACCAGGCCGCCAACGGATCTATTGCCATCGGCATTGCCTGTGGCATAAGAGTCGCTCACAATACTTTCATAACCATTCCCTCCCACTAGGCCGCCAACATCGTCTTCGCCAGTCACGCTGCCCGTGGAGCAAGAGTTAGTCACAGTACCTGGATTAGAATACCCATTCATATACCACCCATTCATCCCAACCAGACCACCGACCTCCATATCGCCGGTCACGCTGCCCGTGGAGTAAGAGTTGGTCACACTGCCCTCATTCATTCCCACCAGACCACCGGCAACGACACCGCTACATATCACGGTGCCAATGGCGTAGGAGTTGCTCACAGTGCCCGCATTCCCTCCCACCAGACCGCCAACACCAATAACAAAGCCGGTCACGTCGCCGCTGAAATATGAATTGCTCACAGTGCCCTCATCCCCATTCCATCCCACCAGACCACCAACACCGGAATAGCCAGTCACAGTGGCGTTCACCACGCCGATATCTTCGATGCGCCCTCCCTCATCAACACTACCAAAAAGCCCGACATAATTCTCGTCAGGGTGGTTGGTAAACAGGTCACGTATTTCATATCCCTGCCCGTCTAGATTCCCGGTAAATGGGTCATCTTCAGTTCCAATCCGCTGCCAGCCCTTTCCGCCATTGGCTGTCGAGCTCCCCAGCTCTTCATAACCGGTAGTGGTGGAATTGAGGTCGTTCATCAGGATGTAACTGCCATCCAGATTGTTCCTGACGGCATCCAGGTCATACCAATCCCATATTTCTATGTCCTCAGAAGGAGGATTAACAACGCAGCTACCGCCATAGCCTACCATGCCGACAAGTAAGGCAACCGCAACCAAAAAGATACTAGATCTTGCCAGATGATGGTGTCTCCTCGAACCAAATATTATTTTCATTTTCCACCTCCAGATTTCTGTTTAAGCCTGCCAACTCAGGAAGGGATAGGTCACGTCCTCAACGATGTTCCAGATATAGGCGGGGTTAGTCTCGTTCGAAACTACCGCGATTATGTTCCAGCCTGCACCTGAGAACGTGGCGATGTCCTGCATTTCCGTGGTATTCTTGCCTATCCCGCCATCCGAATCGGCTTGCCCGCTGGTTTCAATGTCCCAGAAGGAGTCGCTCACAGTGCCATCACTAAATCCCACCAGACCGCCGACATCATCTACACCAGTCACGTTGCCGCTGGAATAAGAGTTGCTCACAGTGCCGCCGTTATATCCGCCGCCGGGTTTTTCTCCGCCGCCGTTAACTCCTACCAGACCGCCAACATCATCTACGCCAGTCACGTTGCTGCTGGAATAAGAGTTGCTCACAGTACCAAGAGCACCATACCCATTCATTCCCACCAGACCGCCAACAGCAGCTTCGCCAATCACGCTGCCGGTGGAATAGGACTTGCTCACAGCGCCCCCATTCCATCCTAACAGACCGCCAACAGTGCTACCATACATCCCATTGCCAGTGCCAGTCACACTGCCGGTAAAATAGGAGTTGCTGACAGTGCCCGCATTCGCTCCCACCAGACCGCCAACGAAAAAACTACCAGTCACAGTGGCGTTCACGACGCCGATATTTTCAATGACTCCTTCCTCACTGACAATGCCGAAAAGCCCGACCAAAGGCTCGTCAGGGCGGTTGATAAATAGGTCACGTATCTCCTGTCCTTGCCCGTCCAAAGCCCCCGTAAATGGGTCAGCCTCAGTTCCAATCGGCTGCCAGCCCATGCCCTCATTGCCTTCCGGGCTCGCCAGATCTTCATAACCGGCAATAGTGGAATCCAGGTCATTCATCAGGATGTAACGGCCGCCCAGGTTGTCCCTGACGGCATCCAAGTCATACCAATCCCATATTTCTATGGCTATGGCAAAGTTAGCAGTGATGGAATAGTGGCCGTTCATTGTGATGTTGGTTGAGGCAGCATTAACATCGACGATGGCACTCACATTGCCAGTCCAGTTGACAAATTGGTAACCCTCGTCAGCCTCGGCCACGAGGTTGACCACAGTTCCTTCGTCATAGGCAAAAGTTCCCTCACCAGGGGTAGTTACATCGCCGCCTTCGGTGCTGGATATGGTGAGATCGTACTGGATGGGACCACAGCCAACCATACCAGCAATTAAGGCTGCCGTAATCAGAAAGATGCTAACGTTTTTCACGTAGCGGTTCAGTCTTCCTAACATCTGTAGATAAAAACATTATAGGCCGGTAATGTTAAAATCCTGTTAATTTTAAGCGTATGGTAAAATTTTCGCAATGATTATATCGTGTGTTACGATGCTCCCCGCTAAGCTGTTAAGGGATTTATCTGGCTTGTACGCCAGTTGGGATATAACCTCATAGATGAACCTACTTCTATGATTATATGAACAGCTACTTACTCATCTGTCATTGTGAATCCTCACTTATCGGGATGAAGTAATCTCGTTTCTGAGACTGGACACTGGATCAGCATGGTAATATAGTAATATGGTTGCCGAAAATCGCGGTGAGGCAATATGTCGGTAAAATACTATGTTGGTTGCAGTGGCTGGCATTATGAGCACTGGCGCGGTCTTTATTACCCCCAGGAGTTGCCCAAGCCTAAATGGCTGTCATTCTACGCCCGACAATTTACTACTGTAGAGCTCAATAACAGTTTTTATAAACTGCCTTCGGATAAAGCTTTCACTAACTGGCGGGAATCCACACCCGACGACTTCATTTTTGCTATCAAGGCGAGCCGATTCATCACGCACATAAAAAGATTAAAGAATCTAGGTTCGGCGGTGGAGAACTTTTTATCGCGTGCTGATCTACTGGAAGAAAAACTGGGCCCTTTGTTGTATCAGCTGCCTCCTAATATGAAGCGCAATGATGAGCTATTGCAGAATTTCCTATCGTCGTTGCCGCCGAAATATCAGCATGCAATTGAATTTCGCCATGAGTCCTGGCTTGATGACGTCGTTTTCGATATTTTACGGGGACACAATGTCGGGTTGTGCGTTTTCGACATGCCCGGTTTCCGCTGTCCCCTTACGGCTACCAGTGATTTCGCCTATGTTCGTTTCCACGGCAGCGAGGGTCTGTATTCCAGTTGTTACTCTGACCAGGAGCTTTCTCAATGGGCACAAAGGATTGCCCTGCTGGGACAAAACGTTAAAGCTAGCTACATCTATTTTAATAACGATGCCGAGACATTTGCGGTTAAGAATGCTATAACATTGAGGAATTTTTTAAATAGTCCTTAACCTTTTGTGCCAGGGTCAGAGTTATGCCTTCTGTCTGGCTGAGCTCATCCGTTGAAGCGTCTTTGATAGCTTCAATTGAACCAAACTTTTTTAGTAAAGCCCTCTTTCGCTTTGGCCCGATATTGGGAATGTCGTCCAGAGCAGAAGCGATACCTTCTTTTTGGCGCAACCTCCGATGGTAGCTTATAGCGAAGCGATGGGCTTCATCTCTGGCTCTTTGTAGTATATGGAGGGCTGGAGAATCCTTAGCTATATAAACCGGCTGACGGTCGCCTGGTATGAATACATCCTCGTTTTCTTTAGCCAGGCTGGCCATCGGAATAGAGTCTAACCCTAATTCTTGCCTCAGTTCCAGCGCAGCATTAAGTTGTCCCTTACCGCCGTCAATGAGGACGAGGTCGGGAATAATTGCCCAGGTGCTTTCGCCTGTCAGGCTCCTTTTAAACCTGCGCCTCAATGTTTCTTGAATCATGGCGTAATCGTCAGCGCCAGTCACAGTTTTAATTCGGAAGCGGCGATAATGTGCTGGTTTAGGCCGGCCTTTTTCCAAAACAACCATGCTGCCAACAGCTAAAGTACCCTGAATATTAGAGATGTCATAGCATTCTATTCTCCGGGGCATTTTGGGCAGGCGCAGTTTTTGTTTTAGCTCTCTTAAGGCAGAGCTTATAACCTCTGTCTTCATCTCTTTAGATTGAGCCAGTTCTAAACCTTGGGCAGCGTTTTCAGCTGCTGTATCCACCAGCTTCTTTTTGGCTCCCCGCTGTGGCATTTGAAGTGCAACCCTGCCTCCTCTTTGCTGTCCGAGCCATTCGGAAAGCACTGCTAGTTCATCAACCGGGTGCTGAAGCAATATCAGTGGTGGTATATGTGAAGCCGAGGCATAGTATTGTTTCACAAAGCTGGTCATTATTTGCCCGGGAGATTCACCCTGGATGCCCTCCATAATAAAATAGTCCTGGCCGATAAGTTTACTATTGCGAATAGAGAAAAGTTCGACATAAGCCTGTTTCTCGTTCTGTGCCAGGCCAATGACATCCTTTTCCCCCTGTAATTTTATCGCAATCCTCTGCCCCTCTATGACTGCTTCTATGGCCTTAATTTCGTCGCGTAGCAAAGCTGCCCTCTCGAAATGAAGCTGAAGGGCCGCTGCTTTCATCTTGGCATTTAATTCACGAAGAATAAGTTCCTGCTTTCCTTGTAGAAATAAGATGACCTGGTTTATTACGTCGTCGTATTCCTGTTTGTCCACTGCCCCAATGCATGGTCCGAGACAACGGTGGATATAATAATCGAGACAGGGCCGCCTATCTTTTCCTTCTATGTGTTTACTGCAACTACGAAAAGGGAAAATTTTATCTAGTAACCTCAAAGTCTTGCGTACTGAGCCAGGACTGGCAAAAGGCCCAAAGTATTTGGCACCGTCTTTCTGGACTCTGCGGGTAATATATACGCCGGGCCAATCGTCGTTAATGTTTATCTTGAGGTAAGGAAAAGTCTTGTTGTCTTTAAGATGCACATTATAACGTGGGGTGTATTTCTTTATCATGTTGCATTCCAGGATGAGCGCCTCTTGTTCGGAATTGGTAACTATGAACTCGAAATCCCATATTTTTAACACTAATCTTTGGACCTTGGCTGATAAACTAGAAGGAGCACCAAAATAACTCCTTACCCGACTATTCAGGTTAGTAGCCTTGCCGACATAAATAACCTTCCCCTCTTTGTCCTTAAATAAATAAATTCCAGGCTTTGCTGGCAAAGCTTTTAATTGTTGTAATTCCATGGCAAATCTATTGTAGCAACTGGCTTGTATGGGGGCAAAATGCCTCGGATTGTGGTACAATAACTATGATGAAGCTGGATATTGATGCCTTCCTTCAATATTTAGCCAAGGACAAAGGCTATTCCCGGAATACTGTGGCTGCTTACCACAATGATTTAACTCAAATGGCAGCCTTTATTACCGCAGAGCAGGAAAAGGGAGTAGTCCGGTCCTATGATGAGCTTTTAAAGAGCTATTTACTCAAGCTCAGGGAGAAGAGATACTCTGTGGCAACAGCAGCTCGCAAGGTCGCATCAGCCAAATCATTCTTCAAATTTATGGTTGATTCGGGTAGGATAAAGGATAATCCGACACAAAATTTACCTTCTTTCCAAGTTAGCAAACATTCACTTAGCTTCTTATCTTCTTCTGAGTATCAAAAGTTGCTTGCCGAGGCAACAAAGTTATCCACTCCGGAAGCTAGAAGGGATGCGGTGATGCTGGAATTACTTTATGCCACTGGTTTACGCATAAGCGAATTAGTGTCATTAAATGTTAAAGACATTGATTTGGAGCATAATTGTGTGCATATTAATTCTAAAAGACGAGTTCCTTTTGACCATCTCTTAAGCCCGATTTTGCGAAGATTTCTTAGAAACGATAGGCTGGATTTATTGTATGATGAGACAGAGGAAGCCTTGTTTCTCAACCGACGTGGTAAGAGGTTGACTCGGCAGGGATTCTGGCAGATTATCAAAAGTTATGCCTCCAGGGCAGGTCTGGGTGGCAAGGTCACGCCACAGGCATTGCGTCATAGCTTTGCCAGACGTAAATTACAAAGTGGTATTGAGCTCCATCAACTCCAGCAACTTTTAGGTCACGCATATATTTCCAGTACAAGAATTTACAAGCAATCTGAATCAAGGCGAGGATAATGGCGAAAAAATCACGACGTGCTAAAGCCAAGCATCGGGCTAGAATGGCAAAAGTGACACAGGAGAGTCGTTCGCAACAATTAAGGCCGCTGCCTGCTGAAGTACAATCGCCGACCCGAATATCCCCAAAAGTTGAAGATTCAACTAGTCGCTATCAATATGTTATACCTGAAGTAAAACACATCGGCATCATTGCCGGAGCTATCATTTTGGTCCTCATAATCCTGTCTTTTGTTCTTGGTTGACATCTTCGGCCGGTGAACTGTGGTGGATTTAGAGCGGGCTAGAGAGAATCTACTTAAACATCTCGAGTACGAAATAGCTGACAAGCGTGTAATTGAAGCTATGAAGCGTATTCCGCGCGAAGCCTTTGTATCGCAGGAGCAATATCAGGCCGCTTATGAGGATAGACCCTTAAGCATTGGCTTTGGGCAAACTATCTCTCAACCCTTCATTGTGGCTCTGATGGTACAAGCTCTGGAACTCAGGGGGGATGAAAAGGTACTGGAGCTGGGTACTGGGAGTGGCTATGAGGCTGCGATATTAGCTGAGTTAGCTGAAAAAGTGGTTACTGTGGAGTGTATACCTGAACTGGCGGAATCAGCTAGGCAAATTCTGGATAATCTGGGTTATTCCAACATCGAAGTTCACGTGGCTGGCAGAACCTTGGGTTGGTCAGAGGAAGCTCCTTATGACGCTATCATAGTTTCTGCTGGTGCCCCCTCCGTGCCTAAAGTCCTTTTGGAGCAGCTAGCCTGGAATGGGCGATTGATAATCCCTGTAGGCTCCCGTTGGCAACAGGAATTACTCAGGGTCACTAAACTGAGAAAAAGAAACCACGTAGCAAACTTAGGTGGTTGCTATTTCGTGCCTCTTATTGGTGAATGTGCCTGGGGGAAGTAAAAAGGTGGATAAAATTCTAAAAAAGTCAGAGCGAAACATTGACTGTGTGAGGGGACAGACCATATAATTATGCCGTAAACTGAAAGTTTCGTTGAAAAAACTAAAATGCCGAGATCGTTTAACTATCACACTATCCTTGAGTGAAACGACAGGGACAGGTCTGTAGATTTTTCGGTCGCTTAGGTCAACCTCAGAATGATAAGAAGAATAATTTAACAATCTCGACGGATAATGTAAGGTGACAATGCAAAATAAAAAAGCCCTCTTGCCAGCTCTACTCTCTATAGTTATGATTTTTAGCTTTGTTTTACCTGCAGTAGCTGCTGAAACTTCATCAATGTATCTGCCAGATGACTATTCGACTATTCATTCAACGATAGATAATTGCAGCCTTGCTTCGGCAGTGACGCTGAATTTGCCTCAAGGGCAAGTAACACCCATGATCGCCGCGGGTGGCTATCACACGGTGGGACTGAAGGCAGATGGTACTGTTGTTGCCGAGGGATTGAATAGCTCTAGGCAGTGTAATGTAGAAGACTGGAAGGATATCATCCAGGTCGCCGCGGGCGGCTATCACACGGTGGGGCTTAAGGCCGATGGAACCGTGGTTGCCATGGGGAATGACGATTACTGGCAGTGCCATGTGGGCAACTGGACGGACATCATCCAGATCGCTGCGGGCGGCTATCACACGGTGGGGCTTAAGGCCGATGGAACAGTGGTTACCGCAGGGAACGACGATTACTGGCAGTGCGATGTGGGTGACTGGAAGCATATTATCCAAGTCGCTGCGGGCGTCTATCACACGGTGGCAATTAAGTCCAACGGCACCGTGGTCGCCGTCGGAGAAAATTCCCAGGGTCAGTGCGATGTGGGTGACTGGAGGAATGTCATTCAGGTTGCCGCAGGCTACGGTCACACGGTGGGGGTTAAATCTGATGGCACCGTGGTCGCCGTGGGATTGAACGACGAAGGGCAATGTGATGTTGGCAACTGGACGGATATCATTGAGGTGGCCGTGGGTAGCTATCACACGGTGGGACTTAACTCTAATGGAACAGTGGTTGCCGTGGGGAACAAAGATTATGGTAAGTGTGATGTTGACAACTGGACGGACGTCATCGAGGTCTCAACAGGCTACGCTCATACGGTAGGGCTTAAGGCCAATGGCACCATGATCGCTGTGGGATGGCACTACTATGGTCAGTGTTATATCGGCGACTGGACTGACATCATCGAGGCCGCCGCAGGCTACGGTCACACGGTGGGAGCAAAGTCTAATGGCACCGTGGTCGCCGTGGGATATAACAACAGCGGTCAGTGCGATGTCGGCAACTGGACTGATATCATCGGGGTCGCTGCGGGCTACAGTCAGACGGTGGGAGTTAAGTCAGATCGCACTGTGGTTGCCGTAGGATGGAACTACTACGGTCAATGCGACGTCGGCGACTGGGGGGATATCGTCAAGGTCGCTACCGGTGGCTATCAGACAGTGGGACTTAAAGCCGATGGTACTGTGGTTGCAGCAGGAAACAACGGCTATGGACAGTGCGACGTTAGCAGCTGGACGGACATCATCGAGGTAGCCACGGGCTATAGTCACACGGTGGGGCTTAAAACCGACGGTACCGTGGTCGCCACGGGAAATAACGAAATCGGTCAGTGCGATGTTGACGACTGGACTGATATTATTCAGGTCGCCGTGGGCTGGGGTCACACGGTGGGGGTTAGGGCCGACGGTACCGTGCTCGCTGTAGGATATCATGACTATGGTCAGTGCGATGTCAGCGGTTGGATGGATATCGTTCAGGTCAACGCAGGCTACGGTTACACGGTGGGGCTTAAGGACAACGGCACCGTGGTTGCCGTGGGATTGAACGACGAAGGGCAATGTGATGTTGGCAACTGGACGGACATGATCAAAGTCGCTGCAGGCAGCTATCACACGGTAGGGCTTAATTCTGGTGGTACCGTTATCGCTGCAGGCCTTGAAATTGAGTTTGCCAAATGGAATCTGGAGGATGCCGCTCTCCTTCTTATCATCTCTAGCACTACTGGCGGTGAGGTAACACGACCTGGGGAAGGGACCTTCCCCTATTATCCTGGTAGGATGCTCAACTTGGAAGCTAAGCCTGAGGATGGCTACCGCTTTGTAAACTGGACTGGCGATTTAGGCACCATTGCCAATGTTAATGCTGTCCAGACCACTATTACGGTGGACGATAACTGTTTTATAACGGCTAACTTTGAGGAGAAACCACTAGTCAATTGGGCTATCATTGGCGGGATTATAGCAGCGGTGATAATAGGGGGATTGGCGACTTTCTTCGTGCGTAAAAAAAGGTCTGCCGAGACCAAAAGAAGCTGAATTGAGCTTTTTACTTCGACCGAAAAATCTGTGAGACTTTTCTCGGAGCTTATCCTGAGTCTAACTGAGGATTCCTGCTATAGGCTTGCTCTAGCACTGTCGATCTTCGCAACGATAGGATGGAGGTGTTATTCTGAGCCACACGCGTGCCTGTCATTTTAAATCCCTATCTATTTGCTATTCTGAGTAAAACGGAGAATAGTCAGATGCTTAGTGTGAATTGTTGGAAGAACCTCCTTTCAACTTCGTTCGAAACTTGGACTGACCAAGATGAACTTGACGAAGAATCCTTCACATTGCTCGGGATATTTTTATAGTTGCTTCATTGACAAAGCACACTCACTCAATAAATTCTCACCTAACCAAATCAAAGAGTTAGTAGGGCAGAATGAGTGAGAAAATTACAATATTTTAGGCAGTAACATACATAATAGGATATGCCACTGGTTTGATGAAACCTATTTACGGGGCTAGACGATAGCTTATCATCCTGCTATTATAAATTGGCATGAGAGTCGGCGCTCACGCCCCATAACACAACACATAAATTGCCGACTTTGTAGCGTGTGGGGATGAAATTCTGGAGAAATATCGAAAAAATAATTGCTGATTCGATTGCTTATATAGTATTAACTATAATTTGGAGAAACCAAGCTGAAATCATTGTGAGTTAAAATCGCAAATTGAAGCTAACATAGAAAAGGAAAGGAGGAAAGCCAAGACATGGAAATTGTTGAAGCTATCAAACAGAGGAAGAGTATTCGAGCTTTTAAATCAGACCTTGTGACAAAAGAAATCTTGAAGGAAATAATGGAGCTAGCTTTGCGAGCTCCTTCTTGGGCGAATACTCAGCCTTGGGAATTCGCTATAGTGACTGGGAAAAAGCTGGAGGAAATAAGGCAAGCCTTCGTTGAAAAGATGGAAGAGGATCCTAATCCAGACATTCCTCGTCCTCGAGAGTTTCCTGAACCCTATGATACTCGTCGGCGTGTTGTGGGCAGGAAAGTTCTCGAACTAAAGGGAATAAGCAGGGAGGATAGAGAGAAGAGGAAGTTGTGGCTCTTGCAGGGCTTAAGACTGTTCGAAGCTCCTTGCGTCATCTATATCTATACTGACCGCTCTTTCTACTTACAGGGTGACCGGTTAAATATTTGGCCTATATTTGATTGTGGTTTGATAGGTGAGAACATCATGCTACTGGCTACCAACTATGGATTGGGAACTATTACTCAAATACAGGCTGTCGGGTATCCTGACGTGTTGAGGAAGGTGTTGGGAATATCAGATTCCAAGCTCATAGTGCTCGGTATAGCTATCGGCTACCCCGATTGGGATGATCCTGTAAATCAGCTCCGCTCCGAAAGAGAACCATTGGATAATGTGAGCGCTTGGTATGGCTTTGATTAGAAGATAGACTAGCTCGAGAATGCCCCCAAGGGAATTCGAATCCCTGTTTTCAGCTTGAAAGGCTGACGTCCTAGTCCCCTAGACGATGGGGGCAACGTTAAGCATTTTACGGGTAAATAGCTAAATGTGCAAGCCCAGATGGCTATAATGTACCCATCCATCTTTTACCAACAATAATGTAGGTACGATGAAAATTATATTCATTCGTGTTTGCGTTAGCCTTCATTAGAAATTTGTATTGTGATTTGCTATACTAGTAAGAACCTTTTACATACAAAGGGAGATATAGCCCAATTTAACTTGCTAACAACTCGGATATTAGATATGATAGGGCGATTGTTATGCCTACAACTGTTAGCCTCAAATTGAAAGGGTTTGCTCAAAGGCGTCGAGATTATTGGATGTACTATTTACTCACTGTGATGCCTGCACTCTACCAGTTTAGTTCTAGAAAGCATGACTATCGAGGTCAATGCATATGACTCAAAAGGAGGTTTGATAAGCATGATGAGAGAGATGGATAAAGTTGCGTCGCGAATTGAGGAAGTAATCGATGAAGCCAGTGGGAAGGTATATTTACCTCCTTGTCAGGTTCGCTGTCCTCTTAAAATAGATATTCAACGTAATCATGCTATGATTTCCTGCCTTCCCTTGGATGGTGAGGAGGCCTCCAAACAGATATTAAAGATAGGTGATGAAATCTATGATAAGAATCCTCTGTTTCCAATAATCTGCAGCTACATTTGTGGGCTTTGCGAAGAAGAGTGTAATTATGAAGATGAAACCGGAGCAGTGAGAAGAAAATTGCTTGTTCGATTTATCGCCGAGCATTATCTGCCCTACTTAAAGACAAAACCTTCATACTCTCCTCCCACCAAGGAAAAGGTGGCAGTGATTGGAGGAGGGCCGGCAGGCCTGATGTGTGCTTATACACTGAGCAGGAAGGGTTACCGGGTCACCATTGTGGAGAGGAGTTCGGAGTTGGGAGGTGCCCTGAGATTAATTCCTAGATATCGCCTTCCTAAAAATATCATGGACGCTACTTTGGATAGTTTAGTAAGAATCGCTAATATAGATGTCAAACTGGGATTCAGAATGGGAGACGGCGAGAAAACGCTGGATAAACTTAGAACTGAAGGTTACCAAGCCATATTTATTGCTACCGGCACCCCCTCTCCGAGACCCCTTAGCTTTGAAAGGGAACCCGTGGCGGGAGCAGAGCTGGAAGGAGTCGTGTTCGGTTTGAATCTCCTCTCTGACTTCAACCAAAGGAAGGTTCAACCGCGGCTCTTTGAGGGCAAAAAGGTGATAGTAGTAGGGGGTGGTAATGTGGCTTTTGATGTAGCCAGGACTGCCAGACGACTTGGTGGAGATGTTACAGTTGTATGCCTGGAGAGTGAAGATAAATCGTCCAAGGATGGAATTCCAGCTGATATCGAAGAAATCGAAGGTGCCAGTGAAGAAGGAATCAAAATTACCTATGCACGTGGTGTAGAAGAGATAATTGGTGAGGATGGGAAATTTAGGAAGATAAAGTGTCCTCGATGCACATGGGTCTACGATGAAATAGGGTATATTGGATTTAATCCCAAGTTTGACCGGAGTGACGTGATATATCTTGAAGGAGACGTATTACTCATTACCATCGGGCAGGCTGCGGAGAGGAAATTCATCCAGCAAGAGGACTTGCTGGACGAAAGAGGCAGGATTGACGTTGACCCACTTACTCTGATGAGCAATCGCAAAAAGGGGATTCTCATCGGAGGCGATGTCAGGAGAATTGGCTATGCCTCTGAGGCAATGAGAGAAGGGATGATAGCTGCCGAGTCTATAGACCGCTATCTCAAGGGAGAAGACCTCAAGGAAGGAAGAGTGAGGGAGTATGAGGAAGCAGTTATTCCCAGGGCAACAGATTACAAGCCTCAACCTGAGCTTACATGGTTACCGGCTGAGAAAAGGTTGAACTTCGAACCTTTTGAGAAGGGATTTAATCTGGAGGAAGTAGTCGAAGAGGCCGGGAGATGTCTATGTTGCGGTCCATGTAAGAGTTGTAAAGCGTGTGTGATGCTAGAACTTCAACTTGAAATACCAGAAATTGAAATCAATCAAGAAATATGTAGTGGATGTGGGGTTTGTGTTCTCTTATGCAGCTATGATGCCATCAAATTAGAGAAATCTGGAGGTGGAACTGTAGCAGTTATAAATGACCGCAGGTGTAAGCGATGTGGCGTGTGTGTTGCTGCTTGCCCCAGTGCGGCAATTACCCTTGAACACTGCATTGATGAAGAAGTTATGGCCGAAATCGAGGGCGTGTTGGTATAGATTTAACCGAGTATTGTATTCCTCAGTAATCGTCCTATAAACTTACCCCGGGTAAATTTTGATTCTAAATTAAGCGGGGTTCCCACGGAAATACAAGATTTTCTTGGGGTAGCATATGTCAAGAACAAAAGAGCATTCTCTCAAATTAGCTTCTATTAGCGTCCGTGGCATTGTTCAAGGTGTCGGCTTCAGGCCTTTTGTCTATGGACTGGCTGTTGAGCAGAACCTCAAGGGATGGGTTTGCAACACTTCAGAGGATGTCAAGATTGAGGTAGAAGGTGAAGCAGAAGCTGTTGAGCAGTTTGAGCAGAAACTTAAGACGAAAGCCCCGCCACTGGCTCATATCGAGAGTGTGACTATTGAGCATCGTCCGCCCCTAGGTTATACAAACTTTGAAATTCGCCATAGCCAGGCACAGGAAGGGAAATATCAGCTTATCTCCCCGGATGTCGCTACCTGCCAGGCTTGCCTTGATGAGTTGCTGAATCCTGAAGACCGCCGGTATTGCTATCCTTTTACTAATTGCACTAACTGCGGCCCACGCTTTACCATAATTGAAGATATGCCCTATGACCGCCCCAAAACAACCATGCGCTACTTCCAGATGTGCTCTCAATGCCAGGCGGAATATGATAATCCCATGGACCGCCGCTTCCATGCCCAGCCCAACGCCTGCCCAAAATGCGGTCCCCAGGTCGAGCTGGTTGATAACCAGGGCAATCCAGCGAGCGAGTCGAATCCTATAGCCGCTGCCAGTCAATTCCTGAAGGAAGGGAAAATTGTGGCCATTAAAGGCTTAGGAGGTTTTCTCCTGGCTTGCGATGCTACGAACGATACCGTAGTCAGAACATTACGGCAGAGGAAGAAGCGCTCATCCAAGCCGTTTGCCATAATGGTAACCAATATAGACGAAGCTAGAAGGTATTGCTATATCTCGCCGGAGGAAGAAAATTTGCTCACTTCACCTCAAAGCCCTATCGTGCTTGTGAGGTGGAGAGAAGACTCATCCGTATCACGGGACGTAGCGCCAAATTTACAATTCCTAGGGATTATGTTGCCGTATACACCACTTCACCATATATTGCTCAGGGATACGGGCCGGCCTCTAGTAATGACCAGCGGCAATCTAAGTGAAGAACCTATCGCCAGGGGCAATGATGAAGCCTTGAGGAGGCTTTCTGGGATTGCCGACTACTTTCTAGTCCATAATCGGGATATCTACTCCCGCTACGATGACAGCGTTGCCGCAGTGGAAAGGGGCACGAGCCAGCTTATAAGGCGCGCGCGTAGCTACGCTCCCTATCCCATCCGTCTCCCATTTGAGGCTAAGAAGGTGCTTGGTTGCGGTGCTGAGGAGAAGAATACCTTCTGCCTGACCAGAGATAACTATGCCTTTCTATCACAGCATATCGGCGATCTGGAGAATATGGAAACCCTGGAACATTTTGACAGCACCATATCCCTGTACAAAAGGCTGTTCCATGTAGAACCTGAAATCGTTGCCCATGACCTTCACCCTGATTACCTGGCTACGAAGTATGCCCAGGAGTTAGGTGAGTCCGGTATTAAGATTGTTCCTGTACAGCACCACCATGCCCATATCGCCAGTTGTATGGCTGATAATGGGCTGGAGTCACCAGTTATAGGCGTGGCCTTCGATGGTACGGGTATGGGTGCGGACGGAAGTATCTGGGGAGGGGAATTCCTGGTAGCCGACTATCGTAATTTTAATAGAGCAGGACATCTGGAATACCTGCCTTTGCCCGGAGGAGACGCAGCTATAAAAAGACCCTACCGCACCGCCATCGGCTACATTCTCACTCTATTAGGGGAAAGTGCCCTCAGCGCTGTCATTGCGAGCGAAGCGAAGCAATCTCAACTGGCTTCTATCGAACGAGTTACTGAAGTTGAGATAGAAGTTATTAAGCGCCAGATAGAAAGAGGGATAAATTCACCACTTAGCTCAAGCATGGGACGCCTTTTTGATGCCATATCAGCCCTGTTGGGTATAAGGGGCGAGATAGATTACGAAGGACAGGCAGCGGTGGAACTGGAGATGGCTGCTCACTCTTCTGCGATTGCGAGGAGCTTAAGCGACGAAGCAATCGCCGGTAATAACGAAAGCTACCCATACCGTATAGTGGAAGACGAGGGCATAAGAATCGTGCGCTTGAGTGACCTATTCTCAGCCGTAATAGAAGATTTATATCAGGGTATCTCCAAGGGGAGGATATCCGTCAAATTCCACAATACCATAGCCCAGATGATAAACGAGATATGTCACCTGATAGCCGGTGAAACCGGCATCAGCCAGGTCGCCTTAAGTGGCGGTGTATTCCAGAATCGTTTATTGTTGAGAAAAGCCGTCACCTTACTGGAAAGCAGCGGTTTCCAGGTTTTTACCCACCGGCAGGTACCCTGTAATGATGGCGGCATCTCCCTGGGGCAAGCGGTCATTGCTAATATTGCTGTCTAAAGAGTTACGATTCCCAGCTCAGGAAGGGATAAGTCTCATCGTCAACTATATTCCAGGCGTAGTAGGGGTTGCGTGTGTCAGGATTAGCGACTGCGATTATATTCCAGCCCGCATCTGAGAAAGTGGTGATGTCCTGCATTTCCACTGTTGTCTTACCTGTACCGCCAGCTGAAGTAGCCTGTCCGCTGGTTTCGGTGTCCCAGAAGGAGCCGTTCACAGTGCCCTCACCATATGCTACCAGACCACCAAGGAATTCATTGCCGGTTACGCTTCCAGTAGAATAAGAGCCGTTCACAGTGCCACTATTAGCTGACATCAAACCGCCAGCACCGGAATCGCTAGTGACGTTGCCTGTGGAATAGGAGTTGCTCACGGTGCCCGTATTCCCTCCCATTAGACCGCCGGCAGCAGAATCGCTAGCGATGTTGCCTGTGGAATAGGAGTAGCTCACAGTACCATCATTTTGCCCCACCAGACCGCCAACCCACAAATCGCCGGTCAAACTGCCTGTGGAATAGGAGTAGCTCACAGTACCTCTATTAACTCCTACCAAACCGCCAATATACGCAGCGCTAGTCACATCGACGTTCACCACGCCGATATTTTCAATGTGACCTTCCTCACCAACAACACTAAAAAGTCCTACATAACCTTTGCCAGGGAGATTGATAAAAAGGTCACGTATCTGGTATCCTTGCCCGTTGAAAGTCCCAGTAAATGGAGGATCACCCCCGCTTCCAATAATTGGCTGCCAGCCCTCTCCCTCGTTGGCTGTCGGGCTCGCCAGCTCATCATAACCGGCCGTGGTTGAATCGAGGTCGTTCATCAGAATATAATGGCCGCTCAAGTTAGTCCTGATAGCATCCATGTCATACCAGGTCCATATTTCCAGGTTTTGGGAAGAGGGAGAACAAAGACAGCCTTCCATCCCGGTAGTTAAAGCTATCGTAATCAAAAGAATACTAAGTCTTTTCACGTAAAAATTTAGTTTTTCCAACATCTCTCTCTTATAAATATATTATAGCACGTCCTCCACAAAGTTAAGGGGTCGCTTTGGCGTGTGTGCCACTTGGGATATACATCACGGGCGAGTCTAATTCCCTTGCCGGATAAAGAGGAAAGTGAGCAAGGCTGCAATGCTTTTAGCATCGCAGATTTCACCCGAGGTGATAAGCCGGGGTATCTCATTCGGGGAGACGCGAACCAGCTCAATGTCTTCAGTGTCCTCAGCCATGAGACGGCTGGGCACAAGGTCGGTAGCAACAAAGCAATGGAGATACTCTGTGCCATAGCCAGGGATGGAATAAAAGCCCCCCAGTTCGTCTATTTTTTTGGGGAAATAGCCGATTTCCTCCTGTAATTCGCGGCGCACAGAGTCAATTGGCTCTTCTCCAGGGTCAATGCCACCAGCCGGTATTTCCAGAAGAAACCTGTTCACTGGATGGCGGAACTGGCGAACCAGAAGGACTTTATCTTGTTCGTCAAGGACCACTACAGCTATACAGTCGCTGTGCTCTACCACGTCTCTGGTGGTTTTTCTGCCGTCAGCTTTCTCCACGGTATCTACACGCATATTTACTGCGTGCCCCTGATAAATCTGCTGGCTAGCTAGCTTCTTTTCTGGCTTTGCCATACTATTGATACTTAGCTAAAATTGCAGTGCTTTGCTTGCGGAGCTTTAAAGGTGGCGAATAAGAGCTACCTCATCGCAGTTGGGAAATTTGGGACAGCGATAGCATTCCGCCCATACCTTCTGGGGTAATTCTGCCTTATCAATTAGTTGGAAGCCATGTCTTTCAAAAAAGGCTGGCTTACGAACGAGACAAAAAACCCTGGGTATGCCTAATTCCTTAGCCTCTTCAAGACAGGCCTGGGTAAGCAAAGAGCCAATACTTTGGTTATGTTCCTTTTCATCGACAGCCAGAGATCTGATTTCCGCTAAATCAACCCAGGTAACGTGCAACGCTGCACAAGCGATAACCTGACTTCCCTTCCTGACCACGAAGTAATCTCTAATGCCATCATATATCTCAGATAAGGCGCGGGGCAACATCTCCCCCTTATCAGCAAAGTGACTGATCAGCCGGTGCATGGAGTTAGCATCGCTCACCCTCGCCCTGTCAACCTTCATATCAGATTTCATTTCTTCTTCCTCTCAGCTTTTGCCACAGCGAACTATAGAAATAGGTTGGCTTGTGGATTCTTAAGAAGCTGGTTATTTGGGGGCTGAGCCTCACTACGATATTTTGCCCGTCTAATAATTGCAATTCAACTTGTCCGTCAATGCTGAGTATGACTTTTTCTTTGGGAGCAACCTTCAAATCAATTATGCTCTGCGGAGGCAGTACCAGAGCATGGCTCAGTCCAAGGTGGCAGGATATTGGTTGGAGAACGATTTCCTTGGATTGAGGATGAAGAATTGGTCCGCCAGATGCCAGGGAATAGCTTGTGCTACCGGTAGCGGTAGCTACAATTATGCCATCAGCCCGGTAAGTTGTTATTGTCGTGCCATCAATTTGAGCCTCTATGTTAACCAGGCGAACTGACACACTTCTTAGCACTACATCATTCAAGGCATGGAAAGTTTTATCTGCAACCTGAGCGACGAGCATAGCCCTTTCTTCGATCCAACTTTTCCCCTCGAGCAAATCGGGTAAAGCAGACAAAACCTCATCGCCATCTATCTCCGTGATGAATCCCAGTCTGCCCAGGTTTATGCCTAAAATGGGTACCGGCAGGGGAGTTATGATGCGAGCAGAATGGAGGATAGTGCCATCTCCACCAATACTGAGAATTAGCTCTGTGCCTGCCACCTGGGGTTTAGCTGCATCCTCGTCCCAGGCTGAGCATCGCCACGAAGAGACCCCCCGAGAGGATAAAAACTCTACCAGTTTCTCAGCTAAGTCTCGGGCTTTCTCCCGTAGGGGGTGATAAAGAATACCAATACGCTTCACAGGTGAACGAAGTGTAGCACTGGTAAATTCTGGCTGTCAAACTGTCTAACATATCCGGGGTAGCAGTTCCCCGGATAGCATATCCACGACTCGGGAGGGGCCGAGCTTTGTTTTCATTATTACCTTCCCCGGGTGCTCCTTGCTTACCTCGCCGATGATAGCAGCATCTCTACCATAGGTATTCTTTCTCATGCAGGCAAGAATCTTCTCGGTATCGACGGGGTCAACTATAGCTACCAGCTTACCCTCATTTGCCACGTGAATGGGGTCCAGTCCCAGGAGCTCACAGGCAGCTTTTACCTCTTCCTTCACTGGTATCTTAGCCTCTTCTATTACAATACCCACTTTCGATTGCCGGGCCAGTTCGTTGAGCGTGGTTGCTAGTCCACCCCTGGTAGGGTCACGCATACAATGAATCCCGGACGTGACTTCCAGCATCTGAGACACCAATTTGCTCAACGGGGCGCAATCGCTTTCCAAAGTCATGGCGAACCTTAGTCCTTCACGTTGACTCATTATAGCTATACCGTGGTCGCCAATAGTGCCACTCAGCAGAACCTTATCCCCGGCTCTGGCGTTAGCTCCTGAGATGTCAACTCCAGGAGAAATTATTCCTACTCCCGACGTAGTGATAAACAATTTATCGGCTTGTCCTCGATTTACCACCTTGGTATCCCCGGCGATAATACTTACCTCGGCTTCTTCAGCAGCTTTCTTTATTGATTGCACTATCTGCTCAAGCTCACTTAAGAGAAAGCCTTCTTCTATGATGGCTGAGAGGCTCAAGTACAGAGGCCTGGCTCCATTCATAGCTAAATCGTTCACCGTGCCGCAAACAGCCAGCTTGCCGATATCGCCGCCGGGGAAAAAGATGGGATTTACCACGTAGCCATCGGTGGTGAAAGCCAGCCGCCCGCTGGCTTCGAAAATAGCTGAATCATCTAATTTATTCAATGCCGGATTAGCTAGGAAGGGAAGGAATTTTTTCTCCACTAGTTCGTGGCTCAGTTTGCCGCCACTGCCATGAGCTAAAAGAATACTGTCATCCATCAGCCTGTTCCATATCTACCTTGAAGACTCATAAATTTTCAAGAGTCCCGTATTGATAATAAGCAGCACAGGCGCCTTCACTGGAGACCATGCAGGGACCGACAGGGCTTTCCGGAGTACAAACCTTTCTAAAGAGTTTGCACTCAAGTGGCATAGCTGCGCCACGGATTACATCCCCGCATCGGCATCCTTTAGGCTCCCTCGGTGGTTTCAGACTCACTGAAAAAACCTTGTCAGCGTCAAATTGCTCGTATTTTGCTCTCACTTTCAAGCCGCTTTGAGGGACAATTCCAATCCCCCGCCAGTTAGCTTCGCCAATCTCAAAAACATGCTCCGTAAGTTGCCAGGCTTTCCTATTTCCCTCTGGCTTTACTCCGCGAGGGTAAGCTATCTCCACCTTGGGCTCGCCCTTTTCAATCTGCTCCACCAACTTGTCTATGCAAAGCAGAATATCCAGTGGTTCAAATCCCGAGATGACACAAGCGACTCCATAATCCCGGGGGATAAATTCATAGGGATGAGAACCAATTATAACACTAACATGCCCGGGGCCGATGATGCCATCTAGCTTTACCTCGCCTGAATCGAGCAGCGCTTTCATTACCGGCGGCGTAAGCTTATTAAGGGACAGAATGTGGAAGTTTTCTATTTTCTCCTGTTGTGCCTTAAGTATAGAAGCCGCTATAGTGGGTGCCGTGGTCTCGAAGCCGATACCGATGAATATGACTGATTTCTCGGGATTGGCTCCTGCTATCTCAACAGCGTCTATGGTGGAATAAACTATTCTTACATCTGCTCCTTCAGCTTTCGCCTGTTGCAAGCTCGAGTAGCTGCCGGGAACTCTTATCATATCGCCGAAAGTAGTGATGATAACGTCGGGCAGGCGTGCCAGGGCGATGGCTTTGTCCAGGTCAGCAGTTGCTGTAACACAGACAGGACAGCCTGGCCCCGACCTCATTTCTACAGTTTTGGGAACTAACTGGCGAATTCCATACCGTAATATGGCATGCGTGTGCCCACCGCAAAATTCCATTAGTCTTATGGTTTTGGTAGAGCGCTGAGCGATTCTGTATGCTAACCCCCTGGCTAGCTTGTTGTCTTGATACTCGTCAATAAACTTCACTTAGACTTGCTATCTCTTCCAGGAGCTTCAGGGTTTCCTCGGCTTCAGCTTCATCTATAACGCCTATGGCATATCCCGTATGAAGAAGTACGTAATCCCCCACCTTAGCCTCTGGAGTAAAGGCAATGCTAACTCGACGCCTCACCCCGGCGATTTCTGTTTCCGCTGCATCCCCGTCTATGGAAACAATTCTTACTGGTATTGCTAAACACATGACTTCCCGTATTTTAGCCCAAGTTCAACTATAAGACAAATCAGTGTCTTAAGCTAAAAAGACATCGTAATTGACGCTGGTTGGGTATTATGCTATTTTACGCAACATACTTCATTTACGGGAGCATAAGCTAAATGCGAAGTGACTTGGTGAAGAAAGGAATTGAACGGGCGCCTCACCGGGCGCTGTTGCGGGCTGTCGGCTGCTCTTCAGATGATTGGGATAAGCCGTTTATTGGAGTAATCAATAGCTTTACCGAGGTTGTCCCAGGTCATATCCATTTACAAACAATCGCCAAAGCGGTAAAGGAGGGGATTTGTAGTCGGAGTGGAGTGCCTTTTGAGTGCAATACTATAGCTGTTTGCGATGGTATCGCTATGAACCATCCGGGGATGAAATACAGCCTGCCCAGCCGGGAGCTCATTGCTGATTCGGTGGAAATCATGGCTCAGGCTCATGCCTTCGATGGCCTGGTATTCATCCCGAATTGCGATAAGGTTATTCCTGGGATGCTGATGGCTGCAATCAGGCTTAATTTACCCGCTGTTTTTGTGAGTGGTGGTCCCATGTTAGCTGGGAATTTTATGCAGGGCAACTCTGCCAGGTCCGTTGACCTTATTTCGGTCTTTCAAGCTGTAGGCGAAGTAGCTAGAGGCAAGATGACGGAGGCTGAGTTGCAGGAACTTGAGATGGTCGCCTGTCCTGGTTGTGGAAGCTGTGCCGGGATGTTCACTGCTAATACTATGAATTGCCTCAGCGAAGCCCTGGGGATGGCTTTGCCGGGTAACGGCACGATACCAGCAGTGGAAGCGCGACGCAGGCAATTAGCGTATAAAGCCGGGCAACAGGTTATGGAGGTACTAATCAAAGATATTCGACCTAAAGATGTTATCACCAGTGATTCTCTTTACAATGCCTTCGCCGTTGATATGGCCCTGGGGGGGAGCACAAATTCCGTACTGCATCTTGCTGCCATAGCGCACGAGGCTGGGATAGATTTTCCCTTATCCCTGGTAAACGAGATTAGCGATTCCGTTCCCCATATCTGCAAATTAAGCCCGGCCAGCGATTATCATATTGAGGACCTGGACTTAGCCGGTGGAATTCCTGCGATAATGCACGAACTATCGGGATTGCTTAAGATTAGAGCGAACACAATTTTAGGAAAGTCCATCGGGGAAATAATTGAGGGGGGAAAAGTCAAGAATCGAGAGGTAATCCACTCTCTGTCACAACCGTATGCCACTACGGGTGGTATCAGCATATTATTTGGCAATCTGGCACCTGATGGCAGCGTGGTTAAAAGCGCTGCAGTAGCTTCTGAGATGTTAATTCATCGGGGTCCTGCTAGGATTTTTGATAGTGAGGAGGAAGCTACGGCGGTGATAATGAAAGGCGAATTTAAATCAGGTGACGTAATCGTAATTCGCTATGAAGGCCCCAAGGGAGGGCCAGGAATGAGGGAGATGCTGGCAGCTACTTCACTCCTCAGCGGTATGGGTATGGATAAAGAGGTGGCGCTTATTACAGATGGACGCTTTTCTGGCGGCACGCGAGGAGCAGCCATAGGGCATGTATCTCCTGAGGCAGCAGAAAAAGGTCCGATAGCGGCTTTGCGGGATGGTGATATGATTAACATAAACATAGCTAACCACAAATTGGAAGTGGAATTAAGCCGAAAAGAGCTGGAACAACGGTTGGCTGCATTGCCTTCCTTTGAGCCCAAGATTGAAACTGGCTATCTCAAGAGGTATAGTGATAAAGTAAGCTCGGCCAGCACTGGTGCGGTGTTTAATCGATAAAGGAGTTCTCCTATGAAGAAGACTGGTGCTCAGATTCTCTGTGAGAGTTTAATTAAAGAGGAAGTAGAGATTATTTTTGGCATTATCGGTGGTGCTGTCTTACCGATATATGATACCTTTCCCCAGTATCCTCAGCTCCGACATATATTAGTTCGCCATGAACAGGGAGCGGCTCATGCTGCAGATGGCTATGCTCGGGTAACACATAAGGCAGGGGTTTGTATTGCTACTTCAGGGCCTGGAGCTACTAATCTGGTTACTGGCATCGCCTGTGCTTATATGGATTCTGCACCTATGGTAGCTATAACCGGCCAGGTAGCCAAATCTTTTATCGGCAAGGATGCCTTCCAGGAGACAGATATTACGGGCATTACTCTTCCGATTACGAAGCATAATTACCTTGTCACCGATGTCGCTGAACTGGCTAAAACGGTCAAAGAGGCATTCCACATTGCCCAAACGGGTAGGCCAGGACCTGTGCTTATTGACATACCACGGGATGTACAGCAAGAGCAGACGGACTTTGTTTATCCCGATAAGCTTGATTTACCGGGCTATAAAGTTGTCTCTCGGGGGCACCCGGCTCAAATTAAGAAAGCAGCAAAGCTAATTAACGAATCTGAGCAGCCTGTTATCGTCGCTGGTAGGGGGATAATTATTTCCCAGGCCTACGATGAGTTCAAGGAATTTGCTGAGAAAGCACAATTACCAGTAACTCACACTCTTCTTGGTCTGGGCTGCTTCCCCGGGAACCATATACTTGATCTTGGGATGCTTGGGATGCATGGCACAGGTTGCGCCAATATGGCGGTACAAAACGCTGACCTTCTTATCGCTATTGGTATGAGATTTGATGACCGAGCTACAGGAAATACCAGGGAGTTTGCTCCCAATGCACGCGTCATTCACATCGATATCGATCCCGCAGAAATTGGAAAGAATATCCCCGTAGATGTCCCTGTAGTCGGAGATACAAAAAGTGTACTCGCAGCCCTCAACGAGGTGATTGATAGGAGAGAGCACGTCGATTGGCTTTCCCAAATAGAACAGTGGAGATATGAGTATCCATCGTTAGAAATCAGGCATAGTGATGAGCTATTGCCTCAATACATTATTCACCAGATCTACAAGGCAACTAAAGGTGATGCTTTAGTGGTCACTGGGGTAGGGCAGAACCAAATGTGGGCAGCACGATATTTTGTTTATACCAAGCCGAACAGCCTTATTTCTGGAGGAGGGTTGGGGCCCATGGGGTTTGAACTGCCCGCTGCCATGGGAGTCAAAGCTGGTCGCCCTGAGGAAGTGGCATGGTGCATTGCCGGGGACGGAGGTTTTCAAATGACCATACAGGAACTGGCTACCATAAGACAAGAGAACATTGCCGTGAAAATAGCTATCATTAACAACGGGTATTTGGGCATGGTAAGGCAATGGCAGGAGTTATTCTATGAGAGGCGCTACGTTGACACGAAACTTTGGAATCCCGATTTTGTTAAAATTGCTGAGGCATATGACATTCCCGGTATCAGAGTGAAACGCAGAGAGGAAGTTATCCCGGCTATACAGAAGGCGATGGAGTACCCTGGACCTTTTCTCATCGATTTTCTTATTGAGCCCGAGGAGAACATATATCCAATAGTGCCACCAGGGGAAAGCCTGGCCAAGTTTTTCGAGCCAGCAAAGCCGGAAGTATTGGAAGGAAAACTCTAAAAATCAATTATAAAATGACAATGACTAAAATACGAAGGTTTTGAATTTATCCATTGAGGGGGCAAAGTGACTAGTACAAAACATACTATAGTAGCTTTAGTGGAGGACAAACCGGGAGTACTTAATCGAATAGCTAGTTTATTCCGAAGGCGCTCCTTCAATATTCAAAGCCTTGCTGTAGGTGGTAGTGAACATCCCGGCTTATCTCGCATGACCATTGTTGCTGTCGGTAATTCTGCTCAGATAGAGCAGGTGAGAAAACAACTGGATAAACTAATCAACGTGATTAAAGTCTCTGATATAACCGAAGAAAACATGGTGACCAGAGAATTGGCTTTAATTAAGGTGAAGGCTACTGCCTCGACAAGAAGCGAGATTATGCAAATCGTTGGTATTTTCCGGGCTAATATAGTTGATGTTGCTCCAGGTTCACTTACAGTAGAGGTGACCGGTGATGAAAACAAGGTGAATTCTCTGCTCGGACTCCTTCATGATTTTGGTGTTAAGGAGCTTTCGCGAACTGGCCGGATAGCCTTGACTCGCGGAAGCAGTTCTTAAATGACTACCGATAGTTGACGGCTAACAACTGAAGATTAATAGAGGAGGGATTATGGCTAAAATTTATTATGACAAGGATGCCAACCTGGATTTGCTCAAAGGAAAAACGGTTGGAATTATTGGTTTTGGTAGTCAGGGACATGCTCATGCCCAGAACCTGAGGGACAGCGGCTGTCAGGTCGTTGTTGCCGAGTTACCAGGCACTGAAGTCTGGGAGGCAGCAAAGAAGGCTGGTTTTGAAGTGGCCACCGCCGTTGAAGTAGCCAAAAAGGCGGATATAATTGCTATGTTAGCTCCGGATACTGTGCAGCCCAGAATCTATCGGGAGTCAATTGAGAAAGAGATAACCCGGGGTAAGACACTTATATTTGCTCATGGTTTTAGTATCCACTTTTCTCAAATAGTGCCCCCAGTTGAGGTCGACGTTAGCATGATAGCGCCTAAATGTCCTGGACATATGCTGAGAAGGCTTTATACTGAAGGTTCAGGACCTCCGGCCCTGGTGGCTATACACCAGGATGCCTCGGGGAAAGCAAAAGACACAGCTCTGGCCTATGCCAAGGGGATTGGTTGTGCTAGAGCCGGAGTTTTGGAAACGACTTTTGCTGAAGAGACGGAGACGGACCTATTCGGCGAGCAAACGGTGCTTTGTGGGGGAGTCGCTTCTCTGATAAAGGCTGGCTTTGAAACATTGATAGAGGCTGGCTATCAACCGGAGATTGCCTATTTCGAGGTCTGCCACGAGTTAAAGCTGATTGTCGACCTGATTTATCAGGGTGGGTTGAGTTATATGCGCTATTCGGTAAGCGATACAGCAGAGTACGGAGATTATACGCGGGGACCACGGATAATTGATGATTCGGTCCGGGAGGAAATGGAGCAAATCTTGGCAGAGATTCAGGATGGCAGCTTTGCTACAGAGTGGATTTTAGAAAACCAGGCTGGACGCCCAAGCTTTAATGCAACGAGGCGGATGGAAACAGAGCATCCCATCGAAGTTGTGGGCAAAAAGCTCAGGGATATGATGCCCTGGCTGAAGGGCTAAAAGAAAAGGGTTGGACTAATATTGTCTGCGCAGGAAGTTCTTGGCTTTATTGCAGGAGTACTTGTGACAGTGGCTTTAGTGCCACAGGTGGTCAGGGTATTCAGGCTCAAGAGCGCTGTAGAGATAAGCCTGCCGTTCACCATTCTACTCATTGTGGGTATGTTTTGCTGGCTAGGCTATGGTATATTATATCAATTATTCCCTATCATTTTTTGGAATGCAGTAGGGGCATGTCTTGTAGCTACGCTCCTGTCTGCCAAGCTGAAATACGGAAGACGCAGATGACGCCTGGCTGAAAGCTTAGGCATTATTAGAAAAGCTTGCTACTGATAGACTACTGCGGGCTTTAAAAAAATTCTATAAAATTTTTATAATAATATTCTACGCACATATAGCTCAAGATAGTGCATTTTAGTTAGGGTTGTCTTATAATAACATTTACCGAAAATAGACCGGGAGGTGTGGCTATGCCGTGCTGTCAATACTGTGGAGCAGAAGTAGGTGAAGATGCGGTGGTTTGCCATAAATGTGGAGAAAGTTTGATTGGGGATGATGCAGGATGGCAAGAGTTTCATATCCAGGAGAAAATTGATAGAGCGAATCATAGGGCAAACATGTATATTATTTCGGCAATAATTCTTGCAACGGTGGGAATTGTAGCTGGCTGGGTACTTTGTATATCGTCAAGTGCGGTTGGGCTTTTTGGAATAGCGCTTGTCTGCTTGGGAGTTGGATGCAGTGCGTCGGCTGATCGGCATGAACACAAAGCCAGGAACTTGAAAAGACGACTCAGGCGGTGAAATCAATCTGGAGTCGTATTATCAATATCGGCGCCTGAATTTTAGATATCTTTTGGTTGATCCTCTCAGAGGAGTTCTCACAATCACACCCTGAAATTGCGCTTTGCTAAGCGAGCTAGCCTCGATTTCATTCTAAATTCAAAAAGGCTAGCCTAATGCGGAAGTAAGTCTGTTAGTATCGCCACAACCCCTAAAAATAAAGGCTTCTATTTCAGTTCAACCATAAGGTCAGTAAGGGTTCATTCGTTTTGTGTTACCTAGCCTCGCGATTAGCGCATTAAGGTAAGACATGCCTTAGTTCGAACACGACCGGGTTTGCTGGATCAGGACAGGCAACTGTTGCCTTGTTACGGTCTTGTTCCCAAGGGAATGAACCACCGAACTGCAGGACCTGAGCAAAAGGGAAAAGGCAGTAGAAAGCCCATGAACAAAGGTCAGGTGGAGTCTGTTGTCCGATAATAAACTCATCACCAGCCTTGTGTTGAGCTGCGCAAGTCCCCTTCTGTGATATTACCTTAGCTATCACATCAGACATCTCAACCTCCTATTTCACTGCAAATTGGATTAATACCTCTTGTATCTGTTTCTGACTAAGTCGACCTGATTTTCTATATAGTATATTACGGTATGGCTCGGGACAAGTGCATTATTGATGTATAGGATATGCATTGAGTGTAATTTTAATAGCCCATACCAATTATCATTGTCTTACCAGCTTACTCACCAATCTTAATGCATATTTAGAAAGAGCCCGTAGGACTCACATGCAATATGCCCATATGGCAATGCTATAATCATATAGTCTAGGGTGACAGATATTGCTCGAGTAAAAATTGAAAGAGAAGCAGGCGATTGATCTTTAAAGTTGTTGTTACTTTTTATGTGCCTGGAGTAGTCCCCTTCTACGATGAATTATTAACCAAATTAGGAGTAGAAGTGGAGAAGACTTTTTGTGCTACTGAGGAAGAACTTATCTCTGCCTGTTCTCAAGCTGATGCTGTCATAGCACTGGGAATAAAGATAACACCCGGGTATATCTTTAATCCCAAAGTAATTGAGAATCTGAATAAATGCCGACTGATTGCCCTTACAGGTATAGGTTATGACAACGTGGATATAACCGCCGCTACAGAAAAAAGTATCTGCGTTGCCAATGTTCCATATTACTGTTTAGATGAGGTCTCAGACCACACTATGGCACTCATTCTAGCCTGTGCCAGGAAGTTCTATAAACTATTTCCCGATATCAAGAGTGGGAAATGGAGTACCCAGGCAGATTATTTGAGCGCCTTGAAGCCATTACATAGATTATCTGGACAAACGTTAGGGCTTATTGGCTTTGGCAATATAGCTCGTACCCTTGTCCCAAAAGCTAGAGCTTTTAACTTTAGAATCATTACCTACGCCCCACATGTGCCTAACATATTGTTTGAGACGTTTAAAGTGGAATCGGTAGAACTCGACCAGTTGCTTGAAGAGTCGGATTTCGTTTCCATGCACACTGCTCTAACTCCAGAAACCAAGTATATGATGGGGCTTCAGCAATTTAAGAAGATGAAACCCTCCGCTTATTTCATTAACACAGCCCGGGGAGAACTCGTGGATGAAAAAGCTCTTTATACTGCACTTTCGGAGGGATTAATTGCTGGTGCTGGCCTGGATGTGTTGGAGTCAGAGCCTCCTGACTGTGATAATCCCTTACTCAAACTCAACAATGTTCTCATTACCGGTCATTCTGCTTACTATTCTGAAGAGTCACGTGAAGAATTATTCAAGTGGCCTTGGGAAGAGGTAGCCAGAATACTGCAAGGGGAGTGGCCTCACGGCTTGGTTAATCCACAGGTCAAGGATAGGTTCAGGGTTAAGTGGGGCACTCACCTCAAGTAAGCAGAGCTAATTATGGCTGAGATTGCTTTCGCAAGCTGGTAAGGCGAGAGCTCATAACGCTTTCACGCTACAAATATTTCCCAGGAGAGATGACTGTTGTGTGACATAAAGTCTATGAGTTATGGCTACGGATTGGGAGGTTGGTTCTTATTTGATAATTATACTTGTAGTGCGTGCTTTGAGAAATTTCTCATACCCCTTGACAAAGTTTTAGAGGATATGTTAATATGAGATTGCCCCGAGTAATTGAACAAGAACTTGGCGAGTGTGGAGCCGACCACTGAGTAAGCGGAAGCTGAAAAGTGTTGGGAGTTAAAAGGCCCAGCGCAAGGTAGGTGGAAGCAGAAAGGAAGGTGGGTGGAGAGCTAAGGAAAGGGAGATTACTTGGGGCGTTTTTTATCACCGGCTTTTTGCTTCTATTGTTATAAAAGCTATAAGTATTGCTAAAGAAAAAGAGAGATAGCTTAGAGTTGGTTATTGCATCTTCTCGTCTTTGATTAGCTCGGGGCGGAGGATGCCGATAAAGGGCAAATTACGGTATTCCCCTTTGTAATCTAATCCATAGCCGACTACGAACTCATCGGGAACTTCAAAACCTACGTAATCAAGATGAACATTTATCAATCGGCGTGCTCTCTTATCAAGCAAGGTACAAACGCTCAGGCTAGCAGGATTGTGAGCAGAGAGATGACTGAGAATGTAATTCAGTGTCATACCAGTATCTACAATGTCTTCGACCATCAATACATGCTGACCTGTTATGCTGCTATCTAGATCTCTGGTTATCTTGACCACCTGACCATCACCACCATAGTAAGAGATAGCCATAAAGTCCACGGTAACCGGAAGGGAAAGGTGCTGCATCAGGTCAGCCATAAAGCAAACAACGCCCTTCAAGATGCCTATTAGTACTAATCGCTGACCAGCGTAATCATGAGAAATGCGCCTGGCCAGGGTTCTTATCCTTCGTTGAATTTTGGCGTGGCTGTACAAAACTCGATTGATTCCCTCTATTTTAGCTTCGCCTAAAGGGCCATAGCCATATTTGGCTAGCAGCTTCAGAAAATCATTTTTGTTTAGAAGTCTGATATTGACTTCAGGGTAAAATTCTCTAAGCTGACGTAATTTGCGATTCTTCTCAGTTAGCAGATTTTGTTTTAATGTAGTGAGTTCAACATAAAGGTCTAGCTCGGGCAAATAAAAATCGGGAGTGAACATCTCTGCTATCTTATCGCCCTCCCACCTAAGAGGAAAGCAACGAGGCTCATAAAGCCATTCAATACAATAAAAGTCCAGAAGTCTGGCGAAATCCTCCTCGCTGGGGTGAGCAAAACTAGTTGGCTTTAGTGTAGTAGGCAATGGAGATACTTGAGACGATTTTCTTCGTCTTTCATTTACCTTATAGTCTTGCTCTAACAATTGTTGAAGCTCTGCTCTCTCAAAGACGACGGCGCAAATATCAGCAACACTGAGCAGGAAACTTGTATCAGCTTCGGAGAACTGATGAGGCTCGCGAGCGTAAATTCGAATCTCTCCGATAGCCTCTCCTTTCCCAAGTACAGGAACCCCAAGTAAAGAAGATATTCCTTGCGCTAATGCTATTTCAGGATGTTGAACTCTTTTGTCTTTAGCAGCATCGGCAATGAATACCACTTTCCCCTCAAGGATATCCGGTAGGCTTTTACGGGCATCAAGTGGTCCCTTTTTCAGATAAAGATCACTCAGCCCATACGCACCTACAGTGATCAAATATTCCTTTTGGGGGTTGAGGTATAAAATGCGGCAGCCATTTACTTGTATTGCTTTGGCAGTGCTTTTAGCTATGGAATTGCAAATCCTCCTCAAACTAAGAGCTGAATTGGCAACTTTAGTTATCCGCTTGAGAGCTGAATAATAACCACGTCTTGTTCTACCCATTTTTCTGGTACTCTATCCACATTTAGTAAAGCCACAAGCTAGGCAAATGTTGCAGCCTTCTTGGTAAATCAAAGGACCACCACAATCGGGGCATTGCCCGGCCCAGCTTTTAACCATCTCGGGATTCTGGGAGGACGTATTTGGCATGGTGCTCATTTCACTATTAGCAGTATTTTGTCTAATGTACTTCTCCAGCACGCTAGCGATAGCATCGGCACAGGACAAAATAGCATGTCCCTGCTCCCAAGCGATAGAAGGGCATCTGATGCCGCGCAGGTGCTTTACAATAGAATCTATATCTATTCCAGACCTTAGAGCTAGGGATGTTAGGCGGCTAATAGCCTCAAGCTGGGCGGCGGCACAACCTCCAGCCTTTCCTAAGGTGGTAAAAACCTCGGATATTCCCCGATTATCAAAATTTACCGTCACATAGATGTAGCCACACCCAGTGTTTACCCTTTCGGTTACACCCGTGGTAACCTTAGGCCTTTTCCTGGGAGCTAGCTTACCTTCAGTCTTTTTGACTCCCTCACCCACAGTGAGGACCTGACTATCTCGACTCCTATCACGATAAATAGTTATTCCTTTCAAGCCTTCTTGGTAAGCCAGCATATACACTTTAGCGACATCATCGGGCGTCGCTTCGTGAGGAAAATTAACTGTCTTGGATACAGCGCTATCAGTGAATTTTTGGAATGCTGCCTGCATCTTAACGTGCCACTCAGGGGATATGTCATGGGCAGTGATAAAGAGTCCCCTTATCGTTTCAGGAACTTCTTCTATATCTCTTAACCTCTTTCCTTCAGATAGCTGCCTCATTAGATCCGGGGAATAGAACCCGCCCCTTTTGGCTGCCTCCTCAAAATAAGGGTTCACCTCTATAAACTCTTCGCCTTCCAGGATATGACGCACGTAGCTTAAGGCGAATAATGGTTCAATGCCACTGGAACAATTAGCGATTATGCTAAGGCTGCCAGTAGGAGCAATAGTAGTTCGAGAGGCATTTCGAAAACGAGGACCATCGGGCGTGTTATAAATGCTTTCCTGGAAAGCAGGAAAAACTCCCCTTTCTTGAGCTAGTTCTATTGAGGCTTTATCCGCCTCCTCAGATATGAAACGGGCAATTTCCTCGGCCACAACAAGCCCATGTTCACTATCGTAAGGAATACCAAGCTGAATCAGCATGTCGGCAAAGCCCATCACCCCCAAGCCTATCTTCCTGGTAGTTTTGGTCATCTTAGTAATCTCTGGCAGGGGAAACTGGTTGACTTCGATAACGTCGTCAAGGAAGCGGACTGCCAGCTTGACTGTTTGAGATAGTTTATCGTAGTCAATGTATGGCTGGCCATCTTTGTCCGCCACCATCTTGGACAAATTTATGGAGCCTAAATTACAGGATTCAAACGGGAGTAAGGGTTGCTCCCCACAGGGGTTAGTGCTTTCTATTTTGCCTAATTTGGGCGTTGGGTTATGCCTGTTTATCTCGTCAATAAATACAATACCCGGGTCGCCTGTGCGCCAAGCCATGTCAACTATCTTGTCAAATACCTCTTTGGCATTAAGCTTATCAGTCACCTCTGTAGTTCGTGGATTAACCAAATTGTAATCAGTGCCTTTTCCCACTGCTTTCATAAACTTATCGGTCACAGCTACAGAAAGATTAAAATTAGTTAGAGCTTCTGAATCTTCCTTAGCCATGATGAATTTTAAGATGTCGGGATGTTCAACATCGAGTATTGCCATATTGGCTCCGCGGCGCATGCCACCTTGCTTTATTACATCTGTGGTGACATCAAAGGCTCGCATGAAAGAGACGGGGCCACTAGCAATGCCACCTGTAGATCCTACTCTATCACTTGTCGGTCTCAGTCGTGAAAAGGAAAAGCCGGTACCTCCGCCACTTTTATGAATTAATGCAGTGTATTTAACCGCATCAAAAATGGATTCCATAGAATCCTCAATAGGTAAAACAAAGCAAGCTGATAATTGCCCTAGTTCGCGGCCGGCATTCATTAAAGTGGGTGAGTTGGGTAAGAAATCCAGGTTTGTCATTAACTGATAGAATGCCTCTTCCCAAAAGGAAACATCTGCTTTGGCATCGTAATTTAGCTCGGCCGAGGCAATATGCCTGGCGACACGGCGAAATAATTCTTGCGGCGCCTCAATAACCGTCCCTTCTCCATCCTTCGTCAAATATCTCCTTTCTAGGACCCTTAAGGCATTATCGCTAAGTTTTATTCCGGAAATGACTTGACTTCTAGCCTGAGGAGAAAATTCATCTGCAGTTAAAATCTCCTTAACCAGTGCCTGAATTTGGGAAGGGGATACGGGCTGTTTAGTTTGACGAAGAACGAATTCCTCCATGCCTGGGAAAGGTTGAGCTACCCCTAAGCGCTGGCTTACTTGCTCTGTAAACTTCTCCAGCAATTTCCTATCGGTTATACCCATGGACTCGGCAGCAGCGAATACAGCTCGAGCTACCTTATCTCGACCAATAGCCTTATTGTTCTCGTTCCGACGAGTTTTGGGCATTTTTATCTTATCTTATGACCAGCCAGGGAATTAACTGCATCAGAGGAGGGCAGCGGTAGCTGGTTTGCTGGCGTGAGCTCTCCTCGTACCGCCAGGCTATCCACTTCTTGTTTCAGATCGTCGATATCAGCAAATTTTCGGTAAACACTGGCAAAGCGAATGTAAGCAATGTGGTCTAGTTTTTTTAATCCTTCTATAACCAAATCACCAATATAGGAAGTAGAGACTTCGCTTTTACCTACTTTATAAAGCTCGGCCTCGATAGTATCCACAAATTTATCAATGGCACCTGTTGGGAGGGGACGTTTTTCACAAGCTTTGAGAATACCCGAAAAGAGCTTATCCCGGTTGAATTCCTCGCTTCGTCCATCTTTCTTAATAACGAAGATATCGTGTGGCTGTATCCGCTCGTAAGTAGTGAAGCGAGCATTGCAATTGAGGCATTTCCTCCGGCGTCTCACTACTTCATCTAGACTCCGGGAATCTATCACCCTTGATTCCTGACTGCTGCAATAAGGACAGTTCATCAATTTACCCTATAAATTGTGGTATGGAAACATTTTACCACTAGATGTAGTAAAATGCAACATCCCTGCGGAAAAAAAGAGGCTGGTTGGTGGACAATTCCAGGGAAATATGCTAGGTTTGAATTAACCTAGGACTAGCGTAGTTAAGATTGTAATATGTTCGAGGAAATCTTACCGAGTCTTTATAGAATTAAGGTTCCTCTCCCTGGAAGTCCTCTTAAAGCCACCAACTCTTACATAATAAAGGGATCGGAGCGATCTTTAATTATTGATACTGGATGGAATCGAGAGGACTGTATGGCGGCACTAGTTTCCGGCTTAAAGGAATGTAGCGTGGACTGGAGTCAAGCTGATTTTTTCATAACACATATGCATGCAGACCACGCAGGTTTGGTGTCAACTCTTGCTGGGGAAGGGGCGATAATATACTTTGGCCGGGCAGATGCGGAAATTATTAGGTCTACTGCGACTGAGCATTGGGAAAAGCAGATTAATTTCGCTCGTAAATGCGGTTTTCCTGAAGAGGAAATTGCAAAGGCTATCGGAAGCCACCCTGGCCGCCGGTATAGCCCAAATAATTCCTTGAACTTGTGTGTCTCAAAGGACGGTGATAGGATAAGCGCAGACGATTACCTGTTTGAGTGTATTGAAACCCCCGGGCACACTGAAGGTCACATTTGTCTTTACGAGCCAAGCAAGAAAATATTGATATGTGGAGACCATATCCTTGTTGATATAACTCCAAATATCACTCTTGCCTCCGAGGAGCGAAATTCATTAAAAGAATATCTGATGAGCTTGGACAAAGTTTATGATTTGGACGTCGAACTTGTACTACCCGGTCATAGAAGTATATTCAGAAATCACAAAGAGAGAATTCGAGAACTTAAGCAGCACCACCAGGCAAGGCTTAATGAGATTATATCTATTCTGGGAAAAGGTAGGCAAAACGTCTTTCAGATCGCATCACAAATGACCTGGGATATAGATTACAAGTCCTGGGATTTATTTCCTCCGGCACAAAAATGGTTTGCTTTTGGAGAAGCTATGGCTCACCTGAAGTATTTAGAGGAGGAGGGGAAGGTGGAGAGACAAATAGAAGGGCAAGAGCTAGTGTTTTTTGCGGAGGTATCGAATGACTGAAGCAAGGATTGGAATCATTGGCGGGAGCGGGCTTTATAAGATAGAGGGGATGACAGAGGTAGACAAAGTAAAGGTAAGCACGCCCTTTGGCGAGCCCAGTGGCGCTATCATCTTGGGCAGTCTAGAAGGAGTAAAGGTTGCTTTTCTTCCCAGACATGGCGAAGGACATCGAATAAGCCCCACTGAACTACCGGCGAAAGCCAATATCTATGCTATGAAATATCTGGGAGTGGAAAGGATTATCTCTGTAAACGCTGTGGGCTGTCTTAAAGAAGAGATAGAACCTCTGGACGTGGTCATTCCTGACCAACTAATAGACTGTACCAAAGGAAGAGCCAGTACCTTCTTTACAGGTGGGATAGTGGGGCATGTATCATTCGCGGAGCCCTTCTGTCCTGTTCTAAGCCAAATCTCGTTTGAGGCGAGCACCAAGGTTGGGGCTAAGGTACATAAAGGTGGTACTTATCTGGTTATGGAAGGGCCGCAACTCTCCACTAAGGCTGAGTCACAACTTTACCGCTCCTGGGGTGCTGATGTAGTTGGGATGACAGCTTTGCCCGAAGCTAAATTAGCTAGAGAGGCGGAAATATGCTATGTCATACTTGCCCTTGTCACCGATTATGATTGCTGGCATCCGACTTATGGATCGGTAACTACGGATATGATTTTAGCAAATCTACGGAGGGGCGTTGATACTGTCAAGAGAATCCTGAAGTTGATGCTACCTTCTATACCACAAAAACGAGATTGTACCTGTGGGAGCGCCCTTAAATATGCCATAGTCACTGAGACGAAATACGTATCGAAGGAAAAGAGGAAAGAGCTAGGGCTGCTCATTGGCAAATATATAGATAAGGAGGAAGATGTCAGCCAAGCTTGAGTTTGGATGTTTACCCACCGCTATCGGGAGCATGCCTCACACGAATGCTGGCGAGGCTGGTTCCATTATTATGAAATGTCTTCCTGACATTCCCTCTTGGCCCCAATTACCGCAGCGCTCTCCTAAAGAAAATATGATTATCCAATTCAGCGAGGGTTTTCCGGGGGTAGTTATAGATGGGGACAAAATTCACATCGAGCCCTCGGCGGATTTTGAGAGCGATCTGGAGCGAATCCATATTGATTGTGAGCAGGATAACGCCCGTGAGTATAGCATTTCGACCCAATATGCTGCCGGGCTCCATGCCTTCCTTTCCAAAACAGCAGGCAGTAAAATAGTCAAGGGACAGGTAACAGGTCCTATCACCTGGGGATTAAGGGTTACCAGTCAGGATGGTCTGGGAATCCTCTATGATGAAACTTTGGCCGAAACCGCGGCTAAGTTCCTGCGGCTAAAAGCTTCGTGGCAGGAAAATATCCTGAGAGAAATCTCGCCTAATACCATTATCTTTGTTGACGAGCCCTATTTGGTTTCTTTAGGTTCGGTGTTTACTCCTATTCCTGAGGAAAAAGTGCCAGTTTTGCTAGAAGAAGTGCTCAGGGGAATTAAAGGGATAAAGGGATTGCATTGCTGTGGAAACACTAACTGGTCAGTCCTTCTGGATACTCCGATCGATATTCTCAGTTTTGATGCTTACAATTATGCCTCTTCTCTAAGTACCCACTCCGACAAGGTGAAATCTTTCCTCGAGGGTGGTGGCAGCATTGCCTGGGGGATAGTTCCGAACGAAGAAGAGGCCTTGGCTAAAGAATCCTTGTCCGGTCTCCGTGACCGCCTGGAAGAAGCTATGGCTCCATTCACCAGGGATGGCGTTAAATTCAGGCAGCTCATAGCTCAAGGTCTGATAACTCCTTCTTGTGGCCTGGAAGGCTTGTCGCTGGAAGCGGCAAGTCAAGCCCTGGAATTAACAGCTAAGCTATCCCAAGACTTGAGAAGTCGATATGCAGTGTAACTTGGCGAAATAACTGCCCATTCAGGTCGTATCTGTTAAGAACAAGAGCTATTGTACGTGAGGATCTCCTTCTAGTACCCTTATCTTATTAACCCTTCGTAAGTGTCTGTCGCCTTCAAAATCCGTAGCTAAGAAGGTTTTGACGATTTCCAACACTGATTCGTTGTCTATGTTCTCTGCTCTAAGGCACAAGATGTTGGCGTCATTGTGCTGGCGGGCTCGTTGTGCCGCAAATACATCACAGCACAAAGCCGCCCTTATACCCTTTATTTTGTTAGCAGCTATGCTCATGCCTATGCCGGTGCTGCATATTAGAATACCCTGGTCAAAATTACCCGCCGCTACTGTTTCCCCGACTTTCTGGGCGATGTCAGGATAATCCACAGAGTCAGTGCTGTAGCAACCAAAATCTTGAGGATTATGACCCGCGTCCTGCAGAAAGGGTACAATTAGCTTCTTTAAAGCAAGACCACGGTGGTCACAGCCTATAGCAATGCGCTTCACTATTCACCTCCGAGTATTCCTTATAAGCTTTGTCAATCTCAGCTGAGGGTATGATGCCCTGACGCAAAATTATGAGCGGTTCACGAGTAGCATCCACTACTGTGGATTCCTTACCGCCGGGACATTTGCCTCCATTGATAATGAAGTCAATTTTTCCTCCCAGTTGTTGTCTAACTTCATCGGCAGTTAAGGCAGCCGGTTGGCCACTAATATTAGCGCTGGTCCCGATTATGGGATTCCCCACGCGTTGGATGAGAGCCAGACAAACGGGGTGGTCAGGAACGCGTACTGCTGTAGTAGATTCTGTGGCTAGATAGGCAGGCAATGAAGCTGCTTTGGATAAAACTAGCGTTAAGCCGCCGGGCCAAAACTGCCTTGCCAAAAACCAGGCAATTCCTGGTATTGATTCGGCCAGAATAGTCAATCGCTCTACATCAGCGATAAGCAAAGGGAATTGACGATGTTTGGGTCGTTTTTTTATCTCATAGATCTTTTCCACGGCCATGGCATTGAAGGCGTCAGCCCCCAGTCCATAGACCGTATCGGTAGGGAAGGCAATCACCCCGCCCTTCTGTAGGATTTTAACCCCTTTCTCAATTTCTTGTTGTAAAAGCTCCATCTTTTTCTGATGTTAGTATAGCATGAGTGGCGTCCGGGGTAGGAAAGTATCCCATCCAGATTCAAGAGCTTGGGAGGACTTTAACCACTAGAGATAAGCCTTGCCAGGTGAGAAAAAGCTTAGCTTACCTCGGGTTGATAATAGTTCAGGACAGTGATAAGCTAAATGTATTCACCACCGTGAATCTGCAATGAAAAAGAAGCCAGAAACCCACAGAATTGCTGCCAGCGATGATATCGAAGTATCCACTTATCTGGAGCTGGCCAAAGAGTTACGCGGCGAGCAACGTGTAGTTGAGCCTAAGCTCCCCCCAAGTGAGCGTGAAACAATAGTAGTTCTCGACTTTGGGTCTCAATATAGCATGCTCATTGCTAGGCGGGTACGGGAATGCCAAGTATATTGTGAGCTTGTACCTCACGATACACCCTGGGAAAAATTAGCTTCCCTTAACCCACGGGGATTTATCCTCTCAGGAGGTCCGGCTAGCGTTTATGATTCTGGCGCTCCCATGCCTTTACCCTACATTTACGAAAGCCGTCTACCTGTGATGGGCATTTGCTATGGGATGTTTGCTATCGCTTATAACTTAGGTGGTCAGGTAACTCGGGGAACAAAGAGCGAATATGGGCACACAATCCTTCATATAAGTGCTGAAGACTGTCCCCTTTTTGCTGGCCTTCCTTCTTCTCTCCCGGTGTGGATGAGCCATGGTGACCAAGTAATGGAGATGCCGCCTGGCTTCAAGACCCTGGCTTACACTGAAAATTCACCGTTCGCTGTTATAGGTAACGATAGTGGCATTTACGGACTGCAGTTTCACCCTGAAGTGGTTCACACACCTCAAGGTAAAACCATATTCCAGAATTTCGTACTTCAAATATGCGGCTGCCAGGGCAACTGGACACCAGCTAATGTCATAGCTGATAGCGTAGATAAAATTAAAGAGCAAGTGGGCGATGGAAGAGTGGTCTGTGCTCTTTCTGGAGGCGTCGATTCGGCTGTAACTGCTACCCTTGTTGACCGTGCTATTGGCAATAAATTAACTTGCATCTTTATCAACAATGGTTTACTGCGTCGTGATGAACCTGAAAGGGTGCTCAGCACCTTCAAGCGTAACCTCAAAATGGACATAGTTTATATAGACGCTACCGGCAGATTCTTAGAACGACTTAAAGGGGTTAGTGACCCGGAAAAGAAGCGGCACTTGATAGGAAACGAGTTTATCCAAATTTTTGAGGAAGAAGCGGCCAAATTGGGAAAGATTGATTTCCTGGCCCAAGGCACTCTTTATCCCGATGTCATAGAAAGCACCTCCGCAGAAAACAAAGCTGCAGCCAAAATAAAGAGCCATCATAATGTCGGCGGATTACCGGCTAAAATGAATTTCACTCTTATCGAACCGCTGCGATATTTGTTTAAGGATGAAGTTCGACAAGTGGGGTTAGCTCTGGGTCTGCCTGAGGATATGATATGGAGGCAGCCATTTCCTGGTCCGGGATTGGCTATTCGCATTATCGGTGAGGTGACCAGGGAGAAGCTGGAGATACTCCGAGCTGCTGACTGGATTGTGATGAATGAAATCAAAAAAGCCAAACTTTATCGCCAGCTATGGCAAAGTTTTGCTGTACTTACTGATGTCAGGAGTGTTGGCGTCATGGGCGACTACAGAACCTATGGCTATTTGGTGGCGGTCAGAGCAATAACTAGTGAAGATGCTATGACCGCTGATTGGGCCCGCCTGCCCCACGACCTTCTTGCCAGAATATCTGACCGCCTGGTTAATGAAATCCCCAATGTCAACAGGGTGGTCTATGATGTCACAAGTAAACCGCCGGCAACTATAGAATGGGAATAAGTATCGAAGGAGGAGAGAAGATGAGTTATTCTTTTGAAGGAATGAGCGACGAACAGCTAGCTATCCTAGACGATTTAGAGATGCTCCGTGAGGATTTGATAGGCGAGTTGCAAGCCATTAACCAGTATGAAGACCATATATTAAATCTGGAAAATGAGGGGGCTGTGACTACACTGGAACATATTATTGAGGAAGAAAAGGAGCATGTAGTAGAGTTGTTGAGACTAATTCAAAATCTTGACCCCGTTCAGGCCGAGAAATTCAAGGAGATTATATAATGCCATGTCAAACAGAGTGAAACTAAAAGGAGTGAAAAAAAATAGGGGGAAGCATAAGAAGAAAAAGAAGCAGTAGGTATTTCCTACAGCGTCTTGCGTAGGAGGTAACATATGGCACGCTACAGCGTGGAAGATAAAAAGGCGATTGCCAAGTACCAAAGGCAAGAAGTCTGGGAAGAAACTTTTCTTGTAGAGCGCGTTTTCAAGGGCTACCGGTGCAAGCGGTAGCTTGAATGCCTTTGCCCCCTTCAAAGGTCACGTAACTGAGACCCTGATTGCCTATGTAAGTACAGCAAAGAAATAAAGCGGAGAGTTTGCTGAATAATCTCGCGATACAAAGTAAGGGGTGAATTCTGAAGATACTAGTCATTGGAGGTGGAGGTAGGGAACACAACCTGGTATGGAAGATTGTCCAGAGTCCCAGGGTGGAGAAAGTTTTCGCTGCACCGGGGAATGCCGGCACAGCGGCTATCGCTGAAAATCTGAATTTGCGCCCCACAGACATAGAAGGACTGGGTAAGGCAGCAAAAGAAAAAGGCATTGACCTTGTCGTGGTTGGCCCTGAAGCTCCGCTAGCTTCGGGCATAGTGGACTACTTTAATAACTTGGGTATTTCTATTTTTGGTCCCACCAAAGCAGGCACCCAGGTAGAATCGAGCAAGGTTTTTGCCCGGAATTTGATGGAGAAGTGTGGCGTCCCCTGTCCTAAAGGCGCCATTTTCTCTTCTTACTCTGAGGCTTATGAATACCTTCAGCAACAGCGTCCACCTATCGTCATCAAGGCCGATGGGCTAGCTGCTGGCAAAGGAGTGATTATCGCTGGTTCTCTGGTGGAAGCTGACAGAACCCTCGGTGACATCATGGAAGCAAAGATTTTCGGCTCCGCTGGAGATAGGGTAATAATTGACGAATATCTTAATGGTCGAGAGGTAAGCCTCATAGCCTTTACCGATGGCAAAACAGTCTCACCTATGGTGCCAGCTTGCGACTATAAGAAAATCGGGGATAATGACCAGGGCCCTAACACCGGAGGTATGGGAAGTTACACTCCACCGGGTTTTTTCTCCGCAGGGATGACAGAAAAGGTGACCCAGGATATCTTGGTGCCTGTCGTACAGGCCATGGCTAAAGAAGGCATACTTTATAAGGGAGTGCTCTATGTGGGGTTAATGATTGTCAATGGAGAGCCTGTTGTGCTGGAGTTCAATGCTCGCTTCGGTGACCCCGAAACTCAGGTCGTTTTGCCTCTTCTCAAAACGGACCTTGTGGATATACTTATGGCAGTAGCCAAGGGCGACCTCGACCGGGTGAAAATAGAGTGGAGTTCCGAGGCTTGTGTTGGAGTAGTTATGGCTTCGGGTGGCTATCCTGGAAGCTATAAAACTGACTTGCCCATACGGGGGATAGATAGAGTGGATAAGGACGTGCTGGTTTTCCATGCTGGAACTAAACTGGGAAATGATGGCATAATTTATACCGACGGCGGGCGAGTGCTCACCGTATCAGGTGTGGGCAGAGACATGACTGAAGCTCGGGAAAAGGTTTACCGCAATATTTCTAATATTTACTTTGAAGATTGTTATTATCGTAAGGACATTGCTTTGAGGGAGATAGATAGGATAAAATCTCAACCCTAAGCACCAAATGCTTAACTTTGAGGAATTAGGATTGATTTAGCGATGGCATTAGTGGGTATAGTCATAGGCAGCAAAACAGACACCGAACTGATACAGCCGGCGCTGGACATACTTAAGCAATTGGGCATTGATTATGAACTTTCGGTTATCTCGGCCCATAGAAATCCCGAAAAACTAAGGAAGTATGGTCTGGAGGCAGAAAAGAGAGGGCTCACAGTTATCATTGCTGCTGCTGGTAGAGCTGCTCACCTTCCGGGTGTCTTAGCTAGTTGGACGACTTTGCCTGTAATCGGCGTGCCATTGCCCACTAGCGAGTTAAAAGCAATAGATGCTTTGCTCTCCATAAGCCAGATGCCTGGGGGAGTGCCGGTAGCTTGTATGGGTATCGGGGCAAGTGGTGCAAAGAATGCGGCCTTGCTTGCCGCCCAGATTCTAGGCACCGAGCATAAACAGATAAAGGAAGCCTATCGTAAGTATAAACAAGAATTAGCAAAGGGATAATATGATTGAACGTTACTCCAGACCTAGGATGAAGAAAATCTGGTCTGATAAAAACAAATTTGACCAGTGGCTTAAGGTAGAGATAGCCGTTTGTGAAGCCTGGACTGAGCTGGGTGAAATCCCCCGAGAAGATATAGTTAAGATAAGAAAAGCCAGCTACAATCTGGGTCGTATCGCCGGGTTTCTGAAGGTGACCCACCATGACATGACTGCTTTTCTTAACTCAGTGGCTGAAAGCCTGGGCACAGAGTCACGCTTCATACATCTTGGTCTCACCTCTTCGGATGTTATGGATACCGCCCTTAGTTTGCAATTGACTCAGGCTGCACATATCTTGCTGAAAGACGTGGCCGAGCTTGTATCCGTCATGGAGAATAAAGCCGTAGAGCATAAATACACCATTATGATGGGGCGGACCCACGGTGTTCATGCTGAGCCTACTACTTTCGGTTTGAAGATAGCCCTCTGGACCGAAGAAATGAAGCGTAATTCTCAAAGGCTAGCTGAGGCTGGGAAAAGTATCTCTGTTGGTAAAATATCCGGAGCAGTAGGTACATACGCTAGCGTGCCTCCTCAGGTTGAAAAAATAGCCTGCGCCAAGTTAGGGCTCACTCCGGCTCCAATATCAAACCAGATAGTCCAGCGCGATCGCCATGCTCAATTCGTGACTACATTGGCTATTATTGCCAGCTCCCTGGAGAAATTTGCCACCGAAATCAGGAATCTGCAGCGAACAGAAGTCCTGGAGGTTGAAGAGCCTTTTGAAGAGGGGCAAACGGGCTCCTCAGCGATGCCCCATAAAAGGAATCCTGAGCTTTGTGAGCGCATCTGCGGGTTAGCCAGATTGATAAGAGGCCATGCTTTAACTTCTCTGGAGAACATCGCCTTATGGCACGAACGTGACATCAGTCACTCATCCACAGAGCGAATTATCCTACCTGACTCCTGCCTGGCAGTTGACTACATATTATCTATATTTAACTCTGTAATGAAAGGGCTCAAGGTTTATCCGGAAAACATGCGGCATAACATCGAGCTTACCCAGGGGTTAATCTTCTCTCAAAGGGTACTCCTCGCTTTAATAAATAAAGGTCTAACACGAGAAGAAGCTTACAAAATGGTCCAGGATAATGCTATGCAAGCGTGGCAGGACAAGAAAAGCTTTTTAGCTCTACTTCGGATGGATAAGCGAATAGCAAATTACCTGACTGAAGACGAACTGAAGTCTCTTTTCGACTACAGTTACTATCTGAAACACATAGATACTGTCTTCAAAAGATTGGGGTTAACTAAAACCAAACGGGGAAAGAAAGCTGGTAAAACTGGGTCAACCGAGTTGGCTCCTAGAGCAGTGTAGTGGTGGGTATTGACTTCTAAACTTTTGTCTTAGCATATAAAGGAGGGGGATAGAAAGATGAAGACTACACGAGAATACATTGATAGTATGAGGAAAATGCATTTTGAACTCTACATGTTTGGAGAGCGGGTTACCAATCACGTAGATAATCCTATTATCAAACCGACAATGAATTGTATGGCTGCTACTTATGAACTTGGCGAGGAATCAAAATTTCCCCAATTCCAGAAGGTTATGACAGCCACCTCTCATTTAACAGGAAAGAAGATAAATCGGTTCTGTCACATTCATCAGAGTATCGAAGACCTGGTTAACAAGTCAAAAATGGGTAGGATATTGGGTGCTTATACCGGTTCTTGCTTTCAGCGTTGCGTTGGGATGGATACTTTGAATGCTTTGTCCATGGTAACTTATGATATTGACCAGAAGTATGGGACTGAATATAACAAGCGTTTCCTGAAATACTTAAGATACGTACAGGATGAAGACCTGGCTTGTTGTGGTGCCATGACGGATGCCAAGGGCGATAGGAGTCTCCGTCCAGCCGAGCAAGCCGATCCCGATCAATACCTTCACGTAGTGGAGGAGAAGCCGGATGGCATTGTAGTTCGTGGGAACAAGATGCACCAGACAGGAGCCGTAAATTCGCATGAAATTATCTGCATGCCGACTAGAGCTATGCGTGAAGAAGATAAGGACTATGCCGTTTCTTTTGCCTTGCCCAGCGACAGCGAAGGGATTATATACATCTATGGAAGACAGCCATGCGACACGAGAAAAATAGACAGCCCGAATATGGATGTAGGCAACATTCTTTACGGGGGACAGGAATGTATGGTCGTTTTTGACAACGTGTTTGTTCCTTGGGAACGGGTCTTTATGTACAAAGAATATGACTTTGCTTTCGATTTCGTGGAGAAGTTTGCCTCCTATCATCGGCAAAGTTATGCCTGCAAGTCGGGTATTAGCGATGTCTTGATTGGCGCCAGCCAATTAATTGCTGAGTATCAAGGCACTTCAAAAGCTTCTCATATTAAGGACAAAATCATTGACATGATTCAACTCAATGAGACTATGATGTGTTGTAGTCTTGCCTGTGCTTACGAAGGTCACAAAGAAGCTTCAGGGACTTACTTTGTAGACACTCTAAGAGCTAATGTATCTAAACTAAACGTGACGAAATTTCCTTATGACATAGCCAGACTGGCCCAGGATATTGCTGGTGGCATAATAGTAACGCTGCCTTCTGAAAAAGACCTTAAGCATCCCAAGATAGGCGAGTATGTTGCTAAATATCTGAAGGGTGTTGATGGTATTGAGGTAGAAAAGCGCATTCGTGTACTACGGCTGATTGAGAATCTCACGATAGGTTTAGGTGCCGTATGTTATTTGACGGAATCTATGCATGGTGCCGGATCACCTATGGCACAGAAGATTATGGTTGGGAGACGGGCTAATATAGAGAGAATGAAAAGTAGTGCCAAGAGGTTGTGTGGAATTGAATCCTAGTTACCAGGCATTGTTACTGGGAACATCATAGCTTAGGCTAAGTAATCTATGAGTGGCAACCCAACAGTCTTAATAAATACGACCTTAGCTCTACCCATATTTCGGCGTGGCAAGGTAAGAGACGTTTATGATTTAGGCGATAGACTGCTCATCGTGTCCACCGATCGCATCTCTGCTTTCGATATTGTCTTGCCCTGCGGCATCCCAGACAAGGGAAAGGTTCTTAACCAGCTTTCTGCCTTCTGGTTTGAGAAAACAGCCCATATCCTACCCAACCATCTTATCGAGGCAATCGATAGTGTAGATATCCTTCGAGATGTCCTTTCTCAGCTGACGACTGAAAGCTATCAACCGAAAGCTCTAGATTATCTTATCGGCCGCTCTACGATTGTGGCTAAAGCCGAGCGCCTATCTGTAGAATGCGTTATTCGGGGCTATCTATCCGGCTCGGCATGGGCAGAATATAAAGAGACTGGAAAGGTCGGCCATATCCACTTGCCCTCGGGAATGAAGGAAAGCCAGGAATTGCCCCAACCTATCTTTACTCCCACTACCAAGGGCGAGACGGAGCATGATCGGCCTTTAACCAATCAAGACATAAAAGACCTTGGCATTGAAAACATTTTTGAGGAATTAGAGCAAAAAAGTCTGCTTATCTACTGCTATGCCCGTGATTACGCCAAAGCCAGGGGCATAATAATTGCCGATACCAAATTCGAGTTTGGTTTCATTAATGGTCAATTAGCCCTTATCGACGAGCTACTAACGCCGGACTCAAGTCGATTCTGGGATGTCGGCCAATATGAGGTTGGACATTCACAACCCAGCTTTGATAAACAACCAGTCCGTGACTGGCTTTCAGCTTCAGGCTGGGATAAAGAACCACCAGCGCCTATGTTGCCACCAGAGGTAATAGAGGGAACATCAAGGAGATATCGTGAGGTGTATAGCAGGCTAACCGGGGGTATTCTTTGAGAAGAACGCGATAAAGATAGACAGAAGCAAGATCAAGTCTTTTTTACTTTTCTATCCAGCCAGAACCTTAATCAAGCGTAATAAGTCGCTATCCAATTCTTTCCGCTTCTCCCAGGTTTCCCTTAAAGGAGTGAAAACTATATCTCCCTTCAACTCCCCCACCATGTAACCTGACATACCCTTAACCAGAGCATCCACAGCTGCAGCTCCTAACTTGCTGGCCAGAACTCTATCCCTGGCGGTAGGTGAGCCACCTCTCTGGACATGTCCCAGCACGCAAATTCGGTACTCAAGCTTAAGCCTTTCGCCCACCTGCTGAGCAACCCGAAGAGCACCTCCGGCCTCGTCTCCTTCAGCTACTATAATGGTAGTACATTTTTTACCTCTATTAAAACTGTTCTTTATTTCAAGGCAAAGCTGGTCTATTTTTGTCTCCAACTCTGGAATCAAAATGTCTTCGGCTCCGCCAGCAATTCCCACATCCAAAGCGATGAAGCCTCTGGCCTTTCCCATGACTTCGACAAAGAAAGGACGCTGTAAAGATTGACAGGTATCCCTAATCTTATCTATGGCATCCAGGGCTGTATTTATGGCGGTATCAAAGCCAATAGTATTGTCAGTGCCATAAACATCATTATCTATAGTACCTGGAATACCAATCACCTTTACATTTCCAGCCTCGGCCAGAGCTGCTGCACCGCGAAAGGTGCCATCCCCGCCTATAGTTATCAGTCCCTCGATGCCTTCCCGTTGCAGAATCTTATTTGCCTTCCTTATACCTTCCTCGGTCTTCATTTCCTCACAACGAGCTGTTTCTAAAATAGTGCCCCCACGGTGGATAATATTTGCTACCGACCTGGGACCTAACTTCACGAAGTCCTCTTCCAGTATGCCGCAATACCCTCGGCGAATTCCCACGATCTCCAGCCCACTGCTAGCCCCATAGCGGACAATAGCCCTGATGCAGGCATTCATTCCTGGAGCATCACCGCCGCTTGTTAAGACGCCAATCTTTTCCATAATACCTTCCGGTTTAGATTCTATTCTACCATGAACACTAAAGCTATTCTACGCATCTTGTAGAGGGCCCTCAGAATGCTAATTACCTGGTTGCCCAACTTTCTTAAACCCTGTAGCTATCTCGATAATACACCAACAGGTATAGCTCTCTAAGCAGGTCAGACTCGTTGTGCTTTATGATTTGCTGTAAATAGTTATTATCCTCTGTGTAAAGGAATCTTTGCCATAGTAAAGGGACGTCTCTGCCGCTTATCACTGGCTCGTTGAAATAGGACTCCGCGTGAGAAAACAGCTCGTCAAGCTTAGGCCACTTGAGGTAAAGTGCCTCGGCTTTTTCCTTCCAGGGCTGAAAGAGGTCTATACCTTCTATATCAATACCTTTAGCTTGAAGAAATCCCTTCTCGAAGGCGAGATTGTAGGCATAAAACGGTTCGGGGAGCTTCGGAACAAGTTCAGCAAGCTGGGCGATAAACGGCGCTTCTTCTTGCGAACTCCGGCAAATTATCTCAAGGTGGTTCCCTTGAATATAACCAAAGAGAACTATCTCATCGTGGTCCATATTAAGACCCGTAGTCTCTAGGTCAATCAAGGTTCCTTGAGGGATTCCTAACATTAACTCTCGGCTGTATGAGGTAATCATGCCCGCATCGTCCCGTTCCTTGCCGCTATTATACAATCCAGATTATACCAGAAATAGCATATAGTTGACTGAATAAATCAATACCGTGGCGGTAGGAAGTTAGAGGAGAGGCGAAAGGCTCACTGAATTCATCCTCACAAAGCCCCGCTATCTAAAAGTGCAAAGGTGCGATATTGACTCCTTTTTAAGAAATTGATACTCTTATATTAAGTATATTTATATTGATACAGTATGCAAGATTTACATAAGCATGTTGACTGATCAATGAAGTTGATTCAATGGGCAAGGTGTTTTGGTATGGGTGAGATATGGTGGTGACCGACGATATAAACAGGAGTTTGTCAGCGCTCGGTTTTACAGATGGCAGTATTTGTTGCTGCGACCGGGCTTGGCTGAGGAAGGCCACGGGTGATGGGGAGGTCAACGGGTGGGTAAACCGAAGTGGAAAGAGACTTGCCGACGTAGGTCTCTTCTTTGATTTCAGCGATGGTCAGTCCAACACACTATAGGTACTATGTTACTCAATGTGTCGTACTGATAAAAATGAATATGTAAGGAAACCAGAATAACTATTGACAATCCCTTGAATGGCTTTGCATAGTTCGAAAAATAGAGTAATATTATTTTAACAAGTTCTTAACAAAAGCGGTGGTATAATCCATATAAAGAACGATACTATACGGGAAAAATAATAGGTCTTAGTCAAATGGTTGTGTCAGAGGGTTATGGGGAAAGATCAACCATAGCGGCTAGCCAATCCGAGCAACTATCCTCGCCCATGGGGACTATCCTATGTGGAGGACTGGGTCGGTCGTGGGCGCTTAGCAACACCCTAAATACTTCTGGGGTGGAGCGAAAGCATCAACAAAACAGACTCTATTTAAAAATATAGCTGCCCAATGAATTGGGCAAACAGAAAGGAGATGAAATATGAAGGCAATATTCAGTTTTAGCAAACACCGTTACCTGAGAAGCGTTGGCATCTTCCTGATTGCGGTAGTCCTAATTGCCGGAGTAGTAAGCTGTACCCCGGGAGAGACGTACAGCTTGACGATGGCAGTGAACCCTGCTGGAGGTGGAACGGCAACTGATGAGACAGGTGGGTCGCCTTACGCAGAAGGCACTGACGTCGACATAAAAGCAGTAGCCGCCGACTGCTACCGGTTTGTCGACTGGTCGGCGCCGGCGGGCACATTTGGTAATGCTACCGCAGCAGAGACTACCTTCACTATGCCGGCACGAGATGTAACCGTCACTGCCAATTTTGAGCTCACACCGCCCGATCACTTCAAATTCTACGACGTGGACTACGAGACAGCGCCGGAAGTAGGGGTGGATGTGCAACTGGTGGACCAGTTCGGGAATTTCACTGCAACGGTAGGGTATGCAATGTCCTTCGGCAACCCTGTTGAGAAGCTACACAATGATGTGGTAACGCCGATCGCAGACCTGAACCGCCACTACACGGTATATGAACTAGAGTCGGAGGAAGAGCTTCAGTCGTGGAAAGTTATGGTCAACAACCAGTTTCAAGACGACGTGGAGCTGACCGTGCAGGGTCCAGTCGCGCTAGCTGTACCGACCGAGAAACTTGAAGCAGGCCTCGAAGCGCCGGTGTGTCTCGACCACCTGCTACTCTACAGTGTTGTGTATGAACCGTTCCCAGAGTTTAGCGTACTTCTCAAGGACCAGTTCATTGAGGAAGATGTTACGGTTTGGGAGCCCGCATACTTCGCCAATCCCGTCCAGAAGACAGTAATTGACACCAGCGAGGTAACGGATATACAGAACCCGGATGATCATTGGCTATTCTACTGGATATCGGACGCGGAGTATGAGTCTATCGACAAGACGATACAGATTGATAATCAGTTCGGTCCACAGAGCCTGGACTTGGAATACAGGGAGACGCTCGCAGTGCCTACCCAGAAGATTTCCTGGGAGCAGCCGCTCGACCACTTCAAGACCTACTGGGCGGACTGGGAGGAGGCCCCACCAATGTACGGGGAGAATGTGTGGCTGGAGGACCAGCTTGTTACTATCAACGCCACGGTGTTGGACCCATATCTATTCGCCAACCCTACCAATAAGGTGAGGATAGTCGAAGAAGAAGAAGAAGTGACGCCGATCTCGAACTGGAACAACCATCTCATGTTGTACTTCATAGATTACGAAGGAGTTCCTATGACGTGGGAAGTGACGGTAAACAACCAGTTCGGCCCCGACCAGGTGCTGTACATAGAAGGTCCGTACTTGGTGGCTGTGCCGACTCGGAAAGGCCCCCAAGATCCACCGAAGGATCTCGACCATTTTTTGGTCTACTTGGTCGTGGACTACTACTGGTACCCAGATGAGGAAGTGTATCTATGGGACCAGTGGACCGGGCATCCGGTTTTGGTGGAGGAGCCCTATCTCTTCGCCGTTCCTGCCCAGAAAACACACGGGGATGTGTTGACGCCGATCAAGAACCCGACTGACCATCTGCTATTCTACAACATATACCACGATGGGGACTTTTACCAATCGGAACAGCCTATAGTCAATCAGTTCGGTCCGCAGCTCATCGAGGCGTGGGAGATTCCACCTGATATGCTCGGCGTGCCATCAGAGAAGATAGCCGTAGAAGGGCCCTATAGTCCTATATAATTGACGATAGACCACTGAGCGAGATGATAGTATCGCTCCCTGAGTAAGTGACAGGGGGTGGGGGAAACTCCACCCCCTTCTCTCACTGAACAGGCTGTTTAATTTTAATTTTCAGTTCGATTTCGGGCAGTTTGTTCTGATAAGTCGAGATTTTATCCCCAAATTTTGTAGTGCGACCCTTTAGGGTCGCGCAGCACGAGGCTCAAGCCTCGCACTACATTTGTAAAAGCCTTGCTAAGGGTAACATTGAGTTCTTTGCGATCGTTCAACAAGATCAGTGATACACAGGCTATGGAAAGAAGCTATAATGGTTATACTAAGTAACTTAGTATGAATTTTCAGGGTATATGCAAAATTCTAATTCTCAGTGGCGCTTTTATCGCCTTCCTCGGCTTGCTATTGTTCTTCCAGCAACGAATTCCTTTCTTAGGAAAGCTACCCGGTGACATATTTATGCAAAAGGGAACTTCCAGTTCTTCTTCCCCATAGTAACCTGCATCATAATTAGCATTGTGTTTACCATCATCATGAATCTTGTCTTCCGCTTGTTCAGATGAATACCATAGCGGCATGGCAGGTGATAAAAAGAGCGAGCCCCGAATTTGGAGCTCGCTCCTGAATATCGCTATTCAGTTTTTAAATCACCCCTACTCTTCCACTTCAGCTTCCGGCTGAACCGCCGTTGCCCCTTTCTGAGAGCCTTGGCTTCTATACGAAGAGCTCGGGGCTTCCCTGCGCTCTCGAGCAACACACCCCGTTTATCTCGACCATCTCCTACCTACGCTGCCAGAGAGCTCCAATGAGGAAAAACCCATCGGCATAACCAGGCTTCTCTTCTTGTCATGCCACACCTCCTTGTCAGGCATCGACTATTTCTGCCTAACGAGTATATTTTAGCATAATGCCAAGCATCGTGTCAAGAATTCAACGGAGCGATGCCGAAGCTGCGAGCGAAGCGTGGCAGGACGAAGCAATCTCATGGAGGGACGATAGATTGCCACGCACCTTTCAGGTGCTCGCAATGACGACTCGATTAATGTCCCAGCTCTGACAATACCGGTTCAAGGAGTTGTACAAGACCACTTATATCGCCTTCGATACTATAAGCACCTTCAACTGCATAGGCAGCGCTTCCGTAAATCAGGCGGTTGGGTTTGCCTTCGCTCCTGCCCCAGTGGATGCCAATCCACTTAGCACTGGCCAGCAAATTGTTGTCGCTATCGTGCAGCTCTACAGGATATGTAAAAGCTGCTGTCAGCATGATGCCTTCTTCTAGATAGAACCTCCAGGTCAGACCCGAAGAGTATTGCGCCAGGTCATCTATCGGCAAAGGCTCTCCAAGCTCATCAAGTAATCCCGTTATATTTGTGGCCAGGTTTTCGATGTCATTGACCGGCAGAGCATCCCCGGGCACAATATCTATGCCACCGAGACCGATGCCACCATCGAGAACGCCCTTAGTGAATATAATGGATATCGCTGGTCCGTTTGTGTGACTTGTATCTGTTAATAGCCCTAAAGCACTATTGATATTTATTGCCAACGGAAGATATACATATCCCGCAGGAAGGGATATTATGAGCAACTTGCTCCAGTATCTGCCCAACAGGCCGATAGCTTTGCCATCTTTAGCGGTTACTACTGCTCCTGACTCGTCAACCCAGCCCTTCCCCATTGCGGTGACTTCCTGCGGTATACTCACCGAAAAGAATAACGGTGATACAGTGTCTGATAAATAGGCATTCGCCGGACATTTCATGTATGCATTGGTCTTGGAATAGGCCCATCCTCTAATGTATACCCTCTGGCTCTGGTTTGAGGACAATGATGAAATGTCGCCGATTTCAGCAACCGGCAGGTTGGCATTTTGCAATTGAAGCAGTGTGGCGCTGGTGCGGTAGTCTATAGCTTGAATAGAGGCATTGAATGTTCCGTATTTGGGCGAGACCACTAATAGCCTGTCCGGGGTATATTCTTCGTAATCCAGGACTGTCAGCACGTGGTTGCCATCATCAACAACAATACCAAAAGCTAGCCGTGTCTCTGGCTCGTCACTTACTGCCCCTGGCTGCCATATTTGCACGACATAATCATCCGCCTTATAAGACGGTAACACCACAGTCAATACCACCATCAATATCGCCACCAAGGCAACCACCAAGGCGATTGAAATGTACACCACCTTTTTTGTTTTATTCAAATTCGCTCACCCTTTCCTCCATCGTAATAGCTCAAGGTATCGATGCGCCTATTCTATTTGTTTTATCGATTCTGCCTTCCTCTATTACCATAATGTAAGAGGGTCAAAAAGGTTGCATTATTCCGCTTCTCTTAATTTTGCCACTTTTAGCATAATACAGAAGCCAAAAATCTGGGAGGTGGAAAAGATGTTATTATAGGTGCCGAAGGACCGTCAATATGGACATTTGTGAGCAGTTAAGGAACAAGCTTGAGGAAGCTGTGGAGAAGAACAAAGCCGATGGCATACTCCTATCAGGAGGGGTCGATACAGGCATTCTGGCTTTTGTAGCCAGGCCGAGCACAGGCTTCACAGTAGCGTTGAAAGACTCCCTGGCATCTGACCTGGGTTATTCGGGGAATATTGCGAAGCTCCTGGGAATACAGCATAAGAAAATGGAATTCACTACGGAAGAAGCGCTTGCCGCCCTTCCCGAGGTCATAAGAATACTGAAAACCTTTGACCTTGCCTTGCCCAACGACCTTTCCATATATTTTGCCCTTAAGCTGGCCAGAGTAAGTGGGATTAGTTCCGTCATGACCGGTGACGGAGCCGATGAGCTCTTTGCCGGCTATTCTTATATGGCAGAGCTTCCTCCCGAGGACCTGGAAAGATATATAAGAAAACTTTCACAAAACTGGCACTTCTCAGCCGGCTATCTCGGCAGGGCCTTGGGCGTTGAAGTAAGGCAGCCCTTTCTTTATGCGGATTTCGTTCGCTTTGCCTTGGAAATAGGCCCGGAGCTTAAGGTCAATGATGGGGCAGGGAAGTATATTCTGAGAAGGAGCTTTGAGGGCTTGATTCCGCCGGAGATAGTGTGGAGGAGAAAGGAGCCTATAGAATATGGCTCTGGCTCTACCAAGCTGCACGAAATAATAAATAGTATGGTCATAGACGGAGAGTTCCAATCAGCAAGAAAGGAAGTTGACATAAAGTTCATAAACAAAGAGCACTTCTTTTACTGGCATATCTATAATCAAGTCGTGGGGGAAATACCAAAAGCCAGGGGTAATGAAATTAGATGCCCTTGCTGCGGAGCAGGTATGGGCATGTACCATTGCCGTACCTGCGGCTTCTCCCGTCCACTATTATGAAGATCGCCTACCCACTGACTCACCCGATAGGCAAAATCCTAATTCCAGTTGACAAGGGCTTGTTAGACACAATAGAATGAGCTTCACATAGCTTCAAGAGACATACGAAAGTCCGATGGAAACCAAGAACCATGTCAGTGAAATGATTTGCTAAGCTCGGTTCGATGTCAATGTCTGTTGGGCTTAATATGTCTCCAACTTCAGGGAAACGTAAATCCACAACTAGGAATATAAGGAGCATCAAGCCCGGGGAGACAAGAAAGCCGGGCTTATTATTTTGCTGAGGTTATTATATGACATATTTAAGCGAACATGGTCTCTGTTCTAATATCCGATTGAGGACAGCAGAAGCAGCTCAAGGATAAAAGGAGGGATTCAAATGTTAAAGGGCAAGAGCGTTCTTTTACGACCGGTAAAGAGGTCGGATATCTCATATTTTCTGAAGTGGTTTAATGACCCGGAGGTAATCCAGTATCTTGAGCTGTATCTGCCGATGACTGAAATGTCCGAGGAGAAATACATTGAGGAACTGGGCACCACGAGGGCGAGAAGCGATGTTTTGCTTGTTATTGAAGTGATCGAAGGTGCTTCAACTAAACCCATCGGAAACTGTTCGCTGCAGGAGGTTGATTCAAAAGACCACAAAGCCATTTTCGGAATGGTCATAGGCGAAAAGGATTACTGGAGCAAAAACTACGGCACGGAGGCTGCAAGGCTGCTAATCAACTATGGCTTCCAACAACTGAATCTACATCGCATCTCGTCGGGGGCATTTGCCTTTAATGAACGCAGCATTAAGCTTCATAAAAAAATCGGCTTTCGGGAAGAAGGTCGTCTGCGGCAAGCATTCTTCAAAAGCGGGCAATATCATGACCTGATACTGTTCGGCATCCTGAGAGAGGAATGGAAGGGATTGTGATGGAAAGAGGAATCATATCAGCTCGGGCCATGAACCCCGCCTGCCGTGATTAGAGTGGTAGGCAACTTATTGATGGGGTGGGGATAAACACATACTTCGGCTCCGTAAACCTTCTTGATATTCGGTGCTGTGAGTATGTCGACTGGAGTGCCTTCAGCGTAAACTTTCCCTCCATTTAGCATGACCATCCAATCGCAGTATTGAGCAGCTAAGTTCAAATCATGTAAAGCGATAATGACGGTCAAACTTTGCTCCAGGCAAAGGCTCTTGACCAGATTGAGAATCTCGACTTGATGGTTTATATCCAGATTGGCAGTTGGCTCGTCAAGGAGCATCGCCTTTGGCTGCTGGGTTAGTGCCCGAGCGATAATAAGCCTCTGTTTCTCTCCTCCTGAGAGCTCACTTATTCTGCGCTCGGCGAAGGACTGGGTATGCGTTGCCTGCATGGATTGCCAGGCGATGGCCAGGTCCATTCCTCCCTCGTAGCGAAGAAGCCCGAGGTGAGGCGTTCGTCCCATAAGCACCACTTCAAAAGCAGTGAAAGCCCCGGGCAAGGCCGGGCTTTGCGGTACCGTGGCAACAAGGCGAGCCAGTTCTTCTCGCTTAATGGTTCTAATATCACGGCCGTCAATCAAGATACGCCCGGAGAACATGTCTATTACCCGGGCCATTCCCTTGATTAATGTTGACTTCCCCGAGCCATTGGGGCCAACCAGCCCCAGTACTTGGCCGGGCTTAGCTTTAATATTTACATCATGCAAGATGGCTCGATGGTTGTAGCCCAGGCTGACATTATATAGCTGAATCATGATGTCTTATCCTTTCAGAAGAAAGCGAGCCCCTTCCTTCTCCGTAATAAATAAAGAAAGAAAGGTGCTCCACAGAGAGCAGTAATTATTCCTACCGGTACCTCCGTAGGAGGGATTATGGTGCGGGCTAAAGTATCGGCCAGAATGAGGAAGATGGCGCCGACCAAGGTTGATAGAGGTAACAAAAACCGATGGTCCGGCCCCCAGATAAGCCTCACGGCATGAGGGATGAGTATGCCGACAAAACCGATAAGGCCTGTGAAGCAAATCGCTGAGGAGGTAATGAAGGTAGCAGCAGCCAGTAATATGAGCTTGACCCTTTCCACATTTATGCCTAGTTGTTGGGCTTGCTCTTCGTCAAGCTGCATTACATTGAGCGGCCGGGCGTGAAGCCAGATGACTACAAGGCCCGCTAACACACAGGGAAGGACTATCCACACCTCAGACCATTTAGTGAGGTAAAGTCCTCCCAGCAGCCAGAATACAATCCCATGGAGTTCTTCACCGGAAATAGTCATGAGGTAGGAATTAGCGGAGGCTAGAAGAGCACTTAGAGCTACTCCAGCCAGGATAAGCGTGGTGGCGGGTAGGGTTTTGCCTACCCGACCCAGCAAATAGACTATACTGACGGCGCCTATGGCACCAATGAAAGCAAATAATGGCACAGCCCCAAAAGCCATCCAGGCCAATGTGAAGGGAGTAAGCATGGCAATGGTAGCTCCCAGTCCGGCTCCTGAGGCCACACCTAAAAGATAAGGGTCAGCCAGGGGATTACGGAACAGTCCTTGATAAGTAGCTCCAGCTACTGCCAGGGCTGCTCCTACTAAACCTGCCAGCAAGATGCGTGGCAGCCTGATATCCAGAATTATCGTTTCCAGAATTTCCAGACTCAGCGGCGCTCCGAAAATTTCGGGAGAAGCAGGGGTAATATGAACGAAGGGCAGTTGAGAGAGAAGGACTTGAAATGTAGTGGTAAAGGGTATAGAAACACTTCCCAAAGCAGTGGCAAATACGGCGACCACTACCAGCAACGCAGCAAGCCCCAGTAAAGAATAAACTCTACTTTGCCAGCGAATGGCAAAAGGGATAGCGGGTGCACTAAACGCTTCAGCTACAGTACGTGCCATCGTCGAAGTCCGGGTTAATATTCAATGCCTTCCCGGCTTTTTATTCCTTGACTATAAGGGTGCTTTACTTCCCTCACCTCGCTGACCAAATCTGCTTTTTCTGTAATATTTTCTGTGGCGCTCCGACCGGTTAAGACAAGCTCTAACTTTTCCGGCTTTGTCTCCAAAAGAGAAAGAACCTCTTCTTCTTTCAGAAAGCCGTCGCGCACGGCAATGTTTATCTCATCTAGGACCAGCATATCCCAGGATGGGTCCTGGAAAAGCTCCTTAATAAATTCCAGCCCCCTGGAGCATTCCTGGCGGACATCGTCAGGATTCAGTTCCTTGTAAAAGTGAGGATGTTTTTTAGCGAAAAGGAAAGTCTTTATTCCTAGCTTTTCCAAGGATTTATGTTCACCGTACCCGAATGCCTCAGGGTCTTTAAAAAAGAAGACTAAGCCGACCTTAAAACCGTGCCCGGCAGCACGAGCTGCCTGACCAATAGCGGCAGTGGACTTTCCTTTACCGTTCCCGGTATAAACTTGAATTAAGCCTTTCTCTTTCATCTCAATCCCCCTTTATTGTAACTCAGCCGAGATTTCCCAGAACCATACGTTATCTCTTTCTTTTCTTTCACCCCTGGTAACCTTGAGCGCTTTTCTGAAAATGGGCCCATCGGTGACGAAGGTGTGATATTCGCCGTTTTCACCACAGGGATGGGAGCCAAGTTTGCTGATTTGCCTTACCAGAGCTTTGTCTAAAACTTTTCCCAGAAAGTTCTCCTCTAATCTGGTGGCGACCACTATAGCTTTGAATTTCAATTTAAGGAATTCCTTGATTAGCTCCTCTGCCTTTATCCCCCAGAGGGGCAAAAATGCCTTTATCCCGACCTCGCTACATACCCTCTCCACCCATTCCCGATGCTCTTCTAACTCCATATCGCCGAACACGCCACCTTCGATGCCTTTGTCCTTGAGTTCCCTGACAGCCTTTTTAAAGTTACCTTCGTAATTTTCCCATGACGTCTTCACCTGGATGAGGGGGATACTGATGGCTTCTGCCTGCAAAGCTAAAACACTGGCTTTAGTCCCGTGGGACCTCGACCTCTCGCCATCTTCGGAGACAAGGTTAACCAGATACAGGACTTCGTGCCCCTGGGAAATTGCCTTATACGTCGCCAGGGCACATTCCTTACCCCCGCTCCAGGAGGAAAAAACCTTCACTTAGCTAATCCTCAGGCTCCTCAAATATCTCAGGATGAATGAAATAGGCCAACCACTCTAAGCCCTTGACCAGTCTGGGACCCGGGCGTTGAACTAAGTCATCGTCGCATGTAAATATTCTGCCGGTTTGACTGGCGTTGGTACTCGCAAGCTCAGTCGCATTCTTCGCCCAGTCATATGACAATTCGCTGGTGATAATTACTTCAGGGTTGCGGGCGATGACCTCTTCAATTGAGATCATCGTATAACCGGTGATATTTTGGCATATGTTCACCCCGCCTCCCTTTTCAATTAGCTCGTGGATAAAGGTCCCTGAGCCAGCAGTCCACAATGCACTACTCTCACCCCCCCAGACGATATAAAAAACCTTTGGCCTTTGTTCCAATTCTTCGGTCTGGTTGGTTACTGTTTGAATCCCTACTGCCATTTCAGATGTAAGTGTATAAGCCTCCACTTCCTTATCGGTTATTTCCCCTACTGTTCTAATATCATTAAGCACGTCATCTAAATCAGTAGACTTTATACCGAATACTGTAAGCTCCAGCCCTTCCAATGTATTGATAACATCTATAGAAGTACCATATGCAACTAGTATGAGGTCAGGGGTAAGGGCAAATATCTTCTCTATATCTGGTGTGTCATATGCACCTACCTTTTCCTTGTCCAGAGCTTCCGGAGGAAAATCGCACCAATCTGTAACTCCCACCACCTTGTCCCCCAGACCCAGGGCAAACAGAATCTCAGTGTTAGAAGGAGCCAGGGAGATGATTCTTTGTGGTGTTCCATTAATGGCGACCAGCCTTCCCAGGTCATCAAATACATAATCTACTGGTGTCTGCTCGGTAGGGCTGCAGGCTGTCAGGGCAAGAGCTATGGTCAAAAGCACCAGGAACCAGTTTATCCCCCGGGTAAAGATTTGCTTACAGAATCTTTTCATGCGAGTCACTTTCGCCTCCCTTTACACAAAATTACTTTAATTTATACAACTGTACTTGTTTTCACATTCTAAACGCTACCGGGCAAAATGTCAAGGGGTTTAAGGGGTTACTTTGAGAAAATTTTGCGATTCAGAGAGATATGCGGTTAGGAGAGATAGAGCATCGCCTATCTTTTCCTCAGGTCAACAATCTCATAATCTAGGTTCTCCTCCTCCAATCTCGGCACCAGAATTGAAACCTTGTCTTCACTACAGATAACCAGGAAGGACAGACCACAGTAAGCTGCCTCTATGGCTGCTTCCCGGACACCGTGAACGTAATCCGGCTTTATCCCTATTTGCATCAACGCTACCAGGGCTTCTGTGCCCATTACTCCCACCAGCCTCGCTGCCTTTACCTCCCTTTTCAATCGAGCAAGGTCAGTGCTTCTTGAACCGCCGTCCTGCACATTAGGTACTTTGCCTATCGTTAGTTTAGCTGGCTCGAGTTTTATTACTCCTTCAACGTTGCCAATGCCGACATCCTGTCCTTTTTTAGCCTCAGTGACGACTATTCCTTTAGCCCATTTACCACTAATGGCGTCTGAGGCGAAGAGCAAGCCGTCCTTCATATATAGCGATGCTGGTTGACCAACGGATAAGTCGCTATCAGCTATGGCAGTTGTAGTTGATATATCAGCCACGGCTTTGCTCACAAACCAGGCGTAACTATGTAACTGCCGGGACATCTGCAAAATCCAATCTACGCCCTCCCTGGTTACCTTATATCGGGAGCGACCCTCGGAGCTCAGCCAGCCGTCCTTTATCAATTCTCTTATGTATTCGGAAACCGCCTGCGAAGTGATGCCCAATCTTGGGGCGATGTCTTTCTGCTGTATGTTAGGCTGATGTGCTGCTATTTCCACCATTATCTGAAACTTAGTAGCCAGGTTTTTGCTCTTTAATATCTGTGCCATGTTACCCATTATATCATTTACTAGCTAGGACAAATTAGCAAAGCGAGCTGAGGCAAATGCCCCTCAATATGCACCTGTTGCAGCTAGGCTGACGAGCGTGGCATATCCGCCTTCCATGCTCTATCATATGGATATGGAATTGATATACCTTCGAGGGCGGAGTTTGCTCCTGAAGCAAGCTATGTGCCTTCTCTACGGACACCTTGGAATTAATTAGTCCCAATCGTTTGGCTACCCGGAAAACGTGAGTATCCACGGGCAGGGATGGCTTCCCCAGGGAAAAAAGCAGTACACAGCTAGCTGTCTTACGTCCTATTCCGGGCAGGCGCATTAAATAATTTTCGACTTCAGCCATGTTCATCGATTTAAGGGAATCAAGGCTGATTCGACCATGTGCCTTTTCAATTTGCTTAAGTACCTGCTTGATTCTAACTGCCTTGATTTGGGATAATCCCCCGGACTTAATGACCCGGGCGATATATTCTGCCGGAGCCGAAGCTACAGCTTCCCAGGTATCGAAGCTAGCTTTAAGAGAGGCAAAAGCTCTACCCGAATTTGCATCCGAGGTATTTTGGGACAGTATAGTCCCTATTAGCACATCAATAGGGTCTCTGTCTGGTTGCCACTTACAGGGGCCATATTCCTGTTCTAAGAGCTCAATGACTTCTTCAATAGCCACTAATGCAAAAATATCATGTTGGCCAACTTGATGCAAAGGTGATTGCTGCCCGATAATATTTGCGGTAACCTCGGTGAATGAGATAAGATAAGCATCTTCAAAACGGGAAATTACCATGACTCTTGTAGAGAAGATATTGGCTAAAAAAGCTGGGAAGAAAGTTGTCAGGCCAGACGAGCTTGTTGAGATCTCTGTAGACCGGGCTATGATACATGATGCGTTAGGTGCGCATACAATTGCCAAGTTCAGAGAACTGGGCGTTGAAAAGGTTTGGGATCCCACAAGAATCGTAGTAGTACTGGACCACTATGTGCCCAACAAGGACATCGATACTGCCAAGAAGTGTCTGCATATAAAGAAATTTGTCATTGAACAGGGCATAGAAAACTACTATGAAGTTGGGAAAGGGGGCATAGCCCACCAGGTGCTTGTAGAGAAGGGGCATGTGCTGCCGGGAACTACTCTTGTCGCTGTGGACAGCCATACTACGACATCGGGTGTAGTTGGAGCTTTTGCTACCGGGATTGGTGTTGATGAGATGGCGGTGGTCTTCAAAACAGGAAAGTTATGGGAGCGGGTTCCGGGAACCATCAGGATAAATGTTGAGGGCAAGCTTGTGCCTCCAATCATGTCGAAAGATTTGATGCTGTTAATATTAAAAAGGCTAGGGGTAAGCGGCGCCTTGTTTAAGTCTCTTCAATATACAGGCCCGGCCATAAGCCAAATGAGCATCGCGGGTCGCATGGTATTAACTAATATGGCAATAGAGTCAGGTGCCACTAATGGTATCATTGAGCCTGACCAGAGGCTAGCGGATTTTCTCAGGGCTAGGACAAACCAGCCCTTCGAGCTTATTCGGAGCGACCGGGATGCAGAGTATGCGGAAACACTGGAGTTTCACGCTGATGATATTAAGGAGCCAATGGTTGCCGTGCCCCCAAAACCATCCAATGCTGTGGGAGTTACCGAGATTGAAGGTACTAAAATTGACCAGGCGTTCATAGGCTCGTGCACCAACGGACGTTTGGAAGACCTAGCGATTGCTGCCAGAATACTCAAAGGTCGGAAGGTAGATAAGTTTACCAAGGTTATCATCATACCAGCCTCGCAGGAGGTCTTAAAAGCTGCCCTGGCAGAGGGGTTAATAGCGACATTTGTGGAAGCCGGGGCTGTGGTTGGTCCTCCCACCTGTGGTCCGTGTATGGAGGCGCATATGGGCATACTGGGACCGGGAGAGGTTTGCATAAGTACGGCAAATCGCAACTTTCAGGGTAGGGCAGGGGATGTGACTGCCAAAATATATCTGGCATCACCGGCAACCGTGGCAGCCTCGGCGTTGAAAGGTAAAATAAGTGACCCTAGAGAGTTTTTCCGGGAGGAATAGATGGAACTAAAAGGCCGAGTCTGGAAGTTTGGCAAGGATGTTGACACTGATGAACTCTTTGCCGGAAGGTTTATTATGGGTGGTGATGAAACGAGCCAGAGCCAGTATCAGGAGTTCATCGCAAAAAGCGGGCTAAGCGATGTCGGGCATCGTGAGAATGTGCCCAGGGATTTTCTTACCAGCGTTGAGAAGGGGGATATTATAGTTGCCGAGGAGAACTTTGGCATTGGTTCAAGCCGGCAGCAGGCTGCGGAAACTCTGAAGTTTAAGGGTGTCCAGGCTGTAGTTGCCGACTCAATCCACAGGATATTTTTCAGGAACTTCTGGAACCTTGGCTGCCCGGCAATAGATTTGGCGGGAATTTCCGCTGAATTTGAGACGGGTCATGAGATATTAATTGACCTGAGGCAGGCGACCATCAAGAATGTTAATACGGGCAAGGAGTTTGAATTTCACCTGATAATTCCATCATGGTTTATCGACATGGTGGAAGCTGGAGGTCTGATTCAATACTACAAATCTCTGCAAGCCTAGATTCCTGAACTGAAACCAAATATGGAGCTAAGAGGCTGTTCTACCTGCTGTTGTGAGCGAAGCTTGACAACCTAGTTTGCTGAATTCCAGATATGATTGTAGTGCGACCTTTTAAGGTCGTGCAATCCTAGCCTTGCACGAGGTTAAAGCCGCGCACTACATTTTTGCCTTTTTATTACTTATATATGGTGATTTGTGCAAATCACTTTATGCTCATCCGAGATTTATGATAGTGTATTGTGTACGATTCGATGTACAAACTAGTTTGGGATATGGACCCCGGCATCGATGATGCCCTGGCTTTAATTCTGGCGTTAAAATCGCCAGAAGTCCAAGTTCTGGGTATCACCACGGTGGCAGGCAATGCCCCAGTCGAGACGACCAGCGCCAATGCTCGCTGTGTATTGGAATGCCTGAACGCAGGTAATATCCCGGTGGCGATGGGGGCAGCAAGCCCTTTGAATCATCCATTAGAAGATGCCTTAAGCTACCATGGTTCAGATGGACTGGGAAACTGCGGCTTGCCGCCGCCCCTGACTCCACTGTACCCGGCTAAAGCCTGGAATTTCCTAAACCGGCTAGTTTTAGATGATCCTGGCGAAGTAACTCTTGTAGCTACGGGACCCCTAACCAATGTGGCTTATGCTTTTGAGCGTAATCCCGAACTACCTGGACTTCTGGCCGGGCTGGTTCTCATGGGGGGTGCTTATAGTCTTACGCCCTACGGCAAGGGGAATCGTACTCCCTTTGCCGAGTTCAATATCTGGCAGGATCCTGAGGCTGCTCATATAGTATTCGACTCTGGAGCTGATATCTTTGCTGTGGGGCTGGATGTATCTATGGACCCTGCAGCTTGCCTGAATAGCCAGCATTTGGAACAGATGAAGACCGGGCATACACCGGCTGCACATCTGGTAGTCCAACTGGTAGAATACGAGGTAAAATACCACGGATGCTGTAGAATGCATGACCCTCTAGCTTTGGCGGTTTTGCTGGATGCTTCTCTATTCGATTTTATGTCGACGAGGGTAGAGGTAGTTAATGGAAATGATTGGAATAGAGGAATCACTCGTATTTTGTCCTCTGGCATTTCTGAGTCAATACACGTAGCGTCTGCTGTAGACGGGCCTCGCTTTCTTAGGTTATTTTTGTCGCGTATATTGGAAGACTAAGATGGTTAGCTTGGTAGTATGTGGCGCCATAAACTGGGATATTAGCTGCTTCGTAGAGCAGCTGCCCGTGCCCGGCGAAGAGGTTACCATAAAACATATCACCCGTGTATCCGGAGGGACGGGGGGTAATATTGCTGTGGCGGCAGCGCGAATTTTGGGGGCTAAAGAAGTTGCCCTGATAGGCGCTCTGGGGAAAGATGACATCGCTCGCCAGCAAATTGCTGCCCTCAAGGACGAAGGAGTCATCACCGAAGGAATCGACCAAATTGTAGGAGTGGAATCGGGGCAGGCTTATATCCTGGTTGACCAGAAGGGAGAGAACATTATTGCCAGTCATCTGGGAGCGAATGCAAGATTGGGTTTGGCACACCTGAATAAAGAACAGGTCAAGCAACAAATACAGGAATGTCGAGGCATCGTTCTCACCGACCCACATTTGGAAGTGGCAGAGGAGCTGATAAAACTGGCAGAAAGGCGTGATGTCCCCGTGTTATGGGATCCGGGGATTTTGATAAGTCCGAACCGGGAAGCATTGCACCGTCTTGCCAAAGAAGTAGAAGTCCTATTCCTAAATGAAACGGAGGCGAGTGCTTTACTAGGAGCCTCTGAGTTGAATATGAGCTTGCAGAAACTGAAAGAGCTGGGATTCGGCAATCACACGGTACTCAAACTTGGCTCTCGAGGAGCAGCTATGCTTGAGCCGATTAGCGGCAGAGTAATCGAAGTCTCAGCCTTACCTCTCAAGAAGCTCGGTCTAAATGTGGTCAACACGGTGGGTTGTGGAGATGTCTTCGCTGGGGTCTTTGCTGCCTACCACGTCATGGGGAGTAGCCTGGTGCAATCGCTTATCATGGCCAGTACAGCCGCAGGCCTTAACGCCACCAAGCCCGAAACCCGGGGCAGTCCAGACAGTGCAATCTTAGAGGCGACAGAACAACAATGCCGCGAGCTTGGCTTCGCAATTCAGGAATACAGGGACTTCAAAGACTGCTGAGTCACTTTTTTCGATAATATGTCTGCATTCCGGACTCAATTAAAAACAGGTCTCCGCACAGGCATTAAAAAGGGTTGGAGTAGTTTTGTTTGGATATGCAAGATAATTATCCCGATCTCCTTTCTTGCAGCTCTTTTACAGTGGAGTGGTTGGCTAAGTCAGCTAGATTTCTTACTACACCCCTTAATGAGCCTGATTAATCTGCCTGCTGCAGCAGCGTTACCGATCATTATCGCAATGTTGGTAAGCTTTTACGCGGCGATCGCGATCATGGTGGTGCTTCCCTTTACCATTGAACAAATAACCTTAATTGCCCTGTTCATAACCATTGCCCACATGTTGATTGCGGAAGGAATAGTCCAACATAAAGCTGGTTTAAATATTATTAAAGCAACCTTGGTCCGCATTGGTGCAGCTATTTTAAGTGTGCTTGTTGTATCCCAATTTTTCAATGATACAAGCCAGAGTGTCACTTTACCAGCTAGCCTTGCAGTTGATGCTGCGTTTCTTGAGGTTTTGAAGGGTTGGGCTATTGACACACTGAGTCTATGTGGCAGGGTCTTCATCATCATCATGCTAGTTATGATGGCGCTCTATGCTTCCGAATCCTTAGGATGGCTCAAATATCTACGCAATTTTTTCAGGCCGTTGATGAAAATCCTTGGACTTTCGGATCGAGCAGTAACAATGTGGGTGACCGGCGCTGGCTTTGGCCTGCTATATGGGAGCGCCGTTATTATGGAAGAAGCTAAGAAGGAGACTTTGACAAAGGAAGAACTTGAGCACCTCCATATTTCTATCGGCATCAACCATAGCATAGTGGAAGAGACTGCCTTATTCCTGGCATTGGGAGTAAATCCTTTGTGGTTATTGATACCCCGGTTTGTTGCAGCTATCGTAGCAGTTCAATCTCTCCGTGCCGTACAGTATCTCCGGAACAAGTTATTTCATAAGTAAGTCCTCATAACATAGCCCCTGTACATCAGTCGTCTGAATCCCAATTTGAGGACCTCGACCGGGCTAATTTAGAGGGATTGGTAAATAGCAACCGGGAATTCAGATTTGTGGTACGGTAGTGCAAGCTTTCTAAATCTTAGCCTGGTAAGCCCTGGTATCTGCCTTACCTTTAGAGTAGGCTTCATGCCACCCTTCTGGCACCGAAATTGTCTTATACAAGCTGACCCTGTCTGCTTCGAGCAAATTGCGATTCTGCCCCATGAAATCGGCAGCACAGATAACTTTACGATTGGTAATGGAGGAAACCCAATCCAGCCATTTCTCCCCTTCCCTGGAGCGCAGCAGGTGATGATCCAGGATAAGTGTATCAACCTTTCTGGCCAACCTCAAAGTCCTGCGCAGCGCAGCCTCTCTTCTTCTCCAAGTCAAGCTTGGCAAATAAATTGGCGGCCCGGATGCCAGCACCGTGGTTGGATGCCACACAAGTATTTGCTCTATTGCCTCGTCATTGAGCATCTGAATATCCGAAGCGTGCACGAAAATTTCTTTTCCCTCTTCGATCTTGGTCATTATTACTGTGCCGCCTCTATCTTGTTGACCGTGGGGAATGGGAGGAGAAAAGCTTAGACACCCGTCGCTTAGACCCTCCGAAGCTGGAAAGGCTCGACCAACCTTTTGAGCTAAATCTTTAGCCCTATGAACCTGACCAGGAGCGATATTCTGCATCCCCTTTGCCCATAGTCTGGGATGCTTCAATAATTCAGCAACCCGGTCTGCCGAAAGCTGGTAGGGATTGGCATTGACCATAGGATGATGCTCACCGTGATAATGACTGATCACCACGTCTGTGGCATCTTCCAGCGCCTTTTCGATGGCAACTTTCACCCTCTCCGCTACAGCAACCTGAACCGGGTGCGGCAATAAGCCATGCCGCCTATACCCCAGCGCAACTCCAGGGTCGATGACTATTTTGCGGTCTTTGGCTTCAACTACGCAGCACAGGCCACGAACACCCAAGGATTCCGCCCCGATTATCTCTATCTTCACTCCAAAGCTAATATTACAATAATTACTTTTATTGTGGTAACTTTATGGGAGTAAGTGACTTAAGAAATCCAGAATGAAGCACGAGCTTCAACGTGATCCAATCGTAGGAGAAGACGTAAATTGAAATGATAGTAATAAAATGCGCCAAATGCAGGGCTAAAGTCTTCAGGTACTTGAAGGTTGGGAAGGGGCGAATATTACATTGTTGGAAAGAGCGCATAGTAGAAGACTATAGTGTTCGAGCGGGAAGTGAAATTAGATGTCAGTGTGGCAATTTAATCGGGATTGATGAAAGGAAATGGATCAAAATGAAGCAGCGTTCTTTTACTTACTCAGGAACAAGAACAAAAGGATAGAATATCTGTGAAACTCATAAGTGCCTGCTTGTTAGGGATAAAGTGTGCCTGGGACGGCCAAGATATTTACAAAAGTGATAAGGCGATTGAGCTTTCAAAGTCCGAGATGCTGATGCCTGTTTGTCCAGAGCAACTAGGAGGATTAAGGACCCCCCGGGCCCCCCAGGAAATCCAGGGAGGGACTGGTGAAGACGTTCTTGATGGGAAATGCAAAGTGCTAAATATAAACGGAGAAGATGTCACGCAGGAATTTATTACCGGGGCGGAAGAGACTTTGAAAATTGTCAAGCTATTTCACATTGAAGAATTCATAGGGAAATCAAGAAGCCCCTCATGTGGCTGTGGGCAAATATACGATGGCGCATTTTCCCGGAAACTGATTGATGGCGACGGCGTTACCACAGCATTATTGAAGAGAAACGGAATCAGGGTTATAACCGAAGAAGGTTTGTAGCGTTTTTTGGGAAAACAAAATCACCTACTATGCCACCTCCCACCAGCTCCTATTTAGCTACCTTGCGTAAGTGCTGGACAGTTTTATTCCGTTACATTACTCTTCCGCAACCTCAATAACTTTATTTCTGCTTCTAAAGCCGCTGAGAATCTTGACCTGGCTTTGGGAAACGCCGAAATGCTCTGCCAGTAATTTGATGACTGCCTGGTTGGCCTTGCCTTCCTTCGGTGGTTCTTTGACTTTGACTATAAAGCTATCGCCTTCCCGGCTAAGCTCTTCGGTCTTGGAATTGGGCTTTACCTTAACCTGGATTTTCATCCAATAATTCTCCCCATATTCCCTGGTTATGAAGTTCTACCAGTTTAGCGGCTGTGATATCGTTCTTCAGGGACTTTTCACTGTGAGCAAATATCCGGATATAGTTGTCGGTCAGCCCCGAGTATGTGCCGCTGCCGGGACGGGTCTCCTTTTCCCATAAAACAGGCATAGCTTGCCCCAGGAAATGCTCATAGAAGCTGCGCCGGGAGCTTTGAGATAGCTCTAGCATCCGCTGGTTACGCTCTTGTTTAACTTTGTCTTTTATCTGCCCGGGCATCTTGGCTGCCACTGTCTCTGGGCGGGGTGAGTAGGGGAAGACATGGATGTTAGCGAAACCAGCTTGCTGGCAAAAGGAGTAGCTTTCTTCAAATTCCTCATCACTTTCCCCGGGGAAACCAACCATGATGTCTGTAGTTATAGCTGCATCTGGTATCATTTCTTTAATCAAATTTACTGTTCTCTGGTATTGATCCAGAGAGTAGCTCCTCCGCATCCCTTGAAGAACAGTCTCGCTTCCACTTTGCAGCGCTAAGTGGAAATGCCGACAAAGCCTTTCATCCTGCCACAGGGCAAGAAATTCAGAGGATATTTCCGAAGGCTGTAAAGACGAGAGACGTAGTCTGTCGATAAAGGTACTGGCGAGAATGCGTTGAACCAGATCCTTGAGGTAAGTACTGCTATCTCTATAAGAGCCGACCTTTGTCCCGGTGAGAACAACTTCTTTGTAGCCGAGGGCCACCTTTTGATTAACTTCGTCAATTATCTGGGAAACGGGAAAGCAATATTCGTAGGGTCTTACTTTTGGCACAATGCAATAGGTACAAGGGCTATGACAACCATCCTGAATCTTTATCAAGCTACGAGTTCTAGCGGTGGTAGCAAGCACCTGAGATTGCTTTGTTTCACTCTCAGCCAGCCTTCTCCCTTCAGGGGAGAGGGTTTTAGTAAGGTCAAGCAAGTTCTCTTTCTCTTTGTTATCAACTACTACATCAGCAAGCTGAGCTAGCTCTTGGCGATTTCTTTGGGCATAGCAACCAGTGGCGATGATTAGGGCCTGGGGATTTCTTCGCCTTGCCAGCCTGAGCCAGTGACGTGACTTTCGGTCGGCAATATGAGTGACCGTGCAGGTATTGGCAATATAAATATCAGCGTCGTCATTGGGAGAAACAAGTTGAAATCCGGCTTTGTTAAAACGATTGGCCAGAGATTCCGTTTCGGCCTGATTGAGCTTACATCCCAATGTGTAAAAAGCTACCCTCATTGATATGGATTATATTTATTGCCTGGCTAAGTGGTCAAATTGCCATGCCCTGGAGCTTGATTGACCCCACTCTCATGGTATATAGTTAGCGATTCTAGCCACGGCATTAAACTGAGGTGTTCAATTGAATCAACGAGCTCGATGGAAAATCCTACCTCCAGTGCCAGACGAATACCTAAATGCCTCTGCCCTTGCTCCCCTAATTGCTCAACTTCTATACAATCGTGGTATTAAGCCAGAAGAAATCGACTCTTTTTTATCTGCTGACCGTAGGCTGGAGGGTAATGCCTTCCTGCTTCCTGATATATCACAGGCTGTAGGCAGGGTCTTTAAAGCTGTACTTGCCCGGGAAAAGATTGCTGTCTACGGCGACTTTGATGTTGATGGTGTTACAGCCACAATTATTCTTGCCGAGGGCTTGTCAAGGCTTGGAGTTGAAGTCATTCCCTATATTCCCGACCGCATAAACGAAGGCCATGGATTAAAGGTTTCAGCTCTAGAGAAGCTACAGTCCCAGGGGGTTAATTTGGTTATTACTGTTGATTGTGGCGTAACTGACCTTGCAGAGGTTAAGCAGGCCCGAAACATGGGAATAGATATTATAGTTACCGACCATCATATTCCATTAGAAAATCTGCCTCGCGCTATAGCTGTAGTTGACCCGAAGCGAAAGGATTCGGCGTATCCTTATCCGGATCTGGCTGGTGCTGGCGTTGCCTTTAAGTTTGTGCAAGCGCTATTCCATAAAGATAGCCGGGAGAAATGGCTGGCCAGATTGCTGGACTTAGTAGTTTTAGCTACCGTTACTGACTTAGTCACCCTTGTTGGTGAGAATCGGTACCTGGTGAAGGAAGGACTGAGGGAGCTTAATAACAGCTCCCGTGTGGGAATCCAAGAAATGGTTAAATTGGCTGGGCTGAAGCCGGGTGAACTTGACGCTGAAGATATTTCCTGGGTACTAGGACCTCGGCTCAACGCTGCTGGCAGGATGAACAATGCCTCCACAAGTTACCAACTGCTCACTAATCAGTCACCGGAGGAAGCTCGCCTCCTGGCTCTGGAACTAGAGGAACGGAACGCCGAGCGGCAAAGATTAACTAATGAAGTATTGAGCCGAGCGAGAGGGAAATTAGCCACCAAACTACACCTGCCGGTGCTTATAGATAGTGACGAAAGCTACCACATAGGTGTTATCGGTCTTGTTGCTGGCAAGCTGGTAGATGAATTTTACAAGCCTGCTATTATAATCAGTTTAGGCCCTGAGCTATGTCAAGGTAGCTGTCGTAGCATACATGAATTTGATGTCACAGCTGTTTTGAAAGAATGCAATGGCCTGCTTACTACCTTTGGTGGCCATCCCTTAGCTGCTGGCTTCACCGTAGCACGTCAAAATTTGGCTAAGCTGGAGGAGCAAATTACGAGACTGGCTATGGACCGATTAGGTCATCTTGACCTCTGCCCGGAGATGGTAGTTGATGCTGAGCTTTCCTTATCTACTTTCAGCGGAGAGACTTTTAACCTTATCCAAAAATTGAGCCCTTTTGGTCGAGGCAACCCCCAGCCGACCTTTCTCACCCGGCAGGTCGAGGTAATCGAGTGTCGTAACTTCGGCAACCAGGGCAAATGGCTGAGACTGAAACTCAAACAAGGAAATGTAACCTGGAATGCTGTAGATTTTGAGTCGCAGAGAAAACGAGAGGAAATTCCGCCTTACATAGATATTGTGTATAACGTGGAAGAAAGCAGCTGGAATGGAGAAGTAGTGCTAAGTCTTAAACTGCGTGACTTTGCTCCTGCTCAGCTTCGTTAGCGAGCTCCGTCACCGAAGCCTGTTTCTTGAATTGGCGGAGCCTGATAATAAGCCATGGCAAGAATACGGCTATTATAGCCAAGTCAATAAACTGGGATTGTCGAAGACCCCAGAGCCACGGTTCTGTGCCGCGTAGAAACCTCAAGGCAAAATCTCCGGCTGCAAAAATGCAAAGGAAAAAGAAAAAAAGACCACCTTCGGGTTTAAATTTTCCCCGAAGCCGCCATACTACGGCAAAAACTATCAGCCCCCATAGTAAATGATAAATCTGAGTTGGGTAAAGTGGCACGCCCCAATATTCAGGAGAAATAGTATCCCGTGCAGTATAGATTATTGCCAAGGGGAAAAACTGAAAAGGACTGGGTTGGCCGTGGCAGCAGCCATTTATAGTACAACCAATCCTGGCTATGGCTAGACCTAGAGGCGCCCCCACAGCAAGAACATCACCCAGGCTGAGTAGCGCGGAGAAGCGCATTCTCGTCACCCCCATATAGATCAATGCTGCCACGATGATGCCGATAATCATCCCACTTTGAGCAAGGCCTTGAAAGCCGAAAATGTCTAGGGGGTTTGCTACGAAATGCTGCCAATCATAGATTACATATCCTAGCCGGCCTCCGATAACACCGCCAATAACACCGCAGAGAAAAATGCTATAAATATCCCGCGTCATGCCCAGTCTTTTTGCTTCCCTGAGCATAATTACTAACAGCGACACAACCGCTACAGCTATCATAATCCCATACCATCGTATGGATAGTGAGCCAATGGTGAAGGCAACCGGGTTTATACTAATAGTGAGCATTTATCCCTTTCCTTTTGGTTTAAGAGAAAATAGCATTGACAAAAACCTCAGCATCAAAGAGGGCTATATCCTGTAATTTTTCACCAGTACCAATATAGCAAATGGGTATGTTTAACTGGTCGCAGATGGCAAATATTATGCCGCCTCTGGCTGTTCCATCCAGCTTGGCCAGGAAAATACCGGTAACGTTCACAGCTTCGGTGAAATGTCTGGCCTGAGCCAGTCCATTTTGCCCTGTGGTAGCGTCCATTACCAGCAAAACTTGATGAGGGGCTGAAGCATCGTGCTTAGCTATCACTCTATTTATTTTCTTAAGTTCTTCCATGAGATTAAACTTGGTATGAAGACGACCAGCAGTATCGATGATCACGGTTTGAGCATGGCGACTATAGCCGGCCTGAACGGCATCATAGGCAACCGCTCCGGGGTCGCCGCCGGGTTGATGAGCGATGACTTCAACACCTACTTTGCCTCCCCAGTGTTTAAGCTGCTCAATAGCTGCTGCCCTGAAAGTATCTGCTGCCACCAGGATAACTCGCTTTCCTCGCAAAGTGAAAACATAAGCCATCTTGGCAATGCTGGTTGTTTTGCCTGAGCCGTTCACCCCAACCACAAGGATGATATGAGGGGATTCTTCACTTTGCTCAGGAATAGGATTTACTATCTGGGGTATGCTTAATAAACTTACCATCTCCTCTTTCAAAGCTTCTCGTATCTGAGCTACCTCTGAAATCCTGTCTGTTTTCACCCGCTGCTTGACTTTACTCAAGAGTTTGCTAGTAGTCTCTACACCAACATCGGCCGAGACAAGCAACTCTTCCAATTCCTCCCAGACCTCATCCCCAAAGGTATCCCGGTTAAAGATATTAGCTATCTTGCCAAACCAGGTTTCCTTGCCTCTTTTCACTCCTGGTTCAGTCTTTTTTAACAAATCCAACAAGCTGCCTCCGTAATCGAGGATAACAATATATAATAGCACAGGTTTAGACGACTTTTTAGCTGCCGGTTTCTCGTGTTTCTGGTGAAGGTGGCACCGACTCTTTTCTCACGAATAAAAGGGGATAAATTATGTCGCTGGTGCAACAAGGAAGCCATACCGCAAGGAATAAAAACAAGAAAATAAAAGGGAGCAGAGGAATCCAATCAGCCTGTCCGAACGCCATAATATAGAATAAGGATGCCCAGGTACTCACCAGCACATGTCCGAAGTGAGGGATTTTTGTTGTTTGCCTCCAATAGCCGATGGCAATACCGGCCAGCGCCAAGAGATTTATCCACCATTCCTCGATAAATGGCACATGAAACTCCATTTGGGCATTAAGTAAGCTTCCCCCTAGATAAGGAATTATAGCGTCACTTATCGTGGCTACACCAATCGACCCTGTCCAACCAATCAAAATTGCCACCCAGATTTTGCCTTTCTTGTATCTCATATACATAGCTGTCGTTACAAATGCGCTCAACAATACATGGAGTGGATGTAAGGTGTAAAAAATAGTATTAGAGACATGGGAAGGAACGTTGCCTAAGACTATTATAACCGTGATGATAATACCAGTAAGAGCGCCAAGGGCTGTGAAAGGAGCATGCTCCTTGAGTTCGTGCGCTATGCGCTTGACCATTTTCTATTTTGCCAGTTGGGGATATTTACTGTAACACCGGGAGCAGAGTCCGGAGAATTCGGAAAGATGATGTTCGGTATGAAAGCCAAAATTCTGGGCGAACTCGTTTTCCTCTTGACACAATTCTTTATCGGCGAATTCCTGAATGGCTCCGCAATGCTGGCAGACCATAAAGCGATGGCAGCCCTCTATGGCATTCAAGCTGCACTTCACAAATCTGCCGCTGGATAGCATTTTGTGAGCTAGATTGAGGCTGCAAAGCAAATCGAGTATGCGGTAGATGGTAACGTGGTTTAGATATTTGCCTCTGGCGCGCAGAATCCCCTGTATATCGTAAGGGGAAAGCGGTTTTTCTGTCTCTTCCAGCACCTCGAGCACCAGCTTCCTGGGCTTGGTTGCCTTGTATCCTTGGCCTTGTAAAATTCGAATTGAGTCTCGAACCATGGCAGTATTATAATGGAACCAAGGGCTAAATGCAACACTATTGCAATTAGTTTTGAAAATAGTCTTGTTCGTCCTGAAAAATGCAGCTTAAGGAGCCTGGGACGGTGTATCCCAAGTGTTGCTATGAAATATACGGATTGCCAGCGAAGGTATAAGAGCTTGATTACTTTATGAGTATCGTTTGCAGGCGGTACAGCCGTTTTGGGCGTGGAGCCTATGCCTTGCACCTATGGTAACGCTCTCCCCCAGTCCACCTCTATGGCGTATTTGATACATTTGCTAAATATATCATAGTCCAGATAAGGAAACGCAATATTATTTCTGTCTAAAATCTCCCTCGCTTTTGTGTCATCAAATATCCTGTCATCGTGAAAATTCGGCTCATATACATTAATGAATGAATCAAATAAATTTTCTAGAGCATTCCTGGGCTGATTGATAAAATCCTCAGCTAACACAGATTTATAACCTGCGGCATTAAAGAATTTTTCCCCAAATAGAATGAGCTCGTCGAGTGTGCTTGGCTTTCTACTTACCAAATGAAAAATACCGCCGTCAAAGCAATTCTCCATAATTGCTATACACCCGTCAACCGCAAAATCGATAGGAACCAAATCAAATGAGCTTCCATCTATTTTCCCGATTCGGATGGGCATATAAGTTTTGTCATCCTCAGTCTTTCTAACACCCATCTTCTCAGCATTCAGCCCTTCATTTTCTTCGATGTCCCTTTCAAATAGCTTCTTCAAATAATGTCCCGCCCGGAAAGGAACGTAGAAGGCCTTGAAGCTCAGGCTCTTTCCTGTTCTTGAATCCCCGTAGGTTATCGAAGGACGGTATATATTCATTCTTATTCCCTCTCTACCACAAGTTTCGAGCACGTGGCCTTCGGCTATATGTTTAGTTTCCTCGTAAACGTTGTAGAATTGCCGCTGAGGTACATATTTCTCCATACACCTTCCATGTACTTTCCCCGCGACATATGCACTGCTCATATGATGAAGGAAATAACATCTGCTCTCCGCTGCTAGCTTTAACACGTTGAGTGTGCCCTGAACATTTACCTTTTCCGCTTGCTTTCTTTTCCTTTCCAGAAATGACGTATCGGCGGCACAATGCCATATTTCGTCAACGTTTTCCAATAGATATGTGTGCACCTCATCATCTAAGCCTAACCGTGGTTCATCTACCTGTCCACTCACTACCTTGAAGTTTTTGTTGTAAGGAAGTCCATGCCACTCCAGGACTTTTCGAATCCTTTCGTACGCACCTAGATTGTGCTTCGGCCGACATAGGAAGACAACGAAGTAGCCTCGCTTCAATAGCTCTACTGCGATATGACTTCCTATAAAACCGGTGCCCCCGGTTAGAAATATCAAGCTTTCGGCGTTCTTTCTCTTTTCAACGATATAATCTACAGACCTTCTCATTTAGTCCCCCCATTAGCAAGGTCCCTCAGGCCCGATTCTTTATTCGCCATGGAGATTCTGACACCCCGGAATATATTGGATATCGTTAGCTCTTTGTTTAGTAAGGACTTATGACCCTCTAACCTCGTCACCACAGATGAACAATTTTCTGTCTAATAGGGTGTGCCTACGTATATAGCAAATTCTCGCTTCTGCATAGCCCTTGAAACACTATGGAAATAAGCGCGGGAGCCTTCATTTCCTGCGTGAATGCGTTTACCTTGTTCATCGATTCTATCAGGGCATTAGCTGCGTGTTCCCTTTCCTGATTATTTGTCTGGTCAAAGTAATAGACATGTTCTATCTGGGCCCGCTTGCCAAAGTCCAGTGGATTTATAACTCCTAAACCGCCCCTCAAGTTATATTTGTCACCGATTGATTTCAGCATATCACATACTTCAATCACCTTATCCAGGTTATCTAGGGAAACGAAGGCAAAGCCTGGGGCATATGCATAGTTTCTGCCTATTCTGCTTGAGAGAATCCTGTACATATTTAACCAGACTAGGTCTGTCATTTCCGGCTTGGAATATAACTTCTTGAAGAAATCCTGCAAATCTTCGTCAACTACTGCGGCTATATTCTCAGGTGAAGGAGATAAGCTCATCTCTACTAAAGGCCTTGTTTCTTCCTTAAACAGGAGTTTGTAAGGCTTTTCAGTCCCTGAAAGTTGGCATAGCAGTTCCATCCCTTCATCGCTATAAAATTTTGGTAAACCTAGCATAATTGTCCTGACCATCTCTTGGTCCACAGTAACGTCTGCCATTTCCTTTATTGTCCTTACCGTGTATTTATCCCCTACCACCATTAGCAGGTATTTCACTTCCATTTCTTCTGTGAAGAAACGCCTGAGTTCCTCTGATGCCCGGAAGGTCGGGGAAATGAACGGTGCAAAATATTCTAATCCCAGAATAGAATCGACTAAGCCTAGCCTACTTCTAGCTATCTCCCGCATCATTTCTAAGGCTTCATGAAGGTCTGAGAAGGGAACCAGAATTCCTTCTTCATCTTCTACAATTGGGTAAAGTCTTACGGTAATCTGAGTACATATGCCAGGAAGAGGGGCAAAAGTACCTGGGGCAGGCAAAGAATATTTGAGTACATTCGGTGCATGCTTGTCGTTTGTCCTGAATATTTTCCCATCAAAAGCAACAATTTCTGCATCAATGTAATTATCGCCCGCATATCCGTACGCATGGCAAAGAGTCCCATAAATACCAGTCATTACCATATTAGCGCAAACGCATGCTGCCGGTTCTGCCACACTGGCCCTCATTTTGTGCTTGTTCGCCTCCTTCTGCATCTCAAACGAGGTAACTCCCGCTCCAACGGTGGCAGTCCAATTCTCGGTGTCCATTTTAAGCGTTTTCATTCTGCTCAGGTCAATAATGATTCCTTCTCCAAGGGTAAGTCCATGGCTGTTCTGGCCGGTGCCTCTGGGTATAAATGGTATTTTATGCTTGTTGGCTGCTTTAATAACCTCGGCAACCTCTCGGGTAGATTCAGGCATGACAACATATCTGGGCATATGGCGTAAGTGACATGGGCTTATATCTCTGGAGTAAGTTACTGGCCTCATATCTACGGAGTAACTGACTAAGGTTGCGGGGTCGACTGGGCTAATATCTCTAGAGTAAGTCACTAAGATTGCAGGATCGTTTGTCGCCCATTCCTCGCCGACAATTCCTCTTAAATCGCGCAATACTTGGTCTTCCACCGGACTTTCAATCGGCTCATTTCTCTGCACAACGGCTTCAACATATTCTTTGAGCGCCTTCATGACTTTCATAGGTCGAAGTTCAGTCACGAAGTAACACTGCTTATCACATATTCCACACAAGGTACAGGACCTTGATATGTCAATAAGCCTTTCGGTGACAGGTATCAGCTTGTTAGCCAGGGCATTAACGATCTCCATTCCTCCTTGGGGGTAGTAACTCACATATTTATGTTTAATCCCAGAAGGGCAAACGCCTGTCCCTAAGAAATCTATCTTACACATACCGAAATGGACACACTTCGCCGCTATGTTCTTAACTTCTTCTAATCCCATGGCTACAACCTCCTGTGCTGGCTAAAAGTGTCTAAGCTAGTAACCCCAAGTCGTACTAAATTTGCTCACGCCGCCTTACCTTTGAGATTAAAAGCCTTTGAATATCTGGAATATAAGAATATCAAACAACCGCTGCTTACTTATAAGATATCCACCAAATCAGGCAAGGTTTTATTGTCAGATAATTACCTTCCTTTATTTATCATACCAGTCCTCCAACCAGTTCTTCAAGCAATACTATCGCAGCTTGCTTATCCAGGGGCTGGTTGTTGTTGCCGCACTTGGGCGATTGCACACAGGAAGGGCAGCCGTCAGTGCAGGGACATTCCTGCACGGCTTTCAAAGTGGCTTGCCAGAGCTCGATTAGCATCTCAAACCCCTTCTCGGCGATGCCGATGCCTCCCGGATGAGCGTCGTAAATAAAAATCTGCGCCTTGGCAGTATCGGGATGAAGAGAAGTGGAAACACCGCCGATATCATTGCGGTCGCAAAGGGCGAATAAGGGAAGTATGCCAATGGCAGCGTGTTCACAGGCATGTAAACCGCCATGGAAGTCAAGCCCGGCATCGGCTATTCTATCAGTTGCCTTTTGAGGCAGATCAAACCACAGGGCTTTGGTGGGAAAATTTTGTGGTGGTAAATCAAGAGGCTCCTCCCCGATGACCTCTTCCGTGAACTGTCTCTTTCTTTTGAAGCCAACTACCGTGGTAGTAACATCAACATCTCCGAGATAGACCTTAATCCCGTGGCAATCCTTTTCTTTAGTCGAGCTCGTAACACGGATTTCGGTTATTTCCATAGTCTGGGTGTAGTAATCTAAAGATCTCGGTTCTGCCCAGGCAATATGCCGGGCTAAATCGAGTTCCTTTATGAGATAGGATTCACCCTGGTGGAGATAGATAGCGCCGGGGTGTACTTGAAAAAAGGCAACGCTGGATTCCACCGTCTCTAACAAGCGACCCTCCCGACCATCGATGACAGCATAATTCTGCCCCGATGTTGACCTTATATTTATATCTTGAGCGCGATAGGTAATAGAGGGAGATAGATAGTATTTCTCTTGGCGTCTTTTCAACTTGTCTTCTTGTTCCAGTTCAGCCAGCATAGTGCTACTTGAACCGAAAAATTCCTTATCCTTATCTTCCAATGGTTTCTCCCAGGCAGCGCAGATGAGGTGAGGCTTCAGAATATAAGGATTGTCGGGATTGATTATGGCGTTGTCAAAGTTCTTGCCGAAAAAGAAATCCGGATTACGCATAAGGTATTGGTCAAGCGGGTTTTCCTGTGCGATAAAAAAACTTAAAGAGCTATGGAAGCTTCGTCCACTACGTCCTGCTTGCTGCCAGGCACTGGCAATGCTGCCGGGATAACCGGTAAGCACGGTTGCGTCCAAGTCGCCGATGTTTATTCCAAGCTCCAATGCTGTCGTCGCGACAAGTCCGAGAAGCTCACCGTCGAAAAATTTACGCTCAATTTGGCGCCTATCTTCTGGAAGATACCCTGCCCGGTAAGGGCTGATTTTATCCTTAAGTGATCGCGGTAATTGTTCCTGCGTATAAATATAAATGAGTTCGGTAAGCTTACGAGTCTTGGCAAACACCAGGCTGCGAATCTCTTTCTGAATAAGCTCTTTGAATAGTAAGGCTGCTTCACTGTTGGAACTACGTCGGCTAGTTTTAGCCTCATCAATGATGGGCGGATTCCAAAAGGTGAAGTATTTCTCGCCATGCGGTGAGCCGTCTTCAACAATGGACTCAAAAGGCAAACCAACGATATTTTGGGCATGCTCTTGAGGATTGGCGATAGTGGCCGAGCAGCAAATAAACTGGGGGCTAGAGCCATAAGCAGCACAAAGCCGCCGCAACCTCCGCATGACATTGGCTACATGAGAGCCGAAAACACCTCGATAAATATGGGTCTCATCTATTACGACATATTTGAGATTGCGAAACAATCTAGACCACGATTGGTGGTTAGGTAAAATGCCTAGGTGGAGCATATCCGGGTTGGTGAGTACTATTCTTGCCTGTTTTTTTATTTTAGCCCTCTCACTCTTCGGTGTATCACCATCGAAAGTAGCCACAGCTCCTGGGGAGAGAAGCTGGGGGAGATCCTTCGTTTCGCTCAGGATTTGTTTCAGGCTACGTAGCTGATCCTGGGCCAGAGCTTTCGTGGGGAAGATATAAAGAGCACGGCTGTCCTTATCACGCAAAAGTGCATCGAGCGTGGCTAAGTGATAGCACAGGGTCTTACCGCTGGCACTGGGCGTGGCTATTATTACATTTTTCCCAGCCAGGGTGGCATTCAAGGCCTGCGCCTGATGACTGTAAAGAGCTGATATACCCAGTGATTCCAAACATGTTTGAAGAGCAGAGCGAAGGGGGTTATTCAGTTTGCCAGTCAGAGCGCCTTGCGGGGGAATACGTTCAATATGGACGGCCTGCTGGCGATAATCAGGTAGACTAACAAGGTGATGGAGAAAAGCAGCAGCATCCATCAGGGAAAAGTTTCTATTTGTGAGCTTAATAACTCTACATCGGGGTAGTTCTGGACAACGAACTTTATGACATTGGAGAGAGTTTCATTCGCGTGGTTTCTGTGGTTGCTAACGCAAGCTATACCCAAAATAGCTAATTGCCATAAATTCTGATTATCCACCTCAGCTACGGAAACATTGAACTTATTTTGTATCCGTGTGGTGATAGATTTAATTACCTGTCTCTTACCCTTAAGTGAGTGGTTCTCAGGGAGGCGAAGTTCAATCTGGCACACACTAACGTGCATTTTGTTTTTTCCCCTCCTTATTTATCTCCCTTCCGGGAAGAGCTTAGGCAAAAGTTATAATCCCTTTCTAATGATATAAACGACGAGGTCAGCAAGACGACAGCTATAGCCCCACTCGTTGTCGTACCAGGCCAATACCTTTATCAGGTTGTCATCAATGACCATGGTGCTTAAAGAGTCAAAAATAGCACTGGCTGGATTGCCCTTGAAATCTGAACTCACCAGTGGCTTGTCACAATATTCTAGAATTCCCTTAAGCTCTGCGTCAGAAGCCTTACGAAATGCATCATTAACTTCCTCAGCGCCTACCTTTGTATTCAGGTCAGCGACGAAGTCCACGATAGATACCACTGAAGTAGGCACCCTCAGGGCAATACCATGTAACTTCCCTTGAAGTTCCGGAATGACCACACCCACAACACGAGCGGCGCCAGTGGTGGTAGGTATAATATTAGTACCGGCGGACCTTGCTCGTCGCAGGTCGCGGTGAAACACATCCAGTATCTTTTGATCGTTAGTATAAGCGTGGACAGTAGTCATTAATCCGTGAACAATGCCAAAGTTTTGGTGAAGGACTTTAACTACAGGAGCAATGCAATTAGTAGTGCAAGAGCCATTGGATATGATACGATGCTTAGCCGGGTCATATTGCCCTTCATTGACACCAAGGACAATAGATATATCCTCTTCTTGAGCAGGTGCTGAAATAATTACTTTCTTGGCACCGCCTTGAAGGTGAGCAGCAGCTTTGCTGGCAAGGGTGAAAAGCCCTGTAGATTCAATCACAATATCAACTCCGTAGTCTCTCCACGGGATTTTCCCTGGGTCACGCTCAGCTAAAACCTTTATTTCCCTCCTGTCAATTACGATGAAATCGTCTTTAGCTTCCACTTTACCGGGATAGATGCCGTAATTACTATCATATTTAAAAAGATGGGCATTGGTTTTAGCATCGGTAAGGTCGTTCACCACCGCCGCCTCCACCTTATCGCCACAACGCCGTATAATTGCCTTCAGTGCTAACCTTCCAATACGCCCGAAGCCATTTATTCCAACTTTTATTGCCATTTCTTCACCTCCTTTTTTCTTGCTAGTCTTTAGCCAAATATAAAGAAGCGCCATCCATATCAACATTGCCCACTTTGTCTTCCTCCATCAAAAGCTTAAGATGGGCAAGGGTCTCGGTAACAGCCATTCGTTTGTCCCAAACTGGCAAATCCCGAAAAGCGATGCCTCCCTCGTTAACCATCCAGGGGATTTGTTGAGCTATCTCGTAGGCTGTCTTCAAGCCGCTGCGCAGAGGCTGCATGATGGCTCTCTTCCTTTCCTCGTGATGCTGTAGTATCTTTTCTATTCTCAGTCCTAAAGCATTGAACATCGGCCCGTGTCCCGGGAGAATAAAATTAACCTTAAGGCGCTCTAGTTTTTTAAGGGAAGAAACATAGTCGCCCAGGGGGTTATCCCCAGATTGAGGATTGAAGCCAACATGGGGAGTGGTGTCATACAGGACATGGTCACCGGTGAGAATAAACCTCCTCTCTCTTTCATAAAGGCAGATATGTCCCGGCGAGTGCCCCGGCGTCCATAACACCTCCAATTCAAAAGAGTCATTGGAAATTATGTCGCCATCCTCTAGCATAACTTCAGGCGAATCCGGGGTGACATATTTATTCATCCATAACGAGGCCTCTTTTAACTGAGGCAATTCGTCCTGAGGAACACCGTTCTGCCGAAGCAGCTCTTCAGTCTTTTTAATCAGGTTAGCGAAATCTTTATATCTGGGAGAGATAAAACTCGCATCAATTCTGTGAATAGCTACTTGGGCCCCGCAAATCTGTTTTATCTTGCTTGACAATCCATAATGGTCGGGGTGGATATGGGTGATAACTACTTTGGTGATGTCTCGAAGCTTGAGGTTTGCTGCTTTTATTCCTTCCTGAAGAGCCCAGAGTGATTCCTGGCTGTCCCAGCCGCTGTCAACCAGTATATGACCATCGCTGCCTTCAATTACATAAACATTGGTATACCATGATGCATCCTCAGGACAAGGACTTTTTATTTGATGTACACCGTTTAATACCTGCATTATTTTATCCTCTCCAAATTATATAATGCCCTTTTACCAGGGTATTGTGCGGCCTTTCCTAAATCTTCCTCTATCCTGAGGAGACGATTGTACTTAGCTAGTCTCTCACTGCGACAAGGGGCACCAGATTTAATGAGTCCGGCATTGCTAGCTACTGCCAGGTCGGCGATAGTAGTATCTTCGGTCTCGCCAGACCTGTGGCTGATAATGGTTGTCCATCCGACCTGTTGTGCTCTTTTGATAACAGCCAGGGTTTCACTGAGGGTGCCTATTTGATTTGGCTTAATGAGGATTGAGTTGGAAGCCTTTTGGGCAATGCCTTTTTCCAGACGCTCTATGTTGGTAGCATAAAGGTCATCGCCGACAAACTGAATCTGCTTTCCCAGCCTAGCGGTGAGGGACGACCAGTTTGCCCAATCATCCTCGGCCAGCCCATCCTCAATGCTGATGATAGGGTAGTCCGAGACCAATTTGACATAATAGTCAATCATCTCTGTGGAACTCAGTGTAACACCTTCTCGGGAGAGGACATATTTCCCACCTTCGTAGAAAGTGCTAGACGCCGGGTCGATGGCCAAGAATAAGTCGTGCCCGGCTTTGTAGCCGGCTATGTCGATGGCTGATAATATCAGCTCCAGAGCATCCTTATTAGAGGGGAGTCGGGGAGCAAAGCCACCTTCATCTCCCACATTGGTGCTTAATCCCTTATCTTTAAGTACTTTACGCAAGGAATGATATACTTCGCTACTTATTTGCAAGGCTTTATTGAAGTTGGAAGCGCCCACTGGCATTATCATGAATTCCTGAAAATCAGTAGAGCCTATGGCATGCTTACCACCATTTAGAATATTCAACATGGGGACAGGCAATAGGTTAGCTCTTGCCCCTCCCAGATAGCGGTATAAAGAAATACCCCGAAAGCTCGCTCCAGCCTTGGCTACGGCAAGAGATGTCCCTAGTATGGCATTAGCCCCGAGCCGGGCTTTGTTAGCGGTGCTGTCGAGTTCAATTAATCGCTGGTCAATAGCTGCCTGTTCTAAAGCGGATATCCCCAATATTGCAGAGGCAATTTCAGTATTAACGTGTTCTATGGCTTTTAGGACACCAAGCCCCCCATATCTATTTTTATCACCATCCCGAAGCTCGACAGCCTCATGTTTTCCGGTGCTCGCTCCTGACGGGACAGCAGCAATGCCTATAATGCCGTCAACCAATGCCACCTCCACCTCTATGGTAGGATTGCCCCGAGAATCGAGAATCTCTCGGGCGCTTACGCTTTTAATACTTGCTTTTTCCATTCCCTTCCCGTCATTGCGAGCGTAGCGAAGCAATCTCATAATTTTTACGCCTCTTAGCCAAAGAAATTGCCTTGTCCACCGCCTCGGTAGCATTTTGAACTCTTATTATGGAATCATCCTCTTGCCCGTTGCGCGACAGCGACCAGGTATTCAAGCTGATGACTGGAATATTACTTTTCAGAGCATAAGCAATTTCGCTTAGCGTTCCATAGCTTCCACCAATGGCAATCACCGCTTGGGCTGACTTCACTACCATAACATTTCGCGCCTCGCCTATGCCAGTAACTACGGGAATATCCACCCAAGGGTTTGCAGTACTTGAATCTTGTCCAGGTAAAATGCCCACTGTCAAGACACCTTTGGACTTAGCCCCACGACAAACGGCTTCCATCACGCCACCCAGACCACCGCATATTACCGTGACACCCTGCTGGCCTAACAATTCACCAACACTTTCTGCCAGCTTAGCTTCTTTTGGGGAACAGGAAGAATTCCCGATAACAGCGATAATCATTTCGTAGCTTAATATATTATATTAGCACATAGCCTGAGTCTCGGTGAACTGCATTGTAGCACGATTTAATCCCGCGGAGGAAAACAGTAGAGATATGAAGGTTTATCTATCAAACTATCCTTTGGTGCAGAGCTTGACAAATGATTACGAAAAGGCAGTATTGCCATATTAAGAGTTTCTGTTGGTATCTTTATTTGTTCACAAGGGGTATTAAGCATTTGCTTGCTGGGCAATTCTCTTCTTGCGTAGAATGACTCTGGCTGCTATCAAGGCTAATAAGCCGGAAATTAGAAGAGCCTTTCTGCTGTCCGGCATAGGGGTCCAAAATTGTTGCTGAAAATAATCTGTTAACCTGCTCAAACCAATATCAGGAATCCGGAATTGCCTTTCACCTGTTTCGGGGTCGTAGCGATAAAATTCGTCTTGAGTATTTTCAATTGAGGTCTCTTGTTTATCCTCATATTGCACCCATATATGCATGGGAGATGAATGAACTTGATAGGGAATATTTTTCGCTTCTAAAACAGAAGCGAAGACCAGAGCTCGCGCTTTACAATCACCCTCACTCCGCAACAGTACTTGCTCGATGGTAGGACAATACCAGGGCATGCCATAAAGCTCCCAATCGTAGCTATAGGGTATTCTAGCCAGGACTGCCTTCTCTATATCTGCCGGGTCGGAAGGAAAGTCATTCACTATAAGCTCAACAGCAATAGGGTCAGCATCGAAGTTAATAACCCTTTGGATACTGAGGATTATGTTTATAGGATTTGGGTATAACACAAAAAGAATCCATAGTATAAATATCAGGGGAAAATATCTCCGAAAAACTCTTCTACCCGCATTTTCGGACACTTCAAGATCGGCCGTCATAGCTTCAGTCCCAGTCTAATTATTTGTAAAATATTTACTTGCTGGCATTACCCAGAAATTCTTACTCGAGTTCGAGAGAATTAAGGTAAATATGATATTCAGTCACCGGAATATTTGTTCCTTACTTCCTACCATGTTTCTCAATCTCTATCCGGCGTAGAGTCCTTTCGTCAAGGCCGAAGTGGTGCGCTATTTCGTGGCGAACTACTTCCTCTATTGTTGCGTCAATTTCATAGCCAAAACGGCAATATGCCTCTATTGGTTTTTGAAATATACTTATCTTATCAGGCAATACTAATCCATACCTCCGACCTCGCCTAGTTTGAGGTACACCCTGGTAAAGACCGAGTAATTTGGTGGGGTTCTTGTGCTTAGCTTGTCTCAGTTGCCTTGGCGTGGGCCAATTTTCTACCACAATATCAACATTTTCCAGCTTATGCTGGAACTCTGTTGGTAAATTATCAATTGCCCTCGCTACGAAAGCCTCAAATTTCTCCCTCTGCATATCTAGAAATCACAAATATCTCCCATAAGTGCACAAATGCCTAGTATAATCTTACCACCGGAGTCGGCTAACAGACAAGCAAATAATGAGAAACGGTACCCTTGAGGCCTAGCCCTGCATATCAATCGAGCTAGGCGTAGCACAACAGCTACTTGTTGCTCGCTAGCCATGGGATAAGTTAGGCGCCCCATCCTATTACAGACCGCTGTCGAGGCGAGGTTGTCGCATCACATCATCCGTCTGGTCTTTCGACCCGAGGGCTCTTGCCACCATGACTTCCTTGCAAAAATTCTTCGTAAAATCTATTATAGGGCACCAAGGGTATTGACGAAAAATCTCTTTGCATTCATAATAGATAATACATCGTATTACGATACAAAGGATTACAAGGTATAGTTTAGGTTTTATGCTTTCCTATTCAATACTGTTGTGTCACGGGAGGGTGATAAGATAGAGGACTGGCGGTTTTTAATTTGAATGTGGACGAAGGACAAGAATTAATATAGGCTATTATTCTAAACCGAAAAGGAGAGACGATAAATTGCAGTGCCGTGGCATCAGAGGGGCTATCGCGGTTTCAGTAAATAATAAAGAAAGCATCCTAGCTGCAACTGAGAAGCTGCTTGTGGAAATGGCACAGGCTAATAAAATTGAAATTAAGGACATAGCCGCTATTTTTTTTACCACTACGTCAGACCTGAATGCTGAGTTTCCCGCTTCAGCAACTAGAGAGCTAGGATGGCCGTCCAACTTGGCTTTGCTCTGCGGACATGAAATGAATGTCCCTAATGATCTACCCCGTTGCCTGAGAATCCTGATGCTTGTAAATACTGAAAAGGGACCTGAGGAAATCACACACGTTTACTTAGGAGAGGCGAAGAAGTTGAAGAATAAACCATCATTATCAAATGGAGGCAACACATGATTATAGTCATGAAAACCGGCTCGACTCGAGCTGAAATAAGCCGGGTTGTGAGCAGAATCGAAGTCGGTGGTCTAAAGGCACATGTATCGAAGGGTATTGAACATACTGTGATTGGTGTACTGGGGCAAGCTTTCCCTGAACTTCGCGATACCTTGGAATTGCTGCCTGGAGTGGAGCAGGTCATACCCGTGAGTAAACCTTACAAACTTGCCAGCCGGGAGTTCCATCCCCAAGATACCATAGTCAAACTAAAGAGCGTAACTATCGGTGGTAATAGAGTAGTCGTCATGGCGGGACCTTGCGCTGTAGAAAGCGAGGAACAACTTTTATCAACTGCTAAAGCAGTCAAAGCAGCCGGGGCCACTGTACTACGCGGTGGTGCCTTTAAACCACGCACATCGCCGTACCAATTTCGTGGACTGGGCGAAAACGGCCTTAAAATGCTGGCACAGGCAGGCAAGGAAACTCAAATGCCAATAATCACCGAGGTTATGGCACCAAACGATGTTGATTTAGTAGCCAAATACGCTGATATACTCCAAATTGGAGCGAGGAACATGCAAAACTTTATTTTGCTGGATGAGGTGGGGAAAACAAAGAAGCCAGTGTTGCTAAAACGTGGTTTGTCGTCCAACGTACAAGAATGGTTATTGGCCGCTGAATATATCTTAGCTCAGGGGAATGAGCAGGTTATTCTTTGCGAGCGGGGCATTAGAACCTTTGAAAGCTATACCCGTAATACCATGGATGTTAGTGCTATACCAATTATCGAAAAAGTCAGCCATTTACCCATTATCGCTGATCCCAGTCACGCCACGGGCAAATGGTATCTGGTAGTCCCACTGGCATTAGCAGCAGTAGCTGCCGGGGCAGACGGACTTCTCATAGAAGTCCATCCTAATCCTGACCTAGCGCTTGCCGATGGTCCTCAATCGCTCACCTTTGATAACTTTCGCCTCTTAATGGCCCAATTATTGCCTATAGCCGAAGCTAGAAATAGAAAGCTCGCTACTCCAAGTACGAAGACCAAACCCTGAAACCATGGAAATCGAGCAGGAACTAGCCAGCATAACTCCTCAAGGGGAAACACTCCTTACCATAGGTGTGTTTGATGGTGTCCACGCCGGACACCGCTACTTGCTTGAAAAATTGCAGCAGCGAGCAGCAGAGAAAAACTTGCTTAACGGAGTAGTTACGTTCAGACCTCATCCCCAATCAGTATTACATCCGCATAATCAACTACCCTGGCTTACCAGCCTGGAGAATAGGGTTGGGACTTTTCATGAGTTGGGTGTAAATATAGTCGCAGTGCTCACTTTCACCCCCAAGGTAGCTCAGTTGAGTGCCCAGGAGTTTATATCCTTGGTTAAGAAATATCTCAAGATGCGTGGTCTCATGGTGGGGCCCGACTTCGCTTTAGGACAAGGCCGGGAGGGCAATATCAACATGCTCCGCACTCTGGGACGTAAAATGAAGTTCAGCGTGAAAGTTATCCCTCCCTTTACAATCAATGGCGAAGTAGTGAGCAGCACTCTAATCCGTCAAGCATTAATTCAAGGCGATATGAGAAAGGTAGAAAGGCTGATGGGGCACTATTTCTACTTGGGAGGCAAAGTTATCACTTCCGACAAACGTGGCCGGGTTTTGGGATTTCCCACCGCTAACTTGGATATAAAGCCCCAACAAGCGTTACCAGGCAATGGCATCTATGCTACTATCGCTCAGGTAGATGGCAAGCAATTTCCTTCAGCAACTAATATTGGCATACGCCCAACCTTTGGAGAAGGGGAAAAAATAGTGGAAACTCACCTGTTAAACTATAAAGGTGATTTGTATGGCAAAGACATGAGGTTAGAATTTGTGCAAAAATTAAGGGATGAGCAACGCTTTCCCTCTTCTGAAGAGCTAAAGGTACAAATCGAAAAAGATGTCCGAGCAGTAGAAGCAATTTTAGCTAAAGATTTAAAATGACTGATACAAGGTTTGCCCCCATATTAAAACGCGGAGTGGCTGAAATTATAACAGAGGCGGAACTACTAAGGATGCTGAACTCGGGGAGAATTCTGACCCTGAAGCAAGGCTTCGACCCCAGCGCTCCTGACATCCACCTGGGACATGTGGTAGGCCTAAGAAAGCTGCGTCAATTCCAAGAGCTAGGACATAAAGTCACTCTTGTAGTTGGCGACTGGACAGCCCGAATTGGCGACCCCAGCGGTCAGTCAGCTACTCGCCCTATGCTTTCCCCCAATGAAATAGAGAACAATGCTCAAACTTACATGGAACAATTCTTCAAGGTAGTAGATAAGGATAAAACAGAGCTAAGACGGCAAAGCGAATGGTTTTCCCGATTCACTTTGGATGAAGTAATTAAACTTACCAGCAAATTCACCATAGCCCAACTTCTAGCCAGGGAGGATTTCAACAAGCGGTATGGTTCTGGCAACCCTATATCTCTAACTGAGATGCTTTATCCTTTGCTTCAGGGCTACGATTCGGTAGCTATCCAGGCCGATGTTGAATTCGGTGGCAGTGACCAGAAATTTAATTGCCTTGTGGGCAGAGAGCTACAGCAAAGCACTGGGCAGCCTCCCCAGCAAGTTTTCCTTGTTCCCCTCTTGATTGGTACTGACGGTCATCAGAAGATGAGCAAGAGCTTAAATAACCACATAGGCGTTGCTGAGCCTCCCCGGGAAATATACGGCAAGGTGATGTCCATCCCCGACCCCCTTATCTTGGATTATTTTGAGCTGGTGACCGACGTTCCCGAAGAAGAAATCGCTGAGTTCAAGGAGCAGTTAAAAACTAACTCAGTTAACCCCATGAACCTTAAAAAACGATTGGCTCATGAAATTGTAAGGCAGTTCCACGGCAAACAGGCAGCGGATGAGGCACAAGAACATTTTACCCAGGTATTCCAGAAGAGGAAGATACCTAAAGAAACACGTACGGTCGAATTACATGGTATCTCTCGCCCCAGCGGTAAGCTCGAAATTGAGGTTCAGAGAGACATTACAAGCTTAATAGTTGAGGCTGGTTTAGCAAAGAGCCGATCAGAGGCAAACCGCCTGCTAGCTCAAGGTGCTATCGAGGTCGACGGAGAGAAAGTCAGCACCAGTCTAGTGAGTTTGAAGGACGGAAGTATTATCAAAGTAGGCAAACGGCGTTTTTTGAGAATGGTGGATAGTGCGAAAAGGAAGTGGGAAACCGCTAATTCATGAAAAGGAGTTGATAAAAATGCAGCTGCGTGTTCCAGGACCAACACCTTGCCCACCACAAGCCCTTCAAGCAATGGGGCGGCAAATGATAAACCATCGGGGGGGAGAATTTGCCAAAATTCTCAATTCAACAACGGAGAAACTAAAACAGGCGTTTCAGACCGAAGGAGACGTTTTCTTGCTTACCGGTTCAGGCACCGGTGGCATGGAAGCAGCTATTGTCAATACCCTATCGCCGGGCGATAAGGTCTTATCCATTTCCAACGGAGCCTTCAGTGAGCGCTTTGCCGATATCGCCGAAGGATATGGCGCTGAAGTAATCCGCCTTAATTTTGAATGGGGGAAAGCAGTTGACCTTGATGCAGTAGAAAAGGAACTGAAAGCAGATGGCGATATTAAGGCAGTCTTGGTAACTCACAACGAAACATCCACAGGGATGACTAACAGACTCCGTGACATAAGCGCTGTGGTCAACGAATTCGATAAACTTCTCCTGGTTGACGCTATCTCAAGCCTGGGCTGTATCAATTTGCCTACCGATGACTGGCATTGTGATATAGTTGTAACTGGTTCCCAGAAAGGATGGATGGTGCCTCCAGGATTAGCTATGGTTAGCGTAAGTGAAAAAGCCTGGCAGGCTCATGCTCAAGCCAAAATGCCGCGCTATTATTGGGATTTTTCCAAAGCTAGAGATTTTCTCCAGAAAGGGCAAACTCCCTGGACACCGGCCATCTCCATTTTCTATGCTCTTGATACCACTTTAGATTTAATGCTACGCGAGGGACTAAAAAATATATTCGCCAGGCATGCTCGAATAGCCCAAATAGCGAGAAATGGAGTAAAATCACTGGGATTCTCCATTTTCCCTGAAGAGGATTATGCCTCCAACACGGTGACAGCAGTGAACGCCTCTGACAAGGTTGACGTCACCAAATTAATTCAGGTGCTACGGGAGGATCATGATGTAGTTATTGCCGGAGGTCAAAGGAAGTTAGCAGGAAAAATATTCCGTATTGGCCATCTCGGCGCCGTGGATGATGATGATATTAAGTCGGTACTGGAGGCGTTAAACAAAGCTCTACCTAGAGCGAGGAATGGCTAACCAAAAGATGAAAATTTTAGTCGCTGACCTGATTGCTGAAGAAGGGCTTCAATCCTTGCGTAGCTATGCTCAAGTGGATATCAAGACCAAGCTAGCACGCGAGCAGCTCAAGGCTATAATTGGCGATTACGATGCTTTGATTGTGCGTAGTCAAACTAAAGTAGGGGCGGAGGTTATTGAAGCGGGGAAGAAACTTAAGGTAATAGGCCGAGCCGGAGTGGGCACAGATAATATCGATGTCGATGCCGCTACCAGGAATGGCATTGTGGTAGTTAATGCCCCTACAGGCAATACTGTGGCTGCTGCAGAACATACCATAGCTCTCATGCTTGCCCTGGCACGTAACGTACCACAGGCGAATAGCCGCCTTAAATTAGGTAAATGGCAAAGAGAGGAAATGGTTGGCAGCGAACTCAGAAATAAGGTACTGGGAATAATCGGTCTGGGTAATGTCGGCTCTGAAGTAGCCAAACGGGCCCAGGCCTTTGAGATGCGGGTGATTGCACACGATCCGTTTGTCTCTAAAGACTATGCCTACAACCTTAAAGTAGACATGGTGCCACTGGATCAACTTCTTAGGGAGGCTGATTTTGTCACTCTCCATGTACCTCTGACAGCGGCTACCAAGAATCTAATTGGCAGTAAAGAGTTGGCAAAATTAAAGCCCACGGCTCGGATTATCAATTGTGCCCGGGGCGGATTGATTGATGAAGAAGCAATAGTCAAAGCAATTAAGACTGGGAAAATAGCTGGCGCTGCCTTTGACGTCTTTGATAAGGAGCCAGTAACAGATAGTCCTCTATTCACAGAAGACAAGATAATCGTTACCCCTCATCTGGGCGCTTCTACAATTGAAGCGCAGACTGGCATCGCCCAAGACATCGCTGAAGAAGTCCTGGCTGTGCTTCAAGGAAGATTCAGCAAATACGCCGTAAACGCTCCACACATAGCTCCCGAACTGGCACCGTTTATAAAAGTAGCTGCAACTATCGGTAACCTTGCCGGTCAACTAATGGAGGGGCAAATAAGATCAACACACATTAAGTATAGCGGCGGAGTAAGTAATTACGATTGTAACCCTATTAAGACGGCGCTCATCAGCGGGCTATTGCAACAAGCAAGCGAGGAAAGAATCAACCTGGTCAATGTTGGTTTTATCGCCGCTCAGCGTGGCTTGAAGATCAGCGAAGAAAAAGAGGCGACCTGCCAGAACTACGCTAACTTGCTCACCCTGGAGGTCAATACCAATGTGGGAACCACTGCAATATCGGGCACAGTTAGAGATAGTGAACTCCATATTGTCCAGGTTAATGACTTCTGGATGGATATCGTGCCCAGTGGAGGATATTTCCTTTTCTGCGACCATCTTGACCAACCTGGGCTTGTCGGTACCATCGGCAATATAACCGGTAAAGCCGATATTAATATCAGTTCCATGCACTTATCTAGGCTCCAGCCGCGGGGAAAAGCCCTAATGATCTTGGCTCTGGATGAACCACTTGGTGAAGAGCATCTACAGGAGATACGTTCTCTTCCTGGTATTTACAGTGCTAAAGTAACAAAGCTATAGATAGCCTTTTCTGCAAACACAGTCAGTCCAAAGTATTAATAACTAAACCAGCTGGGAGCTTGGGGTAAAAATAAGTTGATTTGCTTGGCATCCTGTCTTTAGCATCGGCAACAGCCTTGATCCTCTCCGGATGAGGAGGCTTTAATAGGAAAGCTAATTGATATTCCCCTTCCTTTATCTGCTGGTAGGCTTCTTTCAAATCTACGGTATAGGCGACGTCCTCTTTGGAAAGGAGACCTAACATCTTATCTAAAATAATACGATTAAGAATGCTAACGTTAAACCCTCGATAAGCTTGAGACTTGTTACCGGGCATCATGGCCTCAAGGGAAATATCTTGACGCCTCTTTAATACTACCAATGAATCAGGCTGTAAACCCACTATTCCTAAATAGCTATCGGTTGGCAATTGACAGTCACCATCTTTTAACGGGACAGACTCAAGGATAAAGAAGTTCTTTAGTTGGTCTTCCAACCTTCCTAGGATAGAGGGTACTATACTACGCACTAGCCTGTGGAGAGGTAGAACAACCAGTCCAGGGTCAGAGAAGTCCACTAACTCCAGCATTACATACTGGAAGGCTTCCTTGTCAGTTATAGATTGCTCTTTCGCTCTTTCTTGTTGATAAGCCAAGGCTGTTTCATAGCGATGATGACCATCAGCAATATAAAGGGGCTGAGAGGATAGAAATTGACTTAGCTCACGCTTGATTTCTAGTTCGGTTATCGCCCATAGAGTATGAGTTTCTCTACCCTTATCATGGCCTTCTACCGTTGAAAGCGAGAGAACCGATGTCTCAATAATGGGCTTAGCGCGGGAAGCCTCAGCTAATATGGGGGCGATTGTTTGCTCGGAATCATGGTAAAGAGAAAGTAATGGGCTGAAGTTAGCTCGACAAGCTCGCATCAACTGCAAACGGTCACCTTTAGCTTTAGGGAAGGTTTCTTCGTGAGGATGTATACCGCTGCCCCAGGGTTCAAGCTTGACGCGAGCTATTAGCCCACGCCTTACCTTCCTTGCGCCTGCATAGTCAAAATGATGGTCATGCAAATAGAAGCTGGATGCGCTGTCAAGCTGAAGAACTTCGTGATTAAGCCATTGTTGAAAGGTAGTAGCTGCACTTTGATATCTATCACCTGTCAGCTCAAGGCTTTCAGCGGGGAATTCCAGGCGAATAGCATTGTAACTATTTTGTTGGTAGTAGAGTTTTTGCTGTTCAGGAGTGATAACATCGTATGGAGGACAGATAACTTGGGCTAGATTGCCAACTATCCTATGGTTATAGCGTATACCTCGAAATGGAGTAACTTCCATCTACTTAAAGCTCTAATTTCTAAATCCTAAAGAAATTCAAAATTCCAAATTCGAACACTAAAAATCATTTCGGTTTAAATTGTTGTCAGTAGATGATAGGAACTAAAGTATTCCTTTCTTTCGTTTAGCATTTAGGATTTGTGCTTATGATTTGTCCTTCAAGGCCATCTCGCCAAAATTTTTCCACCTTATCAAGCGGTAAATCAATATAGCCCTTCACCAACAAGCGCCTTCCGCCAACTCTCCCAAGCAAAGTCAGTGGCACTTGCCATTTTCTAGCCAGCTTAGTCAATTTAATCGCCGAAGCGCCTGATATTGATACTGTGACTCGTGACTGATGTTCCCCAAAGAAAGCAGAATCCAATCTCCCCCTCAATTTCCAATTTTCGCCTTTGAAACCAACGTCGCCACAAATGCAACTTTCAGCGATGGCTACGAGTAAACCACCTTCGGAACAATCGTGGGCTGACTTGATAAACCCTTTCTCTATAGCATCCAGACAACAGTGCTGTACCCTTTTCTCCATATCCAAATCAATTTTAGGTTTCCCTCTCACCAGGCCATGTTCCAACTCCAGGTATTCGCTAGCACCAAGGCCATTGTAGCTTGACCGTCGAGAGCTATCGGTCAAGAGGGAGGACTCGCCCAGCAGAAATACCAGGTCACCTTCCTTCTTAAAAGATATAGTACAATGTCTGGTTATGTCTTTTATAATCCCCAGCATGCCTACCACTGGCGTGGGATAGATAGCTTTGTCTTTGCACTCATTATAAAGGCTAACATTGCCACTTATCACGGGTATCCTAAGTTCACGACAAGCCCGTGCCATACCTTTTATGCACTCTTTCATCTGGTAATAGGCATCAGCTTTTTCCGGATTACCAAAATTAAGGCAATCGGTAATAGCTAAAGGTTCAGCTCCACTACAGACCAGATTTCGAGCAGCTTCAGCCACAGCAATCACGCCACCGAGGAAAGGATCGATATAACAATACCGCCCATTACCATCGACAGTTAAGGAAATGCCTTTCTTGGTTCCCTTTATGTGCAAAACAGCAGCATCGCCACCGGAAGGAACCACAGTATTACCCATCACCTGGGAGTCATACTGGCGGTAGATACACTCCTTGCTGGCGATATTAGGGGAAGCCAGTAAACGAAGTAAAACAGAGTTACATTGCCTGGGCTTAAGATCAGGGACGACTTTCAAATCAAGAGATTGAAGCTCTTCAAGCCATGCTGGCTTCTTACTCCGCTGACGGTAGAGGGGGGGGGAGACCAACAAATTCACTGGGATCTCAGCGACAACTTTTTCCCCTTCTTTAACCACGGCTAAGCCAGTATTGGTAACGCGACCAATGACATCGGAGTGAATTTCCCAGCGATCAAGCAGGGCTTTCACCTTTTCCTCACAATCACTCTTCACAATCACCAGCATTCTCTCCTGCGACTCCGAGAGCATTACTTCATAGGTAGTCATGCCCTCTTCGCAACGAGACACTTTGCGCACATCTATTTCTACTCCACATCCACCTCTAGCCGCACACTCCATCGTAGCGCTTGTTAATCCAGCAGCCCCCAGGTCTTGCATGCCTACAATCCAATCAGTCTGCGCCAATTCAAGGCACGCTTCGATGAGCAGTTTCTCCAGAGAGGGATTGCCTGCCGGAACCACTGATTTCGTCTCTGGCTCACCATCAAAACTACGCGATGCTAGACCAGAAGCGCCATGAATCCCGTCACGACCTGTGTCAGCTCCCACCACCACTAACAAGTTACCTTCACCACTTGCCCTGGCCTTGACCAGTTTAGCTTTTTCACAAATGCCCAAACATAAGCCATTAACTAACGGATTACCAGTATACCTATCAGCAAAAAATACTTCGCCACCCACACTAGGTATTCCCAGGCAATTTCCATAGTCTGCAAGACCGCTGATAATTCCATTGAATAAGTAACGATTGTTGGATTCAGTTAAAGGACCAAAGCGAAGCGAGTTGAGCAAGGCTATAGGACGAGCACCCATAGTCAAGATATCCCTTATAACGCCGCCCGCTGCCGTGGCTGCACCCGCATAAGGCGCAATCGCTGAGGGGTGATTGTGAGACTCTATTTTCATTACCACCGCTTGTCCATCACCAATATCTACTACCCCAGCATTTTCTTCTCCTGGATTCACTAAGACATTTTTACTTCGGGAGGGTAAAAGTTTTAATAAGGGCTTGGAGTGCTTGTAGCCGCAATGCTCGCTCCATAACGAGCCAAACATTCCCAACTCCACCTCATTAGGCTCTCGCCCCAGCTGCTGCACGATAAGCTTATATTCCTTTTCGCTTAAGGCAACTTCATCCAGAATTCTATTAGAAATATTCATTAATCGGCTACGTTCACCAAGATGTCATTCGGAGGAACAAAGCATAAAGAGCGCAGTAGCAATCTTTATCAGCCTAGGTGCTGGAAAAACAATGATTCCAAATTTCATAATGCGAAGAACAATGGCGGTGCTCTTTTACCGCCATTATGCCGTAATTTAAAAACCTCGACCGCCTCTTAAACCTAGCCGGTAGCAAGCAATTCTGTAACTATCTCGCTGACTTCTTTGCCGTCAGCTTTGCCTTTGAGTTGAGGCATAAGTTGAGACATGACTTTGCCTTTGTCACTTGGTCCCTTAGCTCCAACTGCATCAACCACTTGACATGCTACTGATATGATCTCCTCTCGACTCATTTGCTCAGGAAGATAACTCATAAGAACAGCCAGTTCTGCTTCTTCCTGTGCTACCAGATCGCTACGATTCCCCTGTTTGAAGGCTTCGATGCTCTCCCGACGACGTTTTACTTCCTTGGTAATAGCATCAATCACTTTGTTATCGTCAGCGGGCTTTTGCTGCGCAATTTCAGCATTCTTTATTTCAGATAATAATAACCTTAATGTAGAAACCTCGACTCTCTGTTGCCGTTTAAGCGCTCTCTTAAGAGCCTCCTGAATACTATCCTTCAGCGACATCTCTGGGTTATCTGGAACTTTTTCGCCTTTTCGCTGCCGCTTTCTTTCTTCTCTCTTCACTGGGTTTTTCATAATGCTTACGGCGGCGAACCTCAGCTAAAATGCGGTCCTGTTGTACTTGCCTGTTAAATCTACGCAGCAAGGCCTCGAAACTCTCGCCTGAACTAAGTTTTACGTCAGCCATATCAAAACAATGTATTTTACCCCAGTCACTCAAGTGTGTCAATCAGTGGAAAGATAATATTATGTTTGACAAATAATAGTAAAACATGGTAAGAATATGGTATCTAGGAGGGAGCGTATGGCAGAGGATATGGCAACACAGGGAAAAAAGCCCAAGTTTGATTCTATAATAAGGTCCCTGGCAAAGAGGGGGTTCTTTCTTTTTGTGAAGGCTGTAGATAAATATGCTCCAGATAGGCTGCTGCTCTTTGGCCTTAATTTCTTAGATAAGCGTGTCCCAAATAGATTGATTTCCTTCGCAATTAGGGTAATCGAGAAAGTAGCTTCCAATAGGCTGCGCTCTTTTATTATTGCTGTCGCTGATGAGTATGTTCCTGACGAGGTAGCAAACTCGAGAAAGGTCTGCACTGTTCTTGCTGGAGTGGGGAAGTACATTCCGGACGAGATAATTCCCCCGGAGTCCACAGAAAGATGGGAAAATATCAGGGCAAAGTTCCATATTCCGAAATTAATATCGAGCAGGCCAAAGTGAGCCTGCAAAGTTGATACAGCTACTTTCGTCGTATATCCTCACTATACTGGTGAGGGAAAAGTAGGGTACTGAATGAGATACAAGAAGGTTTGTGTTGAGTCTTTCGGTTATGAACTACCTGAAACTGTCATCACATCTTTGAGCTTGGAGGAAAGACTAGCCCCGGTATACAACAAATTGAATCTCCACTATGGACGCCTGGAAATGATGACCGGGATTCGTGAACGGCGATTATGGAACGACGGAGTTACGCCAAGTCAGGCCAGCATAAAAGCAGCAGAAAAAGCTATTAGCAAGTCTGGAGTCAACAAAGAGGATATCGGATGTCTACTCCATACCTCGGTATCCCGTGATTTCCTGGAGCCAGCAACGGCTACGGTAGTCCACGATTCCTTAGGTCTCCCATCCACAGCTACCATTTTTGACATCTCCAATGCCTGCCTCGGTTTCATCAACGGAATGGTGACTTTGGCCAATATGATTGAGTTGGGTCAGGTAAAAGCAGGAATTGTGGTTGGCAGTGAGAGTAGCAAGCGAATCATTGATGCAATAATCGATAGGGTTTTAAAAGACTCAGATATCACCAAAGAAAAGATCAAAATGGCCTTTGCTACTCTAACTTTGGGGTCAGGAGCAGCGGCAGCGGTGTTGACGAACTCTTCCTTATCACGAGACGGGCATAGGCTTCTTGGTGGGGTAACGCGCGCAGCCTCACAGCACAATGATCTTTGCCGTATAAAAGAGGACACCTGCTTCTTCGACCCGAGGATTTCGCCTGACATGTACACAAACTCTACTGAACTCCTCAAAAATGGGGCAAAATTGGCACCTGACACCTGGGAGGCTGTAAAACAAGAACTTGAATGGAAGAACCCCGACGTAGATAGGTTTTTTACTCATCAGGTTAGCGCCGTGCATAGTAAATTGTTGTTTAAGACCCTGGGACTAGATAAGGCAAAAGACTTTTCCACTGTAGAATATCTAGGAAACATTGGGTCGGTTTCACTGCCCATTACCATGGCTATCGGAATTAACCAGGGTTGCCTTAGACCTGGTGATAAGGTTGCCATGCTGGGGATTGGTAGCGGCATAGTCTGTCTTGTGCTGGGTCTAGAATGGTAGAGAAAATGGCCCCAGCAACACGAGGTCAGAGAGATACTCCTTAGGAGCAATGCAACTAGATTTCTTCAAGCTGCTCTAATATATACATTTTTGATGGACGTTATATCCCATGATGGCAAGGAAACCTAACGAAGCACGAATTGTAATTACCGGGGTTGGCCTAACGGCACCAAACGGAAATAACCTGGCGGAATTTCGAGAAAGTCTACTTACTGGCAAATCCGGAATACAAAAATTCAACGTCCGCTATATGGGTGAAGTATTTGCTGGTGTATGTGACTTCGACCCACTGAGGTATCAAAAAAAGAAGGAATTGCGTCGAGGAACGAGAGCCGGCTCTGTAGCTATTTACTGTGCTCAAGAGGCAATTGCTGATGCCAAATTGGACCTTACCTGCCTTGATAAATCGAGGATTGGCATCTATGTCGGGATTACTGAGCATGGTAACGTGGACACGGAGAAGCAAATATATGAAATTAAGCAATTCAATTATGATACAACATTCGTGTCACACCATTACAACCCAAGAATAGTGGCCAACAATCCAGCCGGTGAAGTAACCTTGAATATGGGAATTACTGGACCACATTACACATTGGGAGCCGCCTGTGCAGGTGGCAACATTGGACTTATACAAGGCTTCCAAATGTTGCTGCTGGGTGAAGTTGATTTAGCTCTGGCTGGCGGGGTTTCAGAGACTATTCATGCCTTTGGTGCTTTTGCCAGTTTTAGGAGTGAAGGTGCTTTGGCTTCTCATGCAGACCCTGAAAAGGCTTGCCGCCCCTTTGATAAAAACCGGAACGGTGTGGTTGTTTCAGAAGGAGGCTGTATCTACCTTGTGGAAAGATTAGGCGATGCGCTGAAACGAGGAGCCAAGATTTACGGTGAAATAGTGGGATATGCTACTAACTCAGATGCTTTTGATTTCGTTCTCCCAAACGCACAAAGACAAGCGGAGTGCATGAAACTCGCCCTCAATAAGGCAGGCATATCTGCGGGAGATATCGATATCATTAATACACATGCGACTGGAACTCGTGAAGGGGATGCCGCGGAGTGCCAAGCGATAAGAGAAGTCTTTGGTAACCATATCAATGTATATATAAACAACACCAAGAGTTATATTGGTCATACGATGGGGGCAGCCGCCGCTCTAGAATTAGCGGGGAATTTGCCTTCCTTTGAAGACCACATCGTTCATCCGACGATCAATGTAGATCAACTAGATCCCGAATGTTCTTTTGAGAACCTAGTTATTAATGAGCCTAGAAAGGTTGACAAGGTCAACTATATATTGAATAATTCCTTTGGAATGCTAGGTATAAATTCCGTCGTTATCATAAGAAGATTCGAAGAATAAACTTGGAAACACTATTTTCAAATAAACAAATGAGGGGTATATGACCAAGAAAGAAATTAAATCCGTCCTTATGGAAATTGTTGCCGAAATTATACCGGATGAGGATCTGACCAATCTTAAGGGCGATATCCCAATACGAGAACAAGTCGAAATGGACTCAATGGATTTCTTAGACATCATTATGGAGCTACGAAAACGTTACGGTATCGAAGTTCCTGAGGATGACTATATGCAATTAGCCACGTTAGATAGCTCTGTAGCTTATCTAGAGCCGCGGATGAGAGACCTTTAATCGGTAGTGTTGATAGGCCATAAGCGTAAATTTTTATCGCATTTTCCCCGTGGATTGAAGGTTCAGGTTAGCTTTTGATTTTAAAAAGAGCCGGACTATGGACTATGATGTTCTAATTATCGGTGCAGGCATGTCTGGCCTTGCTGCTGGCATTAGATTAGCCTACTACGATAAAAGGGTTTGCATCATCGAAAAACATTATCGTGTTGGCGGGCTTAATTCCTTTTACAATCGTGGAGGGCGTGAATTCGATGTTGGCCTTCATGCTATGACCAACTATGTTCCTAAGAGTGTTAAGTTAACGCCACTGCCAAAGCTGCTGCGGCAGCTTAAGTTAAAACGAGAAGATTTTGCTCTTTGCCCACAACGGATGTCCGCAATTAAATTTCCGGATAAAACCCTCAGATTTAATAACGACCTCGACTTCTTTGTCCAGGAGGTGGTCGATAATTTTCCAGCGCAGTCTGACAATTTCCAAAGACTGCTTAAGACTATTTTCGAATATGACGAACTGGATTTGTATGCCAAACCAATTTCTGCTCGCGAAGTTGTGGGCTCCATTATTTCTGACCCACTCCTTATCGATATGGTCTTCTGTCCGCTTATGTTTTACGGAAATGCTCAAGAAAATGATATAGAGTTCGGCCAGTTTGTCATTATGTTCAAGGGCATCTACTGTGAAGGTTTTGCCAGACCTCAAGCTGGCGTGCGTCAGATCCTTGACGTGCTGGTGAGAAAATACAGGAGTTGCGGCGGTGAATTAAAAACGAGGTGCACAGTAACAAGTATTCAAGCTGCCAATGGCAGAGTTGAATCTATCCTGCTTGAGAACGGTGAAGTTCTCGCAGCCGACAAGATACTATCATCCGCTGGTTATGTTGAAACCATGAGACTCCTATCTAACTATGATCCCACAGGGATAGAGGAGAAAGCAGGGCAACTCTCCATGGTAGAGTTTATTACGGTGCTGGACAAGCAACCTGCTGAGATGGGACACGAAACAACCATCATCTTTTATAACAAGTCAGATAGATTTGATTATCGAAAACCTGACGAGCTAATCAACGTTTCCAGCGGTGTTATCTGCTGCCCCAATAATTTTCAATACAAAAATCCCCTGCCAGAGGGCATGATCAGAATAACTAACCTGGCCAACTTCGATCTCTGGAACAGATTGAATGAGGAAGAGTATAAAGCCCAAAAGGCCGCGTGGCTTGGAAAATCTCTCAATGAAGTGGTAAAACTCATACCTGATTTTCGTGATTCCATAGTTTTTACGGATGTTTTCACTCCCAAAACAATACATAGATATACTGGCCACATAAATGGTGCGGTCTATGGTACACCCAATAAAACCAAAATGGGGATAACTCATCTAGAAAATCTGTTTATTTGTGGCACGGACCAGGGATTCTTAGGAATTGTCGGAGCAATGCTTAGTGGTATCTCCATGGCAAATCTTCATGTTCTGCAGAAAGCATGAAAAAAAGAGATTCAATGAACCGCGATTGGTTGAAAGATACAAAATCAGAATACGATGTAATTGTCATTGGCAGCGGCTTGGCAGGATTGACCTGTGCTAATATGCTCGCCAAAGGAGGTCATTCAGTCTTACTTCTAGAGCAACATTATAACCTTGGCGGATTGGCTACGTGGTTCAAGAGAAAGGGAGGACACATCTTTGATATCTCGCTACATGGATTTCCAGTAGGTATGATTAAAACCTGCCGTAAGTATTGGAACCCGGAAATTGCTGACTCGATCGTTCAACTCAAAGGGATTCGATTGGACAACCCTCAGTTCTCCCTTACAACGACATATGATAGTGATGATTTTAAACGTGTTATGCAGGAGCACTTCAAAATCCCCAGAGAGACTATTGATAACTTCGTCAGCACACTCAGAGGCATGAACTTTTACGATGACCAAACCATGACTACCAGAGAGCTTTTTGAAAAATTCTTTCCCGGTCGTCATGATATTGTCCGCATGATAATGGAACCGATCACCTATGCCAATGGATCGACCTTGGATGACCCTGCGATAACCTACGGGATTGTCTTTTCCAATTTTCTAAACAAAGGTGTTTATACCTTTCGAGGTGGAACGGATAAGATTATTGGCATGATGCGGGCGGAGCTTATAAGAAATAGTGTCGATATTCGAACCAAATGTTTGGTGGAAAAAATTAGTATCGAGGATCAAAAGATTGCCGGAGTGGTAGCGAATGGGAAAATGATCAAAGGTAAAGCTGTTGTTTCCAACGGTAATTTATTATCAACTATCCATAAACTAGTCGGAGACGAGAATTTTTCTGAAAGCTTCATTGAAGAGGCCCAAAAAGTGCGCCTCAATAACAGCAGTTGTCAGGTGTATATGGGTATCAAAAAGGGCGAGAAGATCGACTACATAGGGGATTTGCTTTTTACCTCAGAGGCGGAGAAATTCGATTCCGAGGAACTTCGCAGCAAAAATACTACCAGCCGGACCTTCTCAATCTACTATCCACAAACCCGGCCAGGCTCTGATATGTTCTCGGTCGTAGCCTCCACTAATGCTAATTACGAGGACTGGGCATTCTTGTCCGAAGAAGAATACCGTGCTGCTAAGGAAAATTTGGTTCAACGAACACTTAATGCTTTGGAGAAATATGTTCCTAAGATTCGAGATAAGGTTGACCACCTTGAAGCCGCCACCCCAAAAACATTTCAAAGGTATACCCTCCATTTAAGTGGCACCTCTTTCGGCACCAAATTTGAAGGGTTAAAGATCAGTATGGGGCTTCCCAAAGAGATACCAGGGCTTTTCCACACCGGCTCTGTGGGGATTATCATGTCCGGTTGGCTAGGTGCAGCTAACTATGGAGTAATTGTTGCCAATGACGTGGACAAATTTCTCTCATCAGGGGCAAGAAATGTATGAGTTTAAAGGACAAACTGTCATCGTCACCGGTGGAACCAGAGGGATAGGCAAGAGCATTGCGGAGAGTTTCCTGAAGGCAGGTGCCAGAGTTATTGTCACCTATACCTCAAATGAAGCTGCGGCGGCACAATTTAGAAAAGACAACAGCCAGTTTGCCGAAAATATTGATATCCAAAAACTTGATGTGGCCAAGTATGAAGAGGTGGAAAAGTTTTTCAAATACATGGACACGAAATACGGGGGCTTTGAAGTCCTGGTGAACAACGCCGGTATCCGAAAGGACTCTGTCCTGGCGATGATGAAGGAATCGGACTGGCATGATGTAATGAATGTCAATCTCGCTGGAATCTTTTACATGTGCAAATTTGCTGTCAAGAGTCTGATGCGCAAACGATATGGACGGATTATCAACATAAGCTCTGTGATGGAAAGGTACGGTTTTGAAGGCCAGGCGAATTATGCAGCTTCAAAGGCAGGCCTGAGTGCATTGACTAAATCGTTGTCCAAGGAAGTCGCCACCCGGGGTATTACGGTTAATTGTGTCTCTCCGGGATTTATTGCCACCGAATTAATTGAAGACCTGCCAGATAAATTGCGTGAATCCTACTTGGCCAGGATTCCCCTAAAGAGATTCGGAAGCACAGAAGAGGTGGCCGCTTGCGTTCTTTTCCTGGCTTCCAAAGAAGCGTCATATGTTACCGGTTCTACTCTTGAGGTGGCTGGAGGATTATGAGATGGAGGAGATTCTAAATGCCATACCCCATCGTCCACCATTTTTGTTTGTCGATAGGATCGTGGAATTAAGCGGAACAAAAATCAAAACAACGAAAGAGATAAGGCCCGATGAGCCAGTGTTCGAAGGACATTATCCCGGACAGCCGGTCATGCCTGGGGCACTTATCTGTGAATCCATTTTCCAAACAGGCGCCATCTTGCTCTCCAAAATGATGGGCAGTATTGGTGAAGGTATTCCTGTTTTGACCCGAATCAATAACGCCAAGTTCAAAAGTATCGTCAAGCCTGGTAATACCCTGGACATTGAAGCAGAACTAGTGGAAAAAGTCAGCAATGCCTATTTCATGAAGGGCAAAGCCTCGGTCGCCGGAAAGACATCGGTCACGGTCGAGTTTACCGTCACCCTGGCTAAAGAGGCGTCCTGAGGGGAGAGAATGATAACGGACAGGGGGTCTAGGAGGACGGTATACGGAAGCTGGAGAGAGTTCTTCCTTGATTTGCTCTTCATGTTAAGAAACACGGCACGGCTGACAAAAGTATATAGGGGAGGACTGCCACCTGCCCTCAGGGAAAGGCTGATGGTTGCGGCTGCCGCAGTATATGGATGCCGCTTCTGTTCCTGGCTTCACACCAGAGAAGCACTAAGAATCGGGGTTGACAAAAAAGAGTTAGCAAGGCTCGTTGCGGGCGTCATGGAAGGCTGCCCTGAAGAGTACAGCATCGCAGTGCTTTACGCCCAGCACTGGGCCGAGTCCAATGCTCATCCTGATCCCGAAGCTGTTCACAGGCTAGAAGAGACCTATGGCATAGAAAAGGCAAAGTTGGTCAACGTAATGCTCCGCCCAATCCGGTTGATCCTCTTGGTGGAGGGCCTATGGAGTTCCTTTCTCTATCACATCTCCTTTGGCAGATGGGGAAATAGAAAAGATAAGGAGTAACATATGGATTTCTTAGACGTTGCGGATAAGACTTTTCTTGTTTTTGGAGTAGCTAACAAGAAGAGCGTCGCCTTCTCCATCGGACAGGTTCTTTCTGAGGCAAACGCAAATGTAGTCTATAGTGTTCGATCAAAAGAACGTAGAGAGAGTGTTTCCAAAATCCTTCCTGGTTCTGATATTTTTGTATGCGACGTCGAACGAGAACAAGAAATTAGACGACTTGCTGAAGATATTTCCGAGAAGTATCCCAAAATTCACGGTATTGTTCATTCCATAGCTTTTGCCAATTATGAAGAAGGGCTTAAGCCATTTCACGAAACAAAGAAGAAAGACTTCCTGCAATCAATTGATATCTCCTGTTATTCATTAATCGCCATTGCCAATGAGTTTAAAGACCTGTTGGATGAAAAAGCATCCGTAGTCACCATATCAATCTCAACCACCAAAATAGCAGCCGAACCTTACGGTTTTATGGCTCCTGTAAAGGCTGCCCTAGATTCAACCATATGTTTTCTGGCTAAATCCTTCAGTTCGTTTTCTCAAGTCAGATTTAACTCAGTTAACGCTGGGCCACTGAAAACCTCGGCATCCGCAGGAATACCAGGATCAGTCAATTATTACCTTTATACTGAAAAATTAACGCTTCGCAAAGAAATTCTAACTGCTCAGGAAGTAGCCAATACAGCAGTATTTCTCTTGAGCGAACGCTCCAGTGGCATTAATGCCCAAGGCATCATCGTGGATTGCGGAATGTCAGTCAACTACTTTGATAAGGATGTTATTGATGGGGCAACAAGGGTTTAATAGGTCAATGATCCTATTTCCGGTAATCTTACCAGTCGCAGAAGAGCTACAGAAGCTCTCGGGGAAATACAAGGTAGACCATCTGAGCCGAATTGCTCGTGAGGCGCTAAAACTGAGTGCTGAAAAAAGCGGAGTAATGCTTGGAAAACTGCTTAAGGACGAAAAGGGCGTCCCATGTCCCGTTAATGGTAATTACTGGTCTCTCTCACACAAACCTGAGTACGTGGCGGCGGTGGTTAGCAAAGGTAAGGTCGGGATCGATATTGAAGAAATGAGATCCCGTGATGAATTGCTCTTTGCTCGTGTGGCGAGTGACAAGGAATGGGAACTAAAAGGGAAGTCGTGGGATACATTCTTTCGTTATTGGACGGCAAAGGAAGCAATTCTGAAGGTCATCGGCATTGGTATAAGCGGGTTAAAGACCTGTCGGATAATCTCGGTTCCCGATGAGAATCACATTACGTTGGACTATAATGGACAGTTCTTTCTGGTGGAGCAATTACGATACAAGAATCATATTGTTTCCGTCCTCAAGGGCGACAACCAAATTGATTGGATAATTCCGAAAGACTTCAAACGCTGATTTCTAGAGCCCGAACAAATTTAGAAGCCCAATTCAAAGTGGTAGTTCATTATCGAAAAGTGATGTTACATAAGTATTTCACCGGCGGCTGGGGTTAAACCTTGCCCACCATGACAAGGTGAACTTTGTATAAATTCGGAATATCAGCTTCTACAAATTGCTAGTTTATTAAACCGTGCTGTATCTTTCTTGGTATAACTTCGCTTGGTGTATAAAGGCTTCTATCCTTGTCTTTGCATTGGTTTGCTTTAGGCCATCGTATATCATGTTGAGCACAGGAATGCGGTTGTGCTCCATTTGTATCCCTCTATAAATAGCAGTGGATACAGTCCCAAAAAGGCAATTTAAAATGATGAGATTAGCTATACCACTACAGCCCTGCACAGCATAATTTTTCGCCTTAGCCACATTTACAGTCACTACTGGGTCTATATCATCACTTACATAAGGAGCAGCAAGCGTAACTATATCCTCAACCCTGGGGATCCTGCAATCTCGAAGCTCATCTTTCATCATTCCCTCAATCTTCCCCTTCCAGTACATAAACGGAAACCTTCTAAGATAATAATAAAGGGCAGAGCGATATTCTCTCCTAGAAAAGTGAGTCTCCGGATATACCTCATTAAAATATACTACGTAATCTGTAGTAGTCGGCCCAAGCCTTACTTCAGCGCCCAGTGACTCGAACTCTTTGATTATATAGTTGTTAGCCCAGGAGTTCATACAGGTATAGAACTCACCTACGATACCTATAATTGGTCTGTCTTCATTCTTAGTTGGAATCTCGTCTATAGTTGCTATTGAGTGGTTTAAAGCCTGCCGAAAATTACCGTTGATAATTCCAGAGGCTATCTCCTCTATGGCTTGTTCATAAACCCTATCACTCTCACCTTTATTCACTTCGTAAGGGCGAATATGAAGTAACTTCTTTAATAAGACATCCGTAGCTAGCCAACCCTTCCAGACAGCCTCCGCCCACTTTAATCCAAATAATTCGGTGCATTCATCATGGCGGATAGAGGCAACCGGGGCAACTATAGGTATATGCCCCAAACCTAATCTCTTGAGAACCAATTTCTGAGACAAGGCATATTGACTCAACCTGCAGGAACCATCGAAGTTAAGCATCATAAATGCTGCCCTATCGGGGTCAAAATCTTCAAGTTCGGTCATCCTGACTAAATCCCCTGTGGTAAGTAAATAGGGATGACATTCTTTGCCAGAGACGTATCTTCTGCCTATCTCCTCCGATAATTCATCAGGCTCAGGCAAAACTCGGGCATCTAGACCCACGGAATTGAGAGCAGCAGCCCAAATAACAGAGTGCCCAGAAACATGGGGAATATAGAAGGTTTTATCCAGTTCCCTAATCTTCTTTACTGGTTTGAAGATACTTATCCCACCAGAAGGTCTAATCACACTGAGGTCTTCTTGCCTTTCCTCCTTTGCCGGCGCTTTCGGTCTATCAAGAGTATCAAGAAATGCTTCAACCCTGGTGATCATTCCGGCATCACCGCTGTGTTCATCCACCTCCAGAAGTAGATAAGGGTCCTCTTCCATGGTTTCCTCAAGATACTTCCAGAAGAAAGCATCAGGACCGCAGCCATAGTTGGTGATCATTATAGGATTCAAGCTACGGTTATTCTTAGCCAGTATCGCTGCCCGCAGAAGATTCTGTTCATTCTTCCAGACTAAGTTCGAGTAGTGAGGCGGCAGTTCAATCATATCCAGCGGCAGTAGGTCAAACGGTATGGCTAGCCTTCCTAGATGTCGCAACTTCTTGGCAATATTTAGATTCAGCGCCAAATCATGAACATTATAAGGCTTTCCTATTATCACCACGCCTTCATTATCCTTCGTAAGGGTCTCGAGTATCTCCTGGCCTCTTTGTCGACGAATGTTTTCGAATTCGCCTTGAGCCTTGAGCCCAGCGGCTATGGCTGAGGCAATTTCCTTCGTTCCTTTTCCGAATTCCCTGCCTATCTTCTCCATTTCCCTCTTCAGGTTCTCTTTTTCCTTTGCCATAAATATGCTGGGACTTACGATTTTTGCTTTGTCTTTGAAAGCGGGTCTAAGCATGAAGGGGATACCCTGAATCAAGGGGCAGTTGTAACTCATGGCCACATCATCACTATCCTTCTCCAGGTCAATAATGCTGGGCAGGAATATACGGTCAACACCTTTTTCAATGAGATTAGCTACATGCCCATAAGCAACCTTCACCGGATAGCAGGCTTCAGCCAAAACCTCTTGAAGTCCCTTATGAATGAGCTTCCTATTAGTCTTGTCGGACAACACCACTTCAACTCCCAACTCTCCAAAAAACGCAGCCCACAGCGGAAACTGCTCAAAGAACATGAGAACCCGTGGAATGCCTATTACCGGAGCATTCGGGGCAGATTCACTTTCCTTATAATAGCCCATGAGCATTTCTTCTCGTTCTTTGAAGAGGTCAGGAAGAACCTGATCGGCGGTCTGCTCTCCCTTCAGTTCATATCTATCACAAATACCACCGTAGAAGGATTTGAATTCGCCTCCGATGGATATCTTCTTTATGTGGCAGTGGTTGGGGCAATGCTGGCATTCAAAGGATTTGACCTCGTATTTCCGGTCTGTGAGGTCAAACCCGACGAAATTGCTTGCCCCCTCCCCATGTCTCTTCTCCATGGCGATCAATGCAGCACCCATGGCACCAGTTACATTGTAGTTCTGCGGGACGGTAATCTTCTTCCCTAGAACATTCTCGAAGGCAGCCACTACACTCTTGTTTCCGGCAACACCTCCCTGAAAGTATATCCTCTCGCCGATTTTCTTATTCCCTACCACCTTCTCAATGTAGTTATTAACAATAGAATAAGCAAGTCCTGCCAGGAGATCGACTTTCGGTGAACCTACCTGCTGGTGGTGTATCAAATCAGATTCCATGAAAACAGTGCACCGCGTCCCTAAATCGACAGGGGCCTTCGAGCTAAAAGCAAGCCTGCTAAACTCTCCGTCAATATTCACATCCAGTCTATCAGCCTGTTCCTGGAGAAAGGAGCCAGTTCCTGCAGCACAAACCTTATTCATCTCAAAATCTACCACTACGCCATTCTTCAAGCGGATATATTTCGAATCCTGCCCCCCTATTTCAAATATGGTGTCTACGGTCTTATCTATATCCAGTGTAGCCTTAGCCTGAGCAGTGATCTCATTAACTACTACATCAGCGCCGATGAAGTCCCCTGTAGAATAACGTGCACTGCCAGTGGTCGCCACAGCTTGGACTTCAATAAGGTCCTCTATTTCATGGCCGATGTCTTTTAATCCTTTCTTAACTGACTCAATGGGATTGCCCTCGGTCATAAGATACTTCATCGCCAGCAGTTTCTTGTTTTCATTCAGAACAACGATATTTGTGCTGACAGCTCCAACATCAACCCCCAGATACACCTTCTTCCTCTGTTGTTTTCCAGAAATAAGACATTCATCCGGGGGAGTAGAACCATCCCTGTTATAAATCAATCTCCTTAAATGCCCTATTTCAGCCTCATTAGCCTTCCTAGCTAGATAGCATCTCAAGCTCTCTGTTGCTACTCGAAGTTTGATAGGTCTGTCACTGTTTCTCTCCAGGGCCGTCATAGCCGCGCCAAAGGCTCCCATGATCTTAAAATACTTGGGAATAATCAATTCCCCAGCCTTGAGTTCTAGTAGTTCTTCAAAAGCCTTCACCACACCTTTATTGGCAGCGACGCCTCCTTGAAAGGCCACTGGCTTCACGAATTTCCTCCCCTTACCTAAATTACTTATGTAATTTCTAGCCAAGGCATAACAAAGCCCGGCTATTATTTCCTCCTGTGATGTTCCCTCCTGCTGCAAATGGACCATGTCAGATTTGGCAAAGACACTGCACCTGCCTGCAATGGTGGCCGGCTTTTCAGCTCTCGTGGCTAAACTACTGAATTCATCTATGGAAATCCCCAGACGATATGCCTGTTGATCAAGGAAAGACCCAGTTCCCGCAGCGCATATCTCATTAAGGGCATGGTCGACGATGATTGTTCTTCCACTTTTTTCATCCCAGTCCAGGAAAATCAGCTTTGAGTCCTGCCCTCCAATCTCGATAATTGTTCTAACCCCAGGATGGAGGTATGCGATAGCCTTTGCCTGACTAATAATTTCATTTTCTTTACCTACACCCATAACATCAGCTATAAGATTACGTCCACTGCCCGTGCATACAGCCCCGCATAATTCAGGAAAGTCTTCTTCGAGATCCTCAAAAACTTCAATCAATACCGGAATAGGTTGCCCCCTTGTCCTCTCATAAACCCTTTCAAGGAGTCGGAGCTCTTTATCAATTACAGCTATGTTTAGGCTGACCGAGCCTATATCTATTCCCATAAAGGTTTTGTTCTGGCTTGTCATTCCGATTCCTCGATCTTTTTCTTTGCTGCCTGGACAATCTCGTCTGAAACCGCTTGCCCACCCCGGCGCGCCAGCCAGGCTAAAGCCCCTGAGACGTCGCCGCCAATGGTCACCTTCGTCTTGCCATATAAGGGTTCCAGATTATAGAAGCGTGTCAAATTGGTGCCCAAAGCTTTTCCTTTCATAACCACATTCCGCTCTGGGACAAACTCGGTAATCGTCATCAACAATGTGACCGTAAGCCCGCTCACTTTAGCTGTGACAGAAAGCTGTGAGCCTGCTGTCAAAGGCCCCTTAGAGACCCTCTCAATCTTCTTGATGGACGGCATCCATTGGGGCCATTGCTCAACCTTGTCTATCAGCGCCCAGACTTTCTCGACCGGGGCATAAATGTCGGTGATGCTCTCAAACCTCATGCCCGTCGGACTCCTTTTTATGTAGTATCAAACAATACAATTTATATTATACATCATTGTACGATCTTACAAGCTAGCTCATTAAGCGTATCTAACATACTGATTTGTCTGGAAAAGCAAAATAAGTTCAAATAGGGGAAAACAGAAGAACGAGGATGAGAGGCGGACAAGCAGAACATTACGATGAAAAATCTGACGGGTAACGTTATGGGCTATACAGCACCACTATCCAAGATGAAGAACATCCTCTAAGATACAGGCAGAGTCATAGACAAAGCTAGGGCACTTGTTTTGAAAGACTCCGATCTCTCTCGCTAATTCAAGTTCACCAGAGTCACTTAAGTCGTAACCAATCATTTCCTTACATTCGATAGAGCCATGAAGTGCTTTGAATCTATAAACAAACTCCTTTACCAAGGTGTACGTTCTTTGTGAAGATTCTTCGTCAACCAAATTCGCCTGACCGTGCTTCAATCCAATTACCATCAACGCTCCGGTTACAGATACGCAGGTTTTTCCCATGCGCCCTATTCCACCGCCAAAACCACAGGCAATCTTTAAAAGCCAATATCTTGTCTAAACCAAGCCCTTCGCTGTATGTTGATAATACTGCGGGAGCATAATGAACCCCTTTTTCAAATTGTTTTTTTGCTTCCTCTGCTTTGCTCAATTCTCTCTCCTTCAATCATTAGTGTTTAAGTCATAAATGACCACTCGGGAGCTAAAAAAGTAATCAGGCCTGGTCAGCTTTTTTCTTGAGCGATTCCCTTTTCTCCAGGATGATTCTGGTCGCCATCCGGGCTACTTCTCCTACAAGCGTTGAACATTTGTCCACCATGCCTGCCTTAAAAGCTGCTTCCATCTCCTTGGGGTCATAGAGATTGAAGAATCTACCAACAAACTTAGTCTGGATGTCAGCACATCTGCAGGTGCCATATTTTTCAATGAACTGGTCATGCAGTTTTTTCGACAGTATGAGAGCAGGTACCTGTTTCATCATGTCACCGAAGTCTTTACCTTCTCTGCCGAAGAGGTAGCTTATTGCCATGACACCTCCGGAAAGTGCTCCGCAATGCCCATCCCCCGTTAAGCCTACTCCATCAGCTAGCCCGGTGGCGGCTTTGAAGACATCATCGTTTTCAATGCCAAGTGCCTCAAAAATTCCAGCGATTGTGCATTGCGGACAGCCGCTGCTTTTCGTCTCATGTCGTTTGCCACTTTCGAATGCCTTATTTAATACATTTTCATCAATTTCTTCCATTGGAACACTCCTTTTACTTGAGATTTAATAATTCTGCTTCGTTTACCATTTGGAATAGCAACTGGTATTATATTCGTTAGTACTGACGCCAAATCAGTCATACCTCATGAACAGGACCGCGAGAATATGACCGAGCACACTACCCTATCTACTAATTCTAGAGCACCTAGAAGCCAGAGTGAACTCATTAAGCTACACTGTTCAACACTAAGCATGCGGCGCGGTTTACTCGACGAAAAGAGGGACTCTGACCCTGGTTTTCCTACTTACCACTCCCCCTTCAGTCTTGAATTTTAGCAACAAGATACCATTAGTGCAAGAGGCGTAGCGATGAGCTGTCATTCCCTATTCACTACCTTGTGGCATTTCAGGAACACGAAACGATGTTGTATTGTACCCTGAAAAAGGAATCCTGAGTTAACATAATAGAGTACATTAACTTCAACTACTTTTACGTTGGCTATCCTAAATAAATGAGGTTTTGAAAACCGGGTTGATTTAAGCTATAGTAAATTAAAAAAAAGGAGGAAAAGTCATGGGAGTAAAAACTTACGACGAATATTTAAACCGATTGAAAAAGATGAAGAGAAACCTTTATATAGGTGGTAGTAAATGTGATAGGGTGGATGAAAGGATTGCAGGGCAATTACGCGTTATAAAAGAAACATACGACCGTGCTAACGACCCCGAGTGGGATGGCTTAGCCACTGCGACATCTCATCTAACAGGAAATAAAATCAATAGATTCACCCATATTCATCAGAGTGTTGAGGATCTCCTGCAGAAACAGCAGATGACCAGGCTTATATGCCATAGGGTTGGGGGCTGCATTATGAGATGCATGGGGATAGATGCTATGAATGCTCTATCCGTTGTCACTTATGAAATGGACCAAGCTCTGGGTACGGACACAGGACAAAACTTTTTGAAGTATCTCGCCTACTGGCAAGATAATGATATAACCGCCAACTGTGCTCAGACAGATGTCAAAGGTGACAGATTGAAAAGACCTCATGAACAAGTAGACCCTGACCTCTATTTGAGAATAGTAGAAAGTCGACCTGATGGAATCGTGGTAAGGGGGGCGAAAATTGACAACACGACTGCTCCGGTGAGCGATGAAATAATAGCCATACCTACCAGATTCATGACCGACAAGGACAATGAATATGCTGTTGCATTTGCCGTACCGGCTGACTGGGAGGGTGTGAAGATGCTGGTTAGACCAGCGTATAACCATAAGCGGAAGTATCTGCAAGCTCCTATTGCAGAACTAGGCGATGCTGAATCATACACTATTTTCGACGATGTCTTTGTGCCCCGGGAGAGAGTCTTCCTGGATGGAAAGGGTGATCCCAGGCAGACGCCATTCGCCGGTTTCCTCGCATTGCTTTTTGCCCATTACCACAGACACTCGTACACTGGATGCAAGCCTTCTACGTCCGAGGTATTAGCCAGTGCCGCTGCACTTGCTGCAGAATACAATGGGATAGCGAAAGAGAGCCATGTGAGAGAAAAGATATCACACATAGTGGGTGTGGCAGAGCTTGTCTTTGCAGCTGGTCAAGTAAGTGCCTATCGTGCCGAGAAATCGGCATCGGGTACGTATATACCCGACGAGGTCCTGACCAACGCCGGCAGGAGACTCGCGGGTGAAGAAATTTATAATGAGTATAAGATCGTAGCCGACCTTGCCGGTGGCTTATGTGCCACCATGCCCTTTGAGGAGGACTTCTTCTCAAAGGAAACCGGAGAATTGGCGAACAAGTATATGATGAGGAATCCCGCGATAACCGCAGAGAACCAACACAGGTGCTTTCGAGGAATAGAGAATCTGATAGTTTCAGAGATGGCTGGCGTGACGCAGGTGGCTGGATTGCATGGTGGTGGTTCTCCACAAATGGAAACTATCACAATGATGGCAAGGTATGACATTGAGGGATTGAAAAGTATCGCCAAATATCTATTCGGGATAGAGAAAGATTTGCCTAAATATGTAAGAGCTACTGTAACGCCGCGGAAGATGCTGGAAAGATTCCAAAAAATGTACGGATCATCGACCAAATAAGCAACTTTATAGAGAAAGCTGCGCTGCAAACTATTTCGTAAGCTGGGCATTAGCAGGTATGTGTGCCAAAGATTGTATTACTATTACTCTGAAACCGTGAGATTGGCAGCGAGCTAAAAAGTGAGTATAAAAAAGCGATGGTATACAAGAAGCTGAGTAATCAGTGAAAGCTAAGAAGTCTGTGGGACGGATGGTCCAAACCATCTGTTCATTATGCGGCCCAATGCCGGGATGTGGACTAAACTGCTATGTTAAAGACGGCAGATTGATAAGAGTAGAGGGCATGAAAGAGGCTCCAACGAATAAAGGAACATTGTGCCCCAAGGCATTCGCCTCTGTGCAGTGGGTTTATTCACCGCAACGTCTCAAGTACCCTCTGAAGCGTATTGGGAAGAAGGGTGAAGGAAAATTCGAGAGGATCACCTGGGATGAAGCTCTTAATACGATTGCCGGCAAGATCAGCGAACTCAAGGAGAAGCACGGGCCGGAATCTCTGGCTATTCTAGCGCCACAGCGACGCACCTATTCTGATTATTTACAGCGATTCCTAATTGCCCACGGAAGCCCAAATTATGGCCATAGTGGCCTCTGTTTTATCCAAGCAGCTTTCGGATTTGCTTATACTCTGGGATGGCCTTGGCTCAATAGAGATGGTGCAGATTTTGAGCATGCTAACCTGATTGTGGTATGGGGTGCTAACCCCGTATATGCTGCAGCACCTCTGGGCAACCTCAGAAGAATTTTAGATGCTAAGGAGAGGGGTGCCAAGCTCATAGTGATCAAACCTGAGATGCAGCCGGATGCGGCCAAGGCGGATATCTGGGTTCCCATCCGGCCCGGCACCGATGGTGCACTGGCACTGGCAATGCTGCATGTCATAATCAATGAGAACCTCTACGATGTAGACTTCGTCTCCAGGTGGTGCTACGGTTTTGACAAGCTTGTTCCTCATATACAGAAATACACACCGGACTGGGCCGAACCGATAACAGGACTGTCAGCCGACCAGATAAGAGAGGTGGCCAGGTTATACGGGACGACAAAGCCCGCATGTATTTTTGTTGGGAACGGGTTCGACCAGACGGTAGATTCCAATAACGCCGTACGGGCTGTGGCAATATTGATGGCCATAACTGGCAACCTCGACAGACCCGGTGGCAATGTTGTGCTCACCGGGACTACCATGCCTATGGTCAAATCCGTACATCTCAGAGAGAGATATACCCAAGATTTTGTAGACAGGTTGGTAGGCCCGGAAATAGCCAGTTGTTTTCAGCCCTTTATGGAGGGCACATCTTCCGCTTATTACCGCTGTTTTGACAGCGTTCTCACCAGAAAGCCATACCCTATCAGGGCAATAATCGCCCCCGGGACTCAGCCCACTATCATTACTCGTGGCAGCAAGAGAATAGTAGAAGCGCTTGAGAAACTGGAATTCTTCGTTGTTATTGATGTTATGCAGAACTCATCAATGCCCTGGGCTGATGTCGTTGTCCCTGTAGCCACCATGTATGAATGCGACCATCCTTTTGAAGTATCGGGTAACTGGATAATGGCGCGAAACAAGGTCATTGAGCCGCTGGGAGAGTACAAGTCGGACTACGAATTTTGGCTTGACTTGGCCGTCAAGATGGGCTATGGGGAGGATTTCTGGGATGGAAGTATTGAAAAGTGCATGAACTACCAGTTGGAGAATTTTGGCATGACCATGGAACAGCTAAGGGCACATCCTACAGGTATTATCTATGAACCAAAACCGATAGTCTACGAAAAGTATGAGAAAATCTTTGCCACTCCCAGTCCTCGGCTTTCGAGAGCTCCTTATCTCCCTCAGGGCAAAGTAGCAATCTATAATACTACGTTCGAAGAGAATGGGTTCAATCCACTGCCAGAATGGGTAGAGCCGCCCGAGAGTCCAACGGGTACACCGGAGCTCCTAGCGAAATACCCTCTTGTCTTTTTTGACGCACATACTTCGGAAGTATATAACCACGGGTGGTTACATAATCTGCCTTATCTACGCGAGATTCAACCTGACCCATGGGTGCACATTCACCCCGAGACAGCTAAGGCACGGGGGATAGAGAACGGTGACTGGGTCATTGTGGAATCACCACATGGCTGGATAAAGGTAAAGGCCCTGTATTTCGAGGGGATACGGCCGGATGTGGTTATGGGCCTCCACGGATGGTGGCAGGGCTGCGATGAACTGGGATTGCCGGGTTATCCGATACTGGATGGGGGCGCAAACGTAAACGTACTGTACAGTACTGACCCGGATAAAGCTTTTGACCCAATGGTAACTGCTATGCCGAAGCAGACCCTGGTCGACGTACGAAAAGCATAGAGTTGCGGATCGGTAGCTAAGAACTACCGATCATAGTAAATGAAGGGACAATATACGTAATGGCAAAGCAATACGGATTTTATTTTGATGCAGATAGGTGTGTCCAATGCCGTACGTGTGAACTGGCATGCAAGAGCGTGCATAATATAGAACCGGGAGTGAAGTGGATGCGAGTCGTTGGGATTTGGCGTGGCATCTACCCGGATATCACCAGGGATTTTTTCGCCCTGGCCTGTATGCATTGCGCTAAGCCTGCCTGCATTGAAGTGTGTCCCACCGGAGCTATAAGCAAACGGGTTGAGGATGGTATCGTCGTCGTTGACAGGGACAAATGCAACGGTTGCCGGGACTGCTTGTCGGCATGTCCTTATGGCGTGCCACAATTTGGTGAGGACGGCATTATGCAGAAGTGTGATTTCTGTGTCGAGATAAATATAGAACCTGCCTGTACGGTATACTGCCCTACTGAAGCTCTTGGTTTTGGTACCCTTGATGAACTTTTAGAAATGGCAAAGGGGAAGGCGGCGAAGAGAATGGGTGGTCCTACTGAACCATCTATCGTTATTGCAGGTGAATTACAGATTGCTAATTTGGTTACCTGATCATTTCTTCTGACCAATTGTGACAGGTAACAATTCGTCATAAAGTGACTTTGAGAAATACATAAGGGGAGTGACTTGTGTACACTAGCTTGTTGTTGTATTTTCAGTTATCATAATATCTACTAATACGGTGAGAAAGGTAATTGTGGATGGATAAGATAGAGTCGCTATTAAAGGAACTGACCGAGTCCGACGGAGTAGCCGGATATGAGGCTGAGACAAGCAAGGTTATCAAGAAACATTTCGAACCACTTGGAGAGATACTTGAAGATAAGCTTGGCAGTTTGATTTGCCGGAAGAAGGGACTGGTGCAAGAGCCGAAGGTAATTCTGGTAGGCCATATGGACGAGATTGGTTTCATGGTCAAACTCATTACTAAAGAAGGATTTGTGAGATTTACGCCTCTAGGAGGTTGGTGGGATCAAGTCTTGCTCGGGCACCGAGTGCGCATCAGAACCAATAAGGGTAGCATCCTTGGAGTGATAGGTGCTAAGCCCCCACATCTTCTTTCCGAGGAGGACCGCAAGAAGGTTTCTGAGAAGAAGGATATGTACATCGATATTGGGGCAGTATCGCAGCAAGAAGTTGAGGATGCCGGTGTTCGTATAGGAGATCCCATTATACCGGTTAGTGAATTCGCGGTTTTGCCTGATACAAAAGCCTATATGGCCAAGGCCTTTGATGACCGGGTTGGTTGTGCTCTGGTTATTACTGTACTACAGAGATTGATGGAGAAAGAGCACCCCAACGCTGTTTTCGGCGTAGCCACGGTACAAGAGGAGGTTGGTGCGAGAGGGGCAACCACTAGTGTTGAGGTTATTAATCCCGATGTAGCCATCATTCTCGAGACAGACATCGCTGGTGACGTCCCAGGTACCAAACCAGAAGAATCAGCCGTAAAACTTGGAAGCGGCCCAACACTTTTGGCCTATGATGCCCGCATGATACCCAATCTCAAACTTCGTGACATGGTAATTGATACTGCCAAGAACCTCAATATACCGCTTCAGATATCGACCATGGAAGGAGGAGCGACCGACGGCGGGCCAATCCATTTGCATAGAATAGGTATACCCACGGTGGTTCTGAGTGTGCCGACTCGACATATTCATAGTCACAATGCAGTTCTTCGTCGTGATGATTTTGACCATACCGCTGAGCTAGTAACGGCGCTTGTACAAGGTTTGGATAAGGAGACAGTCGCTGCACTGACTTCGTCTGCTGCAAGCTCATAAGGATATACCAATACGTAGAACTGTCGGCTAACTTTCTTGATAGTTGTGCAATCTCGCTCTCGCACAATGAAAAGCCATTTCGTTTTCAAGACCAAGAGCAACAAACCGATGAATTGTACACATCGTACTTTTCTTGAGGCTATATTATTATCAGTGATAAAATAGGTCTCAGATGGCACTTCGAAATCGGTGTAGTATGCTTGGAAGGTCAATCAACACATGAGCTTTAGCAGGCCTGATATTATCCGACCTCCCAGTGAATGGAAAAGCTATTTTCTCCCTTTAACCAGCGGGTGCTCCAACAACACATGCACTTTCTGTGGATACTATGGTTCAAAGCTTCAAATACGAGATGTCGATGATATCAAGAGCGAAATAGATGCTGTAGCCTTATTCACGCGAAGGGGCGTTCGGCTTCCTGATATTTCTAAAGTAGTATATGCCGTGGCTCAAGGTTGGGATGGCAAGAGGGTATTTCTTCAGGATGGCGATGCACTTGTTTATCCCCTCTCCAAATTGAGGGAGGTTCTCCAGTACTTGAATGAAAAACTACCCTCTGTTGAAAGGATTGGCACATATGCTACGCCACAGGATATCCTGCGCCGGAGTGTGGACGAACTTAGGGAATTAAAACGGCTCAAGATGGGTATTTTCTATACAGGGCTTGAGACCGGTGATGAAGAGCTGCTCCAGAAGATAGGTAAAGGGGTAAGTTCAGACGAGGTGGTTGAGGTGGGAAAGAAAGTGAAGGAAGCAGGGATAAGCTTTTCTGTGACGGTAATTTTAGGACTTGGCGGTATTGAGGGAAGCCAAAAACACGTGCTTGAGACAGCCAGAATACTCACTGGGATTGACCCGGATTATGTCGGAGCTTTGACTTTGACTCTCGTCCCCGGTACCCCACTCTATGCGCAGTGGGAGCGGCATGAATTCCATCCTCTTTCCCCTTTCCAATCCTTGGAGGAACTGAAGCTAATCATAGAGGACTCCAATTTTACCGATTGTTTTTTTAGTTCGATGCATGCCTCAAACTATCTTTCCGTCCGGGGAAAATTACCACAAGACAAAGAGAGGATGCTTGGAGAAATAGAAAAAGTATTGGCAGCGAGGGACCCTTCTCGGCTCAGACCTGAGTTTCTCAGGGGCCTGTAACAAGGGCAGGTAATATGTTATTCAAACTAAATAGCTGAATGTGTAATTATGTCAAGAACTTAGTTTCTTGATTAGAAAGGCCATATTTTTACCGAAGTTCCAGGCTGTTTCAAGCCCTTCTTCATCCTGTTCGACTTCGCCTTTTTCTCGGCCGATAGCTATATTCCAGTACGTAGAACCGGGAATGAAGAACCCTAGAATCTGAAACCACAAGGTAAGTTGAGCGATTGTGAAGTTCTGGCCGGAACGTCTTGCCACCACCAATGGCCCACCAACCTTACCGTGGAAGGGTTCACCATTCCAGCGTGCGATGTAACCAACACGCTCCATAAGTGCCTTAATCAGCGCCGTAGCCGAGCTGTAATATACCGGTGAGGCTAGAATTATACCCTCGGCCTCTTTCATTTTGAGGTATATTGGAAATAGGTCATCCTCAATAGGGCAAATCTCCTGTTCTTTGCATTCCATACAGGCAGTGCAGGGTTTTATTTCCAGGCCAGCTAACCGAATAAGCTCGATATCCAACCCTTCTTCAGAAATTGCTTTAAGCGTATGTTTGGTTAATAGTTCTGTGTTGCCGTTCTTCCTCGGACTGCCGACTATGCCTATGACTTTCATCTTGCGACTCCTTAATCTATCTTGGTTTATAAATAATTATGTTGGTGGGGAAGAGGAGACTCGACCCCCACGCCTTTCATCATATGATCCTAAGTCATGGTCGTCTGCCGATTTCGATACTTCCCCGATAGAAAACCATACAATACCATAGCATTTTACGGGACTCGCCTCAAGCTATCCTCAAACCTCACTGGATTAGCAGGTAGTATAATTATAATGTATGCTATGCTTAATGAGCAGGCTAACAAGCATATTTAGAGAGGTAGCATTTTAGCTCATACTGGTGGTAGTACTTTGGATAATGGGTTTTTCAACATCGGTGACAGCGCACTACACAGCAAAGGAGAACTAAAAAAGGATTGGGAAAGAGAGCAATCATGGATTAGAGCACCAATTAACTGAAGAAATATAATATCAAGGCACAGAAATTGACAGGAAATGAACGTTCAAAGGAGGTATAAGTGTTAAATCAGACCAGCCAGTGGTACAAATTACAGTACCCCGAGTGTTTCGTTAATGAAGAGCTAAGAATGATGCAAAAGACGCTTGCCGATTTTGTCGACAAGGAGATTATGCCGGCTAGGGACAAAATTGATGATGATGTAACCCATGAAGAAGTAATTACTCCCATCTTGAAAAAATTACAGGTAGGCCTAGGCTACCAGAAAAACAAAATACCCAAAGACTTCGGCGGCAACCAGTTTCTTTCCACGGTTGGGGATGCCCTAATACAGGAGCAGCTCTCCCGCGCCGACTACGGCATAAGCCTCCACAGCGCCTGCACTGACTGGGGATTTGTACCAGCTGTCCTTGCTTATTTATCACCATCACCGACAGGGAAGGCATGGGGAAAAGCAGTGTTTAGTGAATTCGCCTCCAAGTTCACCGGCAAGGAACTAGCTGTTGCCTGCATGAACTTCAGTGAAGAAGACTCCGCCTGTGATGTTGAGAACCCGCTTAATGAGGGCAGGACGGTAAAGGTGAGGGCGGAGCTTAAGGGCGACGAGTGGGTGGTAAACGGTAATAAGTTATGGGCATCCAATGCCGGCATTGCCGACCTCAACTGCGTGGTCTGCAATATGGACCCTAGCAAGGGAGTAGATGGCTTTGCTTTGGTTTATGTTCCCGAACCCTGGCCGGGAGTTTCCCATGGTAAATTCGAGGTCAAGTGCGGGGCTAACGCTGACAGGAATACTCCCACCTACTTTGACGACGTCAGAGTGCCCAAGGAGTGGGGAATACAGGGTCCCGAGGCCTGGGACATTTTCACTAATACCGTGTCTGGCCCCATGTCCCTTAATGCCGCCAACGCCATTGGTACTCTGCAGGGGGCCTTTGACCTCTTGGTTGAGTATACCGGGCAGAGAGTGGCCGGGGGCAAACCGGTCAACCAGCACCTCCACGCTGCCATGATACTTGGCGAGATGGCAGCGTTTTTATCCGTGGGCAGAGCTGCCATTCTGGAGCTGGCTTACCAATATGACCATCAGGATATCTATGGTCCATGGAACACAGAAAGCATGTTTGCTAAAGGGCATGCAGTGCACGCCTATATTACCCGCACCGTGCCCGACCTTGTATCAAGGGGCCTAGAACTGATGGGTTCCTTCGGCCTTGTCCGGGAAAACGGCTACGAGAAGTATTACCGTGATGCCGTAGTGCTGAAAATAGTCCTGGGCGGGTCACACCTGGGTTACTTTGAAACGTGCAAGCAGTTCTATGACCTGGACTACTCTGCATTCGGTCCGGGAAAACTCAAGAAGCCGGCTTGAGACATAATCAACAGGACATCTTAGAATTTTTTGACAGGAGGTTAAGGTATGAATCTGAAAGGAAAGATTGCCCTTATCACCGGAGGAGGCAGTGGTATAGGGACTGCCATCGCTGAGAGATTTGTTGCCGATGGAGCCAAGATCTGTATCACCGGACGCCGTAGAGAAGCGCTGGAAAAGGTGGCTGAATCACTTAAATCAGGCTCGGTGATGATATGCCAGGGAGATGTATCCAGGGAGGAGGATGTAAAGCGCATGGTTGAGACGACTATGAAGTTTGGCGGTAAAGTTGATGTACTGGTGAATAACGCAGGCATAAACCGCCCAACCCCCATCGTTGAGCTTGACCCTAAAGTGTGGCAAGAAGTTATGGCGATTAACCTCACCGGTCCTTACCTGTTCATGAAGGCGGTAATACCGCATATGCTTAAAGAGGGTCGGGGATCTATCATAAATATTGCCTCGCTTGGTGGCCTACGCTGCCTGCCCGGTATGCCGGCCTACTGCAGCTCAAAAGCAGGGCTGATTATGCTCACCCAGCAGGCAGCACTGGACTATGCGTGTCACAACATCCGCTGTAACGCCGTGTGCCCCGGCGGTGTCAAAACTGAGATGACCAGAAAGAATTTCGGTCAGTTCGGGGAAATGCTCGGCATAGACCCAGATACCTTCATTAATCAGATAGCACTTGAGATACCCATGCACCGCTTCGCTGCTTCATCCGAAATCGGCGGACTTTGCAGTTACCTGGCCAGCGATGATTCATCATTTATGACCGGAGCTGTTATCACCCTTGACGGCGGAACTGCTGTTGTCGATGTTGTAGGAGCAGCCATAACAGCATCGCTCAGAAGGGGAGGTATCGCGGATTAAGAATATGAAACTGAAGTCTATTCAGGTAGTCGAAGAGTAGAAACTATTGGAAAGGAGGAATAAGGAAAATGGCTGATTATAACAAGAACCTGGTGCAGAAACCAAAGTATGAGGCACGCACCGAATTTGATGACGTTAAAGGACGGCAGTATCCCACGATGACCTTTATGAGCAACGAGCTTGTGCCGGGAAGCAATGTGTACATCGAGATGGGCTGGGTATATGCTATGCCCGACCCGAATCCTCACATACCCGAACATTCTCACGCTAAATCCGACGAATTCATCCTGCATATTGGTTCCGACTACAAAAATCCTGAAGACCTCGGTGGTGAAATAGAGTGCGTGGTGGGGGGTGAAACACTTAAAATCAACAAAACCTCAGCCCTCTACGTACCGGCGGGAGTAATACACGGGCCTCTGACCTGGAAGAGTGTTGCCCGACCGCACCTGCAGATGACAATAATAATGGGGGCGGGCACTCTTGCTGAAGCGGCACCGGCTGGATATGGTGGGCAATAAAATAATAATATTAAATCACTCTTGACCGGCGGGTATGGTGATGCTAATTCAGGTGGTTACTTTGTCGATTCCGGGGACACCACACCAATTAGGCTCAATATAAATCAGGTATCACGTCCCCAGAATACCGCTTGTATTTAACTTCAGCGATGATCCCACCAATCAGGGTAGATCTGCATCAGTATCGGAGAGGGGTCGCAAAGAGGCCCGAGATACATAATAGGGTAGCTAATGCCCCGGCTTTTAAGCGCCTTAAGTCCGTCGACAGCCTTAGCCATCATTCCTGGTGGCAGCGCCATAACCATCTCATCCTCGGTAACAGCACCGAAAGCCCTCTCCCCCATGCAGGGAATAGCTAGGGCAGGCTTACCGGTAGTATAACACTGAGCCAAGCCATCAGCACAAGCGCCTTCACCGATGAAGAAAAACTGAAGACGCTCGTAGTCTTTAAACTGGAGCCCGTTCATCAGCAACATCATCTGTGCCGGGTTACCGTATATTAAGATAACATCGGGGTAGAATTTACCCGAAGCTAGTGGGGCGAATACGATGGCCTCTCCGGGCGGAACCAGGGGATATTCCGCCATCTGTTTCCTGGCTTCTTCTACATTGGCAAACCAGCCATTAGAGAAGGCATTTGCCTCCCAGGCGACCTCCTTTTCGGTAGTCGGAGCCAGGCCATTGATTCGGGCACAGCGCTCACCAAAGTTTTCTCTGGTGGCAGCTATTGTCAAGCCCATGGTTCGGACCATCGCCGGTAACTGGCAAACAGTAGCTCGGCGGTCAAGCCGCATCACCTCAGGTATTTTATCCAGCTCCTCCAATTTCTCCAGTCTCTTGTAGGCAACAGGGCTTGTTTTCAGACGAAGCAAACACCCCATCTCCTGGCTAAGTCCCGCCCAGTCAATCGCTAACGCTTCCTTCTTCATCGTTTACTGCCTCCTTTTCCTTTGTCGTTTTCGTGGCTTTTCCTACAGCGATGGGGGTGAACATTATAAATCATTCTATCAAGCAGGAGAAGTAGTAACAATGATGAAATGTTATGCTAGCTAAGCGTAGCTTACGGGTGGAGTTATTTATGTTGTGCCGACGTGACACCAGCGAGTCTTGACAATGTGATATAATATAAACAAGCTATGTATTCCGGTATTGACAGATTATGAGCGAGGATAACATAGTGAAAGTACCGACAGCCCGCTTTAAAGGGGTGTCCTTCGTGTCGGTGGTCATACCGGCTCACAACGAAGAAATCTATCTGCTTTCGTGCTTACAGTCTATAAAGAACCAAGACTACGCCGGCGAGTATGAGGTCATAGTAGTTGATAATGCCAGCACAGACAATACTGCCCAGATAGCTCGCGATTGGGGAGCCAAGGTTGTCTATGAAGGTAAGCGAAGTCCAGCCTGCGCTCGACAAAAAGGTGCAGAAGTAGCCAGAGGGAAAATCATTGCTTTCATCGATGCCGATACTCAGGCACCAGCCCACTGGCTTTCGACCATCGTATGGCGCTTTCTCTGTGAGCCGGAGACGGTGGTGATAAGCGGGCCCTATGCCTATTGCGATGCAGGCAGAATCGCCAGGATTGCCTCTTACGGTAATTTCATCAGCATTATCATAGACCAGCTTTTTCGGAAAGCTTTTAACAAGGGTAGTGCTGTATGGGGGTGTAACTTTGCCGTGAGACGTAAAGCGCTATTGGAAGTGGGTGGATTTGATACCAGCATAAGGTTTTACGGAGAAGAGTACGAACTTTCCTTGAGACTTAGGAAGGCTGGTAAGGGAGGCATTATCCCTTGGCTCTTTGTCCTCACCTCGGCCCGTCGCTTGAAGAGGATAGGTGTGGTGAATCAATACTGGAACTGGGTTGTGGACTACTTCTCGGTCCTTTTCTGGTATGAACCAATTTCTGAAAAACTGGAAAACTTGCCAGCCAAGGCGTGGCAAACAGTGGTTGATAGTTTTTCCTGGCAGAGGGCTAGGCTAGCCTTGTGGTATGTTGGACTTCTCTTTGGCTTACTCTGGTTGAATATAAGCCCCGTGTTTGAGGCCGTGGGAAGAGCTATTTATGTTTTTGATATCGGTGTTCTGAGTACACTGTTTGCCTACCACGGGATAAACCCTGGCTCCCGGTTCTATGGCAAGGTATGGTCTAATGGTAACCGGAACCATTCTCAGATTGCGCTGACATTTGATGATGGCCCCAACGAGCCATATACGTCTCATGTCCTTGGCATATTGGAGCAATATGGAATAAAAGCGACCTTCTTTGTCATCGGGCAAAACGCCCGGCGCTATCCTGAGACATGCCGGCAGATAGTGACGGCGGGAAATGTGATTGGAAACCACTCCTACCATCACCACAAGTCATTATGTCTGAGACGAGGGAAGACGGTGGCCCATGATATTGAGATGGCTCATCAAGCAATCTATGAGTGTACTGGACTTGAGCCCAAGCTTTTTCGTCCTCCTCACGGCTTCCGCACCCCATGGATGATGCGAACTGTTCGCAACCTCGGATACACAGTAATTACTTGGGACAATATGACCAGTGACTGGAATGCAGAAAAGTCCGGCGAAGAGATTATACAAGCTATTATACGGCGGGCAAAGCCGGGAGGTGTAATTGTCATGCATGATGGCCGCGATACCAGATTAAACTATAACCGCAGCCACATGCTCGAAGCTCTGCCTTTCGTAATTAAGACTCTCAAAGAGAGGGGTTTTAATTTTGTCACCATACCTGAGCTTCTTGAGCCAGAAGGGGAGCTTTCAGTCTAGCAAACCCAGTTCTGATATGCCAGCGAATTCACAAATGTTTCGAGCCATACTTGGCTAAAAGTGCTGCCCTAGAAAGCCAGACCTCTTTAAGCTCCAGAGGCTTTTCTCTGAGTCCAGGTACTTCGCCTCCCCGCAAATGATAGATTTGCATTAACCCGGCCATATAGAAGCGGGCTCCCTTCTTCCACAAGCTATCGGGCAGTTCGTCAACCTGGAATCCCAGTCGCCTGGCGGCTACATGCAGAAGGGTGCTGCCGTGGAGTGCAGCAATATCACCAAATATACCGCTGGATAGCTGTTGAGCTAGAGTGCGGAGGTCTTGTGCAAAGCAACCAAGAAATTCCCGGGGCGATTGTGAGGCACTTAGATACAGATTACGCCTTCTTTTGAACCAGGCGTTGTTCAAATGAAGCTCTATGATCGTCTCTCCGATTTTTATTTCAGAGCCGTCATTTAGCACTCTGGTGGGGCCTTTGTAGCGGTGAAGATTGAAGCGAATAATACCGCTATCATCGGCTCTCACGGGCCTGGTCGGAGAGATTGTTCTTAAAAATTTGTCAGCTACAGGCCATAATATCAGGACAAAGCGAGGTGGCATATTTTTTAGCATTAGCTGTCTCCGTAAGCGGTATACCAGTATAAGTCCATATAACAACATTTTACTATAGGAAACTCCGCGTGTCTTGAACATGAAGCTCCTGCCTATTGAGACAATTTAATTGAATAAAAATTGGGCATTGTCCCTACCTACATTTTGTGCGACAATAGCCTGGGCCGTACCATGATTGACTGGATAAACGGAGCACTTGCTACACTGGCTGCTTCTATTAGCGTCGATAATCTCATGGGACTGGCAGCCATATTTTTTATAGCCATGTCATGCGACATTGGTATTCCATTTCCGTTTGTACTGGACACCATCGTATTTTTCACTACCTACAAAATTGGAGCTCTGTCATGGCCGGTGCTCCTTGTCCTGATTATGCTGTTGGGTGGCAGCTTGCTGGGAACGAGCATTATTTACTGGGTTAGTCGCCTGCTGGGTACAAGATTCGTGGACTGGATCGGTAGGCGTTCCAAATTCTTGCGGCGTAATCTTGAGCAATTTCAAAATAGGCTGGGTAGGTGGACAATACCGGTGATAGTTGCTGCCAGATTGACGCCGGGTCTGATGCAGGTATCATCGGTGGCTGCTGGCACAGTTCGCATCCCTTACTATCAGGTGGTGCTGGCTAGCGTATTTTCTTTCATTGTCTATGATGGAACATTGATTATCCTGGGGACTCTGGCCAGGCTAGGCCTGAAGGATGTGGGACCTGAGTATTCCGCCTGGATTGTCATTGGCTTCGTGGCTATAATGACCGCCATATTTGTCACGGCTCATCTAATAAGGCGCAGGTCAAAATTGAGTTAACATCTTGACGTTAAGTTGCTCTTATCCTTTTCCAGTGGCTCTACCTCTCCTATAAATTGACACAAGCTTCATGCGATGATATGGAGATAAGAGAACAGCGCTTGGATTATTGCCCGTGAGCATGTCTTTAACTACAACATAGGTAACAGGAGCCTTTGAACGCATGATGGAAATAGTATCATGTCCAACGCATTGACGATATATGAAGTTTAGTTACGTATCTTCTCGGGTCATAATCTCCGCTTGGACTATGGTATTACAGCTTATGCCTAGTGGTTTTACCCATTCGTCAGGTATTTCCATCTCCTGAAATTTCAGACCAACACGCAAAATGTAGTATAATCCTTAAACACACTATGTCACAAATAAAAGCAGGCATAATAAATGTCACCGGGTACATTGGTGCCGAACTGGTTCGCATACTTTACCAACATCCCCGAGTAAAGCTCGTTACTGTTACCGGGAGAAGCACAGCCGGGCAGAAATTAGGCGATGTTTTCTCCAACTTCTGGGGAATTGACTATATAATAAAAGCCGAACTTGACAGTGAAATTGATATCGCATTCTCAGCAATGCCTCATAAAAGCAGCATAGACGTAGTACCATCCTTACTAAAACGAGGCATCAGGGTTGTCGATCTCAGTGCTGATTTCAGATTAAAGAACGGTGGCGAATATCCTAAATGGTATGGATTTACCCATCCGTCGCCCAAGTTACTGAGAGAGGCGGTTTTTGGCTTACCTGAGCTGCGTCAAAATGAAATTGCCTCAGCTTCACTGGTAGCGAACCCGGGTTGCTATAGCACCGGTGCTATCTTGGCCCTGGCACCCATAGTCAAAGAAGGACTTATTCATCCAGATATAGTGGTGGATAGCAAATCAGGCGTCTCGGGTGCCGGCAGAACCCTGAGCTTGACTACTCATTATTCCGAAGCAAACGAAGATATCTGTGCTTATTCACTTGATGGACATCGTCATTTGCCCGAAATAGAACAGGAATTGAAAGCACTTAATTCGTCAATTTCTCTCTCGATAACCTTTGTGCCTCACTTGGTGCCGATGACCAGAGGCATACTGAGTACCTGCTATGCCAAATTAGTTGATGGCCGTCGGCTGACAGCTGGCAGCTTGAAACAGCTATACCGGGAATTCTATAAGAATGCCCCCTTCGTTGAAATAACGGCCCAGCCTCCACACACAAAGCATGCCTGGGGGACCAACTTTTGTCTTATCTATCCCACTATAGATTCGAGGACAGACAAGCTTATAGTAATTAGCTGTCTGGACAACCTTGTCAAAGGGGGGGCCGGGCAAGCAGTGCAAAATATGAATCTGATGTTTAACCTGCCGGAGACTATAGGGCTGGAAGCTTTAGCTATTTACCCTTGAGATACGCCGAATTATCCCTCTGCCGGAACTACTTCGTTTATTAGCCCTATCTCTGCTGCTTCTGTTTCATTGAAACCTTATTGCTAAACAGGATATCCAGTACCCTTTTTAGTACTTATTAGCTACTGTAAAGAGGTACTAAAAGACTATTTACAGTAGCTAGAACGGATGATATAGTTAAACCAGACGTAATTTAATTAAATATATTCAAGGCGAGTTGTAAAACAGCAATGGTAACTAAATCAATCCCGGTAGAAAAGCAGGACGAGAAAAACCAAGCCCTGCCCACAGGGTGGAAAGAAGTGGCTCAAGCTCTGTTACGTAATGCCGGACTAGGGATATACATCGTCCATGCAGGAAATTTCCAGTATGTTAACCCCGTGTTTCAAAATTCAACCGGCTATAGCGAGGAGGATCTGTTGGGAAAATACTCTCTCGACCTCGTTTACTCAGAAGATAGGGCCATGGTCAAGAAAAAGGCGATAGAAAATCTGAAGAATAAGAATGGCGCTATTCCTTACGAATATAGGCTTGTGAAAAAGAATGGCGAGATAATATGGGTTCTGGAGGAAGTTACTTCTATAAACTATGGGGGGAAACGGGCTACGGTGGGAAGTTTCATGGATATCACTGCCCGCAAGGAACTGGAGGAGGCTATCGAATATTCAGAGAAGAGATACCGAACTATATTAGACGAGATAGGGGATGCCTATTTCGAAGTAGACCTTAAGGGGAATTTAACTTTCGTCAATGACCAAATGACCCAACATCTCCAGTACTCGAAGGAAGAGCTGCTGGGGATGAATTACGAAACTTTCACTGCCAAGGAAGAGATTCAAAACGTGTACGCAGCTTATAATAAAATCTATCGAACGGGTGAGCCTAGCCTGAGCCTTGATCACAGGGTGATACGAAAAGACGGAACTAGAGGGTTTAGCGACGTGTCGATCTCGCCGTTGAAGAATGCGAAAGGCAAGATTTTTGGGTTTCGGGGGATTTCTCGCGACATCACTGCGCTCAAGCAGGCGGAACAGGCAATAGTTGATGAAGCAGCCCGACGGCGTATCCTAATGGAGCAATCCAAGGATGGGATTGTCATCCTTGACCAGGACGGGCATGTATACGATTGCAACCAGAAATTTGCTGACATGGTCGGATACCCACTTGAGTCCATGCATGAACTCACCGTATTTAACTGGGAATACCTGTATCCACCTGAACGCACACTTGAGATGATACAAAGTGTTGACGAGAAGGGTGACCACTTTGAGACGAAGCACCGCCGCAAGGATGGCAGTACCTATGACGTCGAGATAAGTACTAACGCTGCGGTGTTCGCTGGGCAGAAGCTGATTTTCTGTATCTGTCGCGATATCACCGAGCGCAAGCGCTTAGAGGAAGAAAGAGAAGCTTTGCTCCAAGAAATCAGACGAATCAACCAGAGACTGGAGGAGGCTAACAAAGAGCTCCAAGATTTTGTCTACATTGCCTCCCATGACCTACGGGAACCGCTGCGAAAAATTTCTTCCTTCGGCACACTCCTTCAGGATTCACTGGAAGGGAAACTGGATGAGGACCAGCAGGAGAACTTTCAGTTTATGATAGACGGTGCGCAGCGTATGCAGGACATGATAGATGCTTTGCTTACTTATTCTCGGCTTACCACTAAAGCTAAGCCTCCCGAATGGGTAGATTTGAATAAGGTAATAGAGGACTTAAAGAAGGTGGAGTTGGCAACTATACTGGATGAAACGCAAGGGATCATCCATGTTCCAAAGCTACTGCCATCAGTTCAAGCCGATCCGTCTCAAATGCACCAACTTTTCCAGAATCTGATTGGGAACGGGCTGAAGTTCCATAAGGGAGAGATATCTCCGAAAATAATCATTCGTGCCCATGAGGAAGAGAACAATATGATTCGAATAGAGGTGCAAGACAACGGAATAGGAATTGATGAGAAATATTACAACCAATTGTTTACCATGTTCAAACGCCTTCATTCCCGGGAACAATATGAAGGGACTGGGATTGGGCTAGCCAATTGTAAGAAAATTGTAGAGCGCCACGGAGGCAGCATCGGAATAAAGTCAACCCTTGGTAAAGGCTCGACATTCTGGTTCACGCTGCCGAGACAGAGATACCTGAAAAAGGATTAAAGAAAGGAAGTGAATGATGGAAGAATTAGCACCGCTGGTCATATTACTGGTGGAGGATGACTTGGCAGACCAAAAGTTAATTAAGATCTCTCTGAGAAACGAAAAAATTGCTAATGACCTTTACACTGTGCAGACTGGTGAAGAGGGGATGGATTTTTTGTACCACAGTGGGAATTACAGCGATGGAACTCCTCAGCCTGACTTGATTCTGCTGGATTTGAACATGCCCGGGATGGGAGGAAAGGAATTTCTGAGGCGGATTAAAGAGGACGAAAGGCTAAAACAGATTCCCGTGGTTATCCTGACAACTTCGGAAGCTGAGAAAGATATCATAGACAGCTACAAACTGCAAGCCAGCGGGTATGTGCACAAACCGGTGACCCTGGAAGAATTTAAGGCAGCTATGAATAAACTCAAAGAATACTGGTTCTTGCTTTGTAAACGAGTACCCAAGTGACACCAATGAAACAAGAAATAAAACAACCGCTGATTAAAATCCTCATCTGTGATGATGACCCAGCAGACCGTAAACTGGTCAGAACCTATGTGAAACGGATTACTGATAGGGAAGTTGTGTTGCTAGAAGCAGGACAGGCAGAAGAAATCCAGAACGCTCTGGATAAAGGTAGAATTGATCTGGTCTTGATGGATAATAAAATGCCAGGAAAATCGGGGATGGAGTGGCTTGCGGAAATTGCAAAAAAGCAACTTGCTCCCGTAGTCATGTTGACTGGCTCTGGAACTGAAGAAATTGCAGCCCAGGCCTTTCAAGAGGGAGCGGTTGGTTACTTGCCAAAGACCGGTTTATCCCAGGAAAAATTGCATAACATTATTGATTTTGCTCTGGATAAATGGAAGCAGCTGCAACAAGCTATGGCCGACAAGGAAAAGCTGGAAAGACTGGCAAATTTTGATTCGCTCACTGGATTGTACAACCGACGAGCAATTTTAGGCAAGCTACATGAGCTAATCGGTCTTGCCAATCGCTACAAAGAGGATTTCAGCCTGAGCATAATGGACATCGACCATTTTAAGAAGGTCAATGACTGCTACGGGCACCTCGCTGGAGACGGGGTTCTAGAGAAAATTGCCGCTTTAATTAATCGTAATGTCCGGGATACAGATATAGTGGGACGATATGGAGGGGAGGAGTTTATCATTATTTTGCCCAAAACCAATTTGTCTTTATCTTGGGGTGTAGCTGATAGACTTCGAACTAAAATCGAGAAGACTGAGATGAAAGACTCTGCTGGGAATGTATTTACTATAACCGTGAGTCAGGGGCTAGTCGGATGGGAAAGGGATGAAGATGCCCCCTCTCTAATTGCTCGCGCTGACGAGGCTCTCTACAAGGCTAAAGAAAAAGGGAAAAACCGCGTGCAAATTTTGCTCGGCCCAAGCTTAAGAGACAAAATTTAGACCAAATTTACCATCCCTGTTGGAGTTGATGTAATCACTGTAACCACCTTACCCAATTCAAAATGTTCGTTATATTACAGAGCCGCCATCTACAACCAGAACATGTCCGGTCACATAGCTGGAAGCATCAGAAGCCAGGAAAATCACAGCCCCAACCATTTCATCAGGTTCGGCTACACGCTGCAATGGAGTCCTCGCCATCACAGCCTGTTCGATATCGGGGTTGCCCCAGAGAGCTTCGCTGAAACGAGTTTTCACCAGTCCTGGCGCTATCGCATTCACCCTGATGCTATACTGAGCCCACTGTTGCGCCATCACTTTTGTTGCCATAATCACCCCAGCCTTACTTATAGAGTAAACAGGCAAAATGTCGGGAGTAATCCCAGCTACTGAAGCGACATTGATAATTTTGCCCCCGCCCTGCTCTTTCATCTGCCTTGCTACAACCTGACTTAGAAAGAATAGTCCTTTCAAGTTGAGATTCATAATAGAATCCCAGGCACGTTCTTCTATATCTATAGCCTGGTCCATGGTCGGGTTGGTACCAGCGTCATTCACCAGAATATCAATTCTGCCAAGCTCGTCTTTTACCTTCGGGACCAGACTATTTATCTCCTCCATCCTGCCCACATGTGTGGCCACAGCCATTGACCTCCGCCCCAATCCCTTTATCTCTGTAGCCACCTCTTCAAGGTCCGGCAGTTTGCGGCTGGTTACAGCTACGTCAGCACCAAATTTGGCAAGACCCACAGCAATAGCCTTCCCGATACCCCGACTGCCACCGGTCACCAGAGCCACCTTACCCGATAGAGAAAAAACATCTGGGTAAATACTCATTGCGCACCTCCTGAACAGGATTCATCAGCTTTGGTAAAAAGCCGACACCAAAGTATATATTACAGAGGGGGCGATACGCAACTTAAACAGTAGATAATTATCCATCGCACCAGGCATCTCGCTTTACCCATACCTGCGCCATTGCGGAGCATTTGGTGGTTATGTTGTCATTGTGAGCAAAGCGTGGCAATCTAACCGCCCCCACCCAGATTGCTTCGTCACTACGCTCCTCGCAATGACAGAGAGAAGAAGAGCTTTCTCCGGCCGAGAGGGCGGCTATAGCAGGCTTATTGGTGCTGGTTTCAATGGTACTGGTTGCTTGGGCGGCGAGGCGGTGAGGTGGTGAGGTGGAGGTCTAGATTATACCTGCGGGTGAAATTGCCCAACCGTCTGAAACGTTACTTAGTTGCCTACTAAGATTTATAATTGCTTATTAACTCTATAGTATGTCCTTGACGCCGCACAAAAAACTATTGACAATTTCTCATATAGCGGTATAATGGACTCAATAAGAATAATTTCAATAAGAACTGGCAACTTAAGGCTAATATCGAGATGGGTGGTCAACTATGTGCGCCAGAAGCTTGTGGTAGTTCCCACGGTGCTCAGCTTGGCATATATAGACGTGTGGACTGGACTCTTTTTTCCTGCCACGGTAAAATCAACCCTCCCTTTCGAAACCCAAGGTCATTGCCAAGCATAGCCAAGGTAATCCTTTTTCCTTTAAGAGTAAAGAATAAGAGCCTGCCCAGAGCGTTCGGCTGAGCTCCCGCTGAAGCTCTGTCGAAGGATAAGAGTTTTGGAAAACTCTAACTGTTACGAAGGAGGCGAGGTATGAAGATAATACTTAGTTTAAGGAGGCACCATTACGTGGCAAGAGTTAGCATCTTTTTGATTACGTTGATTACGGTAGCCTTAATTGCCGGGATGGTAGGCTGTAATCGGCCTCCTTATAACCTCACTATCACCAGTTCCGCTGGAGGGTTGGTGACCCGCCCTGGAGAGGATACATTTCCATATGATAAAGGAAAAGTGGTCAAACTGAAGGCGATTCCATATGCTGGCTACCAGTTTGTCAACTGGTCGGGCGATGTGGACAACATCGCCCTTATCAACGCCGCCGCAACCACCATCACCATGAACAGCAACTACGAAATCACCGCCAACTTTGCTCAATACATCCCCATGGTCGCCGCAGGCGGGTATCACACGATGGGGGTTAAGGACGACAAAACTGTGGTCGCCGTGGGCTCGAATTACTCCGGGCAGTGCGCTGTCGGCAACTGGACAGATATCATCCAAGTCGCTGCAGGCGATGCTCATACAGTGGGGCTCAAATCCGACGGCACCGTGGTCGCCGTGGGCTCGAATGACTCCGGGCAGTGCGCTGTCAGCAGCTGGACAGACATCATCTGGATCACCGCAGGCTGGGATCACACAGTGGGGGTTGAGGATGATGGCACCGTGGTCGCCGTGGGCTTGAATGACTCTGGGCAGTGCGCTATCGGTGGCTGGACGGATATTGTCCGGGTCGCCGCAGGTAATGAGCACACGGTGGGGCTTAAATCCGGCGGCACATTAGTCGCTGTGGGAGACAATGAATACGGGCAGTGCGATGTCGGTGGCTGGACGGACATCGTACGGGTCACCGCAGGCGAGGATTACACAGTGGGGCTTAAGTCCGACGGCACAGTGGTCGCCGTGGGAGACAATGATTACACGCAGTGCGATGTTGGCGGCTGGGAGAACATCATCCAGGTCGCTGCAGGCCGGTATCATACGGTGGGGCTTAATTCCGACGGCAATTTGGTCACCGCGGGCTCCAGTTACTGGGGGCAGCGCGCTGTCGGCAGCTGGAAGAACATCATCCAGGTCGCTGCAGGCCAGTATCATACGGTGGGGCTTAATTCCGACGGCACTTTGGTCGCCGTGGGATACAACTACTACGAGCAATGCAATGTCAGCGGCTGGGATCTGAATTGAATTTTCCCCTGTACCTCCGTCCACAAGAGTGGAGGTATGGCTATATTATTGTTGCGAGCCTGGTTTTCTCTCCCTTGATAGGAGAGGATTAAGGTGAGGGTGATGTGCCGCTGGCGCGGCAATTTCCACCTTCACCCACCTCAGGGAGGTTGCTTTGTCGCCTCGCCCTTCTCTCTGTAACTATCATGCATACGATTCGGCAAGCTGGAAATAGCTCCGGGCGGCAGTTAACACCTTAGTCTTCTCTTCTTCGGGAATGTAGGGATCGTCGAGCTTGAAGCTTTCCACCTTGCCCCTGACGTAAGCCCGGTAGCATTTGTAGAAATCGAGCAATTTCAGCAGCTCTTCATCATGGCTCAGCTCTACATAGGTATTTACCAGATGTCGGGAAAGGCCAGCCTGCTGATAGCGGTCTAAGTCCATAGCCAGAAAGGCGATCTCCGAAGCCACGTCGGAATATCGGAATCTGTCGTTAAATTCAATGCAGTCATAAATGCAGATATCGTCGGTGAAGCAAACATGAGCGGCATGAAGGTCACCATGGCAATCCCTTATTTTGCCTTCTTTTACTCGCTTATCAAACAGGCTTGCGTTACTGTCAACGAAGTTATTAGTATAGTTCTTAATGTGCTGATATTGCTCGGCAGTGATGGAAGTTCCAATATATTTCTCGGTTTGAGCGAAGTTCTCATCACAATTGCGGCGTATAACATCCAATTTGCCAAAGGTGGCAATCTTTTGACTTGTTTCGGCCCGTTGGTGAAAGTTCACTAGCTTTTCAGCCACCCTGGACACCATTTCTGGAGTTACCTGACCCCGGGACAAAAGCACATCCATCATGCGGTCCTGAGGCAACTGCTTCATTTTAACCGCATATTCTATCGCCTTGCCTCGCCCTTCAATGCGAAGCTCACCTTTTTCTTCGACAATCGGTACCACGGCTAAATAGGCACCGGGACAAAGGCGTCTATTTAACTCCAGTTCTTGGTGGCAGAAGAGATGGCGTTTCTCCAAGGTAGTGTAGTCCAGATAACCCAGATTGACCGGCTTTTTAATCTTGTATACATATTCGCCGGTGAGGAAAATAAATGACATCTGGGTCTGGACCAGTTCTACCTTTTGTGGTTTATGGGGATAGGCTTGGGACTCAAGGAGGGCTCTAACTATAGGTAGTAATATTGACATAAGACTTCTCGTGAAATTTCAAGGTCTTTCCCATACGGCTGCCATTCCCTGCCCACCACCAATACACATGGTTTCCAGGCCACGATGCAAATTTCTATGCACCATATCGTAGAGGATGGTAACTGCTATTCTCGCTCCGGTGCAGCCAATAGGATGACCCATAGATATGCCACTACCATGAAGGTTAATGTGGTCGAAATCCCAATCAAGCTCTTTAATGCAACCCAGTGTCTGAGCGGCAAAGGCTTCATTAAGCTCAATAACATCAAAATCTTTATTGACAAGCCCTGTCTTTTGGAGCACCTTTCTTACCGCCGGTATAGGGCCTAATCCCATGTATTTTGGGTCTGTCGCGCCTGAAGCCCAGGCTCTAAGGCTTGCCATAGGTTCCAGCCCCAATTCTCTAGCTTTATCTCCGGACATAAGCACTACGGCAGCCGCAGCATCATTAATCCCTGAAGAGTTACCGGCAGTGACTGTCCCATCTTTTCGGAATGCCGGAGGTAGCTTAGCCATTTTCTCCATGGAAGTGTCCATAGGTCTCTCATCAGTATCAAAAATAATGGACTCTCCTTTCTTCTGGGGGATATAAAAAGGGACTATCTCATCCTTAAATACGCCCTCCGCTATAGCTTTGCGCGCCCGCATATGGCTAAGGTAGCCTATCTCATCCTGCTGTTGGCGAGTGAAGCCATATCTACTGGCGATTTCCTCTGCGGTATTGCCCATATGATAACCGTAGAATATTTCCCATAATCCATCATAGACCATGAGGTCTATAAGCTCTCCCCTGGCTCCAACATCCATGCGAT
>Ga0307438_1000006_pt1 | contig 153325 bp, 135 predicted proteins | sample SalMarWE160110MG_FD_202144 | JGI IMG/M metagenome (GOLD analysis project Ga0307438, IMG submission 202144) | Salt marsh sediment microbial communities from the Plum Island Ecosystem LTER, Massachusetts, United States - WE1603-110 | ecosystem: Environmental > Aquatic > Marine > Intertidal zone... | reverse complement strand
TGGGCAACATCACCCTGGGCAAGACTACACTGGCTCTTGATGAATCCACCAGCGGAACTGCCAGCTACAATGTCACCCAGGATAATATTGACACAGGTGCTGATATCGTTAACGTCGCTACTGTAACCTGCGAACAGGGGGTTACCGATATCGACGACGCTAAGGTCGAGATAGGTGCAGAAGCGGACATCGAGATAGTCAAAACAGCCGATCCGACCTCCGTCTCAGTGGCCGGCACCGTGGTCACCTATACCTACATCGTGACCAACAACGATAACGTTACACTCACCGGCATCAACGTCACAGATGACAAACTGGGCAGCATCACCCTGGAAGAGACTACACTGGCTCCTGTTGAATCCACCAGCGGCACTGCCAGCTACAATGTCACCCAGGATGATATTGACGCCGGTGCTGACATCGTCAACACCGCCACCGTAATCTGCAACCAGGAGGTTACCGACGAGGACGATGCCACTGTCACTATCGAACAACAACCAGTGGTTGAGATAGACAAGACAGCCGATCCGACCTCCGTATCAGTGGCTGGCACCGTGGTCACCTATACCTACATCGTGACCAACAACGATAACGTTACACTCACCGGCATCAACGTCACCGACGACAAGCTGGGCAACATCACCCTGGGCAAGACTACACTGGCTCTTGATGAATCCACCAGCGGAACTGCCAGCTACAATGTCACCCAGGATAATATTGACACAGGTGCTGATATCGTTAACGTCGCTACTGTAACATGCGATCAGGAAGTTACCGATCAGGCTACGGCTACTGTCACCATCACTTCGAGGCCACCACCTCGCAGAGTTAGCGGCGGTTCTTGTCCTGCGCGTAAATACCTTACGGTTGACTGGGAAGGGAATAACACCACGAAGCCTCTTTACAGCAATGATAAGCTTGCGGTAGACCTGTTGGGGCCTAACCCCGATGGCAGCCACAGCTTGTTGCTAGTGACAAGGACTCACGCACCTACTGTCTATGAAACGACACATTACCTGATAATAATCAGAGAACTCGAGGATATACCTCCTCTCCCAGATAATACTGAAGCGATTGTCGTTTTTAACATAACTCCTGTAGACGCTGTTTTCGACAAAGATATTTTCCTGACACTGGGTTTCGATCAATTGCCCGAGAATACTCTAAATGCAACCATTGCTTATTATGATGATTTTAATGAATTATGGGTACCATTGGAGAGTGAAGCAGGCGGACCAAATGGTGTGGCAGAGCTGACCCTGTCGACGGCGATAAACCACTTCAGTATATTTGGGGTACTGGTTGAAGTTGCTCCGCCACCTCCTGCCCATTTTGTGCCTGGTGGCTTGAACATCGAGCCCACGGTGGAAACCATATGGGAAAACATTACCTTCCTGACTAAGACTGGGGAAAGCATCACCATTAACGCCAACGTAGTCAACGATGGTGGGCAGGGAGGCACCTATGTCGTTGAGCTTAAGCTAAATGGAGAAGCAGTTGATACCAAAATATTGACTTTGAGTGCAGGACAGAGCCAGCAGGTGAGTTTCACCGTGTCTGGACTGGATTACGGGCAGTATGACGTAGAAGTTGCCGGGTTGAGTGGTGAATTCACAACGTCACAAACTGTTAACTGGTGGCTGATCGTTGGTTTAGTTGTCGCGTTCATTGTAATACTAGCTTTGATAGCATGGGGTATAAGAAGGAGGCATAGAGCAACACAGGGAGAGGAAGGATAACTGAGCCTAGGGCTCGGTTATCCCCCTCCCCTTTTCACCCTGCTAGATCTGGCTAAGTACAAATGTGGGATATCTTAATAAAGAATAGATTTGACTAAGGAAAATTGCTGGCCGAGTGCATATAAGTTGGGTGATAACAGTGACCAATACCGTAATCGTAATGAAATCACTCGCTAGATGCTAGGTAAATTGGCGAAGAAATGAAGACAACTGATATGAGTCACAAACTAGCTCTCGTCATTCTTGTCTCGCTGGTGGCTTTGTTAATAATTACTTCTGGATGTGTGCCAGCTCAAGCTCAAAATAGGGAGCCTTGTACCTATTCCTCTGAAATTTACGATGAATCTAAAGTTTCACCAGCAACTGAGCAAAAGGTTCTGGATTTTCTAGCTCGAGATTCCACTGATGAAAATTTGTGGATATCAGGACGTTATGAGTGCGGGCATTTTGCTGCTGATGTCTGGTGGAATTCCTATGTGCAAGGACTGGAGGCCTGCATGGTCTGGGTAAAGCGCGTGAAATGGGGTGAGGAGCAAAATCACTGGGTAGTTAAGTTTCGTATTGAAGACGAAACTCAGATCTGTTGGCTCTGGGTAGAGCCATCAAGCGATGAGGTTGTTGATAAAAACGACTACGAAATACAGGACACTTTTTGCGGAGAAGAGGCTTTCAATCTCTGCAAAACTTGGTGGGAAGAAAGCCTTAGCTAGGTCAAAGCTTGTATTATCTACAAGGGCAAAACCTGCTCGAAAGAGTTAACACCCAAAGAGAAAATAGAAAGACTTAAAGCAGAAGGTATATATTGAGGCTAGCATAATAACAATATCATAAGGTGAAATGCTACTGCAATAAACTGCAATTATACTTAATCCCCAAGCCCCGAATCTTGACACGACATGCTGAATATTGATAAACTGAAGTACTAGGACTAAAGTACTAGGACCAAAGTCATGGCAAAACTCAGGTGGGCGGTTGCTGAGCCAGTTTTAAATAGAACCATTCTACTCTGCGTTGTATTCATTGGGCTGAACATTCTGGATGCCTGGCTGACCGGCCTTGCTCTAGGAGCCGGAAATTATGAACTCAACCCATTTCTGGGCATGAAATTTGGCAGCAATATGCTGGTTAAGGGACTGATTTCTGCCGGAATAGTCGCGGCTCTGGTTTTATTTAAGCGAGGCAGATTGTTGAAGCCGCTGAGCCTGGGGATGTCAATTATTTGCACCTGGAATTGCGTGACCGTTTTGCTCTGGAGTTAAGTCATCGATAGAGAGCAAAGCCTTCCTACTACTCTCCTTCTTGGATAATCTCAAAAAGCTTTTCAGGGCTCTCTAGATGGTCAATATATAGAATGCCATCGAGATGCTCAATTTCCTGTTCAAGAGCCTGAGCTAGAAGCCCTTGTGCTTTGAGGCGAAATTGCTTACCGTGTCGGTTTTGCGCTTTGACCTTCACTGTTACCGCTCTTTTTATTTCCCCAAAGTAGCCAGGAATGGATAAGCAACCTTCTTGAACTATTCGTTCACCTTCCTTTTTTACTATTTCAGGGTTAATTAGAGTTACCAGTTCTTGTTCTGGCACTTCGATAACTGCTATACGGAGCAACACTCCTACCTGCGGGGCAGCTAGACCCGCTCTATTTGGGTCAGCGCGTAACGTATCAATCATGTCGTCGATTAACTTTTGAGTGGTATTATCGATTTTGGTTACTCTTTTAGCCTTTTGCCGCAACACGGGTTCAGGCAAAGTGTGAATATGTAAGACTGCCATGCTTCCTTAAAAAACGCGCCTGGATTTTTATCTCATTCTGATTATACCACTGCTTGCTGACTAAAATCACCTTAGATAATCGAAGTTGATTCGTAACTTCTCTCTGTTATGCGAATGTCTCTGTTATTCTGAGTATATAGGCTGTGGTGAGTGGATAGGGAGTAATAAAATTGACCTTTGTAAGAGCGGACATGTAGAATCAGTTTGAAAGTAATCTAAGAAAGGGGAGATAAATGGCAAATAAAGACACTGTTCGATTGGATATTGAAGATACTATTGCCATAGTGCTGTTGAACCGACCGGAAGCATTAAATGCTTTTAACCAGGAGGTCTTATTAGAGTTGCAACAAAAAGCGCAGGCCATCAAGGAAAACCCTGAGGTCAGAGTTGTTATCATTTCTGGTGCTGGGGATAAAGCGTTTAGCGCCGGGTTGGACTTGAAGATGGTGGCCTCAGGGAGCGGTCCCACGGAAATTATTCCCAGTTACCGGCAGGGCTATGATTCCTTGTACAATTTAAAGATGATATTTACCTTGTATGAAGAACTGGCTGCACCGGTTATCGCTGCCATAAATGGGTACTGTTTAGGAGCAGCCCTGGAACTCATTCTTTGCTGCGATATACGCTTGGCTTGTGATACTGCTGTATTCGGGCTTCCTGAGATTCAGTTGGGGGTTATACCTGACCTGGGGAGCACGCAGCGGTTACCCCGAATAGTGGGAACCAGTATTGCTAAAGAGTTGATTCTTACCGGACGGAGAATCGACGCTGCCGAAGCGCTCAGGGTTAGGCTGGTAGATCATGTGTATCCCAAAGACCAGCTGATGGTTGAAGCTAAGAGGCTGGCCGAAGAAATAGCTGAAATCAATCCTCGCCTTATTCAGGGTGCTAAAAGAGCGACTACTCTTGCCCTGTCGACCCCGCTTGACATAGGGCTTCGCATGGAGACCGACATATGTCTTGGCTCAGGTAGTGGTGCCGAAATGGGTGAAGCCGCCCAACAGTTTACCAAGGAAGAGTAGCCTCAATATGCCTCGGCGATGGAATTAGAGTGGTTAGATACGAACGCTCGGCCAATCTTCTATATGAGTCAACCAATCGGTCTAATCATCAAGTGATAAGGACTGGAGCTCAGGAATCAGCAAGGTTTCATTGACCGGCAACAGAAAAGCAAAGTAAAATCCAGGGTAATGTACAAAAGGTCTGTGCTCGATAACGGCTTGAGGGTTATCACCAGTACTATGCCTCATAGCCGCTCGATATGTCTTGCCATACTTATAGGCACTGGTTCATGCTATGAAAGTGAAAAGGAAGCGGGCATCTCCCACTTCGCTGAGCATTTATTTTTCAAAGGCACTGAGCGGCGGCCAACGTCCAAGGAAATTACTCAGGATATTGAAGGCATTGGGGGCATCATTAATGGTGCCACGGACAAGGAATTAACTATTTTCTGGTGCAAAGTGGCTAAGCCTCACTTTCCCATTGCCCTTGATGTACTATCTGACCTCTTGCTCAATTCCCTCTTTGATAGCAAAGAAATAGAGCGAGAGCGTCGGGTTATCAGCGAGGAAATCAATATGAACATGGACCTACCTCAGCAGAGGATAGGTATGCTCATAGACGGGTTGTTATGGCCGGAGCAACCTCTGGGGCGCGAAGTCATCGGATACAAGGAAACTGTATCTTCGATAACAAGAAAGCAAATATTGAACTATGTTACTCGCAGATATATACCCAATAACACAGTGCTCAGCATTGCCGGCAACATACAGCATGAAGAAGCAATGGCTCAAATTGAACCGCTGTTTAATAAATGGACTGCCGGGAAACTAGCCACTGGTTACGTAAGTAATGACAGGCAAACGGAAGCCAAGTTGCGTATTGAGCCCAAGGATATCGAGCAAGCGCACCTTTGCCTTGCTGTGCACGCCTTCTCTCGCTCCCACCCACAACGTTTTACCGTTGACTTGCTTAACATAGTCCTTGGCGGTGGCATGAGCAGTCGCCTATTTACGGAGATACGGGAGCACAGGGGGTTAGCCTATGATATTCACAGCTATACCGAGCACTTCCTCAAGGCGGGGTCATTTACTATTTATGCTGGTGTTGACCCCCAGAAAATAGCAACTGCTGTGGCAGCTATTCTCGAAGAGATGTTTCAAATTAAACAAGGAATTACTGCAAATGAGCTTACCAGGGCCAAAGAATTATCCAAAGGAAGATTATATTTGCGGTTTGAGGATAGCCAGAATGTAGCTTTATGGTATGGTAGCCAGGAGATATTAATGCGACAAATTCTGGACATAGATGATGTTATTTCCATTGTGGATGCCATTACCATAGATGAGCTAAAAAATGTAGCCGGACAGATCATAACCGATAGCGGGCTTAATTTAGCTATAACGGGACCGATCAGGGAAGATAGTCTTTTTAAAAACAAATCTTTGGGGCGATTGTTTACAATTGTACAGAAAGAACCGCCTCATGGCGGTTCTTTCTGATTATGGTGAATTTGTTTGAATTCCAGCCACAGAGGCTACATCATACCCTCGTATCCTCCTCCTGGTGGCATTGCTGGCATTTTTTCTTTCTCGGGAATATCAGTTACCAGAGACTCTGTAGTCAGAATCATAGTAGCAATGCTCGCACCATTCTGGAGAGCGCTCCTGGTGACCTTGAGAGGGTCTACAATACCCCTTTCCACCATATTTACACCCATTTCGTCTTTGAGAGCGTCGTAGCCTATGCCAGGTTTGCTTTCCCTTATGGCATTTATCACAACTGAGCCCTCTCGGCCACTATTTTCAGCGATACACCTCAAAGGCTCCTCCAATGCTCGTTTCAAGATACTCAGCCCAGTAGCCTCATCATCATTCAACTTGAGCTTCTTCAGGTTCGATAAGGCATTGATCAAGGCAACACCACCACCGGGCAGGATACCCTCTTCCACAGCAGCTCGAGTAGCTGATAAGGCATCCTCTACACGGTGTTTCTTCTCTTTAAGCTCTGTTTCCGTAGCCCCACCTACTTTAATTACTGCCACACCGCCTGCTAGTTTAGCCAGTCTTTCCTGTAATTTCTCCTTATCATAATCCGACGTGCTTATGTCAATCTCGGATCTGATTTGTTTGATTCGGGACTCAATATCTTTGGTCTCGCCCTTGCCTTCAACAACGGTTGTATTATCCTTGTCAGAGATCACCCTTCTGGCTCGCCCTAAATCCTCTACAGTCACCGAATCTAATTTCCTGCCAACTTCTTCAGATATAACAGTGCCTCCGGTAAGAACGGCTATATCCTGAAGCATGGCTTTTCTTCTGTCGCCAAAGCCTGGTGCTTTAACTGCCAGTGGAGATAGAGTGCCCCTCAGCTTATTAACTACTAACGTAGCGAGTGATTCACCTTCCACATCTTCAGCGATAATGACCAGATTTTTGGAGACTTGGACAATTTTTTCCAAAGCGGGCAGTATATCATTTATAGCCGAAATCTTCTTATCAGTGATGAGAACGTAGGGGTCCTCTAGCTCTGCCCTCATCTGCTCTGCATTAGTGATGAAATAAGGACTGATATAACCGCGATCGAACTTCATCCCCTCAACGTATTCAGTCTCGAATTGCAGACCCTTGCCTTCTTCGACAGTGATTACTCCATCTTTGCCCACTTTTTCCATAACGTCAGCGATCAAGTTGCCGATTTCCTGATCAATGGCTGATATAGCGGCTACCTGAGCTACCTGCTCTTTACCAGCCACCGGTATAGACATTTTTTTGAGCCCTTCAACTAGAGCCTCTACCCCTTTATCAATCCCGCGCTTTAGAGCCATCGAATCGGCTCCAGCAGCGATGTTCTTGAAGCCCTCATTAATGATAGCCTGAGCTATAATAGTAGATGTACTAGTGCCATCACCACACTGGTCATTTGTCTTAGTGGCTGCCTGCTTTACTAGCTGCACACCCATATTCTCAAAGGGGTCAGGTAACTCTATTTCTTTGGCTATAGAAACGCCGTCGTTGAGAACCGAAGGAGCACCCCATTTTTTATCCAGTGCTACAGGCCGCCCGCGTGGTCCCAGAGTCACCCTGATAGCATCGGTCAGGGTATCTACGCCGTTCTTTAATGATTTCCTTGCTTCTTCGCCGAAAATAATTTGTTTTGCCATTCGCTTACCTCCTTTTCTTAACTCCGTTTGGCCAGAATATCACCCTCTCGCATGATAACCAGCTCTTCATTATCTAGCTTAAACTCGGTGCCAGCGTATTTGGAATAAATTACCTTGTCTCCTTTCTTTACTTCCATGGCGATACGTTTGCCGTCTTCACTCAACCTGCCCGGACCAACAGCAATGATTTTCCCCTCTTGGGGCTTCTCTTTAGCTGTATCCGGTAAAACTATCCCTCCTTTACTTACTTCTTCCTTCGGTGTTGGTTTTATCACCACTCTGTCTCCCAAAGGTTCAATCTTAGCCATATTCCCTCCTTTCCTAGATTTATTTTAGCACTCTGTCCTTGAGATTGCTAACTTTTTATTATATCAGGAAAACCCAAAAATGCAAGAGGTTTTTACCAAAATTTTTAAAATTTTTCTTGAAATATTACACTGAACCGTGTATAATTTCTGAGAGATGGAGCAAGGAAGAAAGAAAAAAAGACAATGGAGTAAAGAAGAGATCAGGGCACTGAGGCAACACCTGAATTTAACTCAAGTGAAGTTAGCGGAGGAATTAGGCACGCGGCAACAAACGATCAGTGAATGGGAAAAGGGGATATATCGGCCTCGCGGAACATCGGGGACCTTGCTCAGCATAGTTGCTGAGCGTAGTGGATTTATTTACAGAGCCAGAGAGAAGTACGATGAATAAAATTAGGGTTGGCTGTTACAATCCTGACAATAGTAGGAGGAAACATTGTGAACAATGCTCTAAGGTTTAAGAAACTGATATAAAACGGCAAGTTTTTTTACACTATGATTACACGTAATCGGATAAAATTCTCGGAAAAGCAAGCAGCTTTAATATGGCAACAAACGGCTGGAAGGGAGCTGATCTCCGCCGAAGACGAGCTAGTTAGTGTAATCTATCCTGGAAGGAATAATGGTGATAACGGCCCTGATTTTCGTGATGCAGTTATTGTGAAGAAATCTCATTTGACGAAAGGGGATGTAGAGGTTCACGTTAAATCAGGCGATTGGTATAGCCACAAGCATCATGTTGATACTGAATATAATAATGTCATCCTTCATGTAGTGATGTGGCATGATTGCAATTCAGTTACCTTACTGCAAAGTGGCAAAACAGTTCCAATGCTATGTCTGGCGAAGGCATTGCGACACCAGGCCTACTTGCTGCCTTACCAACTTCCTTGCTTCCAGATACTGGACCGTATGGATAGTCAAACTTTAGGAAAGCTGTTGAACACTACCGGTGAAGAAAGATTTAAGCAGAAGGCAATGCATTTTCGAGCTGAGATTCTTAGATTCGATCAGAAGGAGGAGGCAGGACAGGTGCTTTTCCGGGGCATGATGAGGGCTCTGGGTTATGCTAAAAACACAAAGCCCTTTGAAGACCTTGCTGGTAGAGTGCCCCTCAATTCTATAGAATCCAGAGAAGGCTTGGCACCAAAGCAAGCTTTGTTGTTAGGCGCAGCCGGGTTATTACCTTCCCAAAGATGGCAAGGAAAATTTGTCAGGGAAAAAGAAGTCCAGAAATTGGAGCAAATATGGCAGTCGGCTGGTAAAAAAGTCGAAACCATGAAGGAAGGTGACTGGAACCGCTCACACATATATCCCAATAATTCTCCAGTGCGCCGTATTGTTGCCCTCAGCTACATTCTTGAGCGTTACTATCAAGGAAAGCTGTTAGAAGGGATATTGCAGCTGGTAAAGGGAGCGCCTCTGCTTGGTGGGCATGGCGTTCTGGAAAACGGATTGACAGTGGCTGGTGATGGCTACTGGCGGGACCATTTCGATTTTAATGTCAGAGATAAAACAAAAATATCGGCTCTCTTGGGAAATAGTAAGGCAGGTGAAATGGCAGTAAATGTGATCTTGCCCTTTGCTTTAGCTTGGGGAGAATTGGGAAATGATGCGAAGCTAAAAGAGAACGCTATAGAGATTTACTGCAATTACCCCAAATTGACTGAAAATTGCATAACAAGGCATATGAAAGAACAGCTTTGTCTTGAATCTGTTGATTTCACTGCCTGTCAGCAACAAGGACTCATTCACATCTTCAGGACCTACTGTCGAGAAGGAAGATGTACAGATTGTCCTCTGTTAATTTGAGTAATAGTGGGGTGTAAGCTTAAAAATCGTCGACCCAGCCAACAACTTCTGAGCCTGCGTTCATATGAGGGAGGGCAAAGTCTTTATTGGAAATCAGGACGGATCCGGGAAGATCGTTAAGACCGTCCATGGATTTTTGCCCTTTGTTTATCGCTTCTTCAATTGCCGCTTGTAGAGTCGCGATCTCTTCGTGGAGGTATTTTACTTCCATCTCCAATTTCCTACTCCCTTGATCGGTTATTACCTTCAGTATAAAAATCTTAATAAAAGTTCTACAGCCTGTCTATGACCCGAAAGTCCTATACCTGGACATCAAGGTTTTATTACTATAGCCTAAAAGTACTAAGGAGAAGAAAATTTTCACCTGATCTAGGAGTAAAACGGATTGATTGGAAAGAGATAATAGCTAAATAATTATGGTACCGAAAATTATAGAAACTGCGGTTTAATAGGTCACCCAAGGCTAAGGTTTGGCGCTACATCCAGGTCATAACCGTTTATCCTGCCAGCCTGGAAATGATAATAGCCACAAGCAGCCACCATAGCAGCATTATCAGTACACAAGTGGGGAGGTGGAATAAGGGCCGGGACTGGCGAGTGGGTAAGGAAATGCTGGGTTAATGTCTTATTGGATGCTACTCCACCACTCAGCAAAATCTGTTCCACCTTTAATTGTTTTGCTGCCTCAATTGTTTTGGTAACTAAAACATCGATTATAGCCAGCTGGAAGCTTGCCGCGACATCGGCAACTGAGACCCCTCCCTTGTGAACAAGATGCCACAAGGCAGTTTTTAAGCCACTGAAGCTGAAATCATGGCTTTCCTTGAGCCAGGCTCGGGGGAGAGTTAAACAAGGAATTCCAGAGTGGGCTGCCTGTTCAATAGCTGGACCCCCAGGGTAACCCAAGCCCAAGATTCTAGCTGCTTTGTCAAAGGCCTCGCCGGCAGCATCATCCAGGGTTCGCCCTAACTTCTCAAATTGCCCATGTCCCGTCATTAATACTAAATCGCTGTGTCCACCAGAAACAACGAGACAGAGGCAAGGGAATTTCACTCTACTTTTTTCGCCAACTGGGTGGGAATCCAGCCAATTAGCATAAATATGTGCCTCAAGATGGTTAACCCCGGTAATGGGTAATTTTTTGGCCAAGGCAATCGCCTTGGCCACGTTAACACCGACCAACAATGACCCGGCAAGCCCCGGGCCAAAAGTCACAGCAATACCATCGATATCCTGCCAGGAAACTTCGTTCATTGCCTGGCTGATAACCGGGATAATAGTGAGAAGATGCTGCCTTGAAGCAACTTCGGGGACTACGCCGCCATAGCGAGCATGAATGTCTATTTGTGAAGATACAACATTAGAGATAATTCTGCTGCCGTCCTTTACTACGGCAGCAGCAGTTTCATCACAAGAGGTTTCAATACCCAGTATTTTCATGGACTACTATGTGCTTGCTTCTCCTGCCTTCTTAACAGCGTATTGTACTAGAGGTGGCGAAAGGAGTCCAAAAACTACTGTTGTGGTCGTCGCAAGTGTGATTATTGTACCTCCCAGTTCGTAGCCCGATAATGCTTGAGCCGCCAGGAAGGCAAGACCCATAGCAACACCCGCTTGGGGCAACATGGCGAAGCCAACATACCTCTTGATTTTAGCCTCAGATTTAGCTAAGATCCCTCCCAAACTGCATCCTGTTATCTTGCCGATACTCCTGCCAACGCAGTACACAATTATGAGCGGCCACATGAGATGAAAAAGTGAGAAGTCTATCTCCATGCCAATGGTGGCGAAAAACAGAACAAATATCGGCGTCATGATGTTGTCTACTAATTCGTTTGAGCGGTTACCGACTTGGACGTTGAGGTTAATCACGGCAGTTCCTAAAGCCATACATGTGAGAATTGCCGAGACTCCAATCATTTCGGCCAGACCCCAACACAGAATAGCAGCCGCGATAGAAATAAGGAAGATATGGTCAGAAGTTAGATGCATTTTCTTCGTAACGTAAGAAAGCATAGCTCCAATTGCCCCGCCAAGTCCCAGGCCACCAAAAATTTCCCATAACGGATGACTAAAGGCAAATGAAACGCTTGTTTCCACGCCTAGCAGCATCTTCGTAAGTGCAATCCCTACCGCATAAACAACTATGACAACTGCATCATCCAGCCCGACAAGAGCAATAGTCATGTCGGTAAGGCTTCCTTTGGCCCTTAAGTCCCTTAAAACTGCTATTGTTCCTGCGGGATCGGTTGCACCGGCGAGCGAACCCAAGATTATGGAAAGCGGCAGGTCTTTCGTCAATAAATATACGAAACCCCATGTAGCAGCAACGGTGATGACGACCTGCACAATCAATATGATGACCATTTGCCTACCCATTCTTTTCAGGAAAGCGAAGGAAAAGCTCAATCCGACCATATAGGCAATAAGGGCAAGCGATGTCCCAGTGACGATGACATTGAATTGTTCGGGTGGGCTGAAATTTAAAACCCGTCCTATAATAATACCCGCGAGAATATATGCTAGAACTTCAGTTAACCTTAGCTTGCGTAGTATCCTTCCGAGTGTGAAGCCAAGTATGAGAACTAAGGCTACAAGGACATAGATATTCATAAGGTATTCAGGAACCTATTTCTGAGATTTCTTACCAGGAGCTGTATTGTTATTTCTCCCAAGAGTCTTTTATTTTCATCAACAACTGCCAATCTACGGATATCGAAGGAGGAAAACTTCTTCAAAACGTCAGCTACAGTTTCCTCCGGCGAGCATACAACAGGATTATGTGTCATGAGGTCATGGACGACACTTTCTTTTATGCAAAATACCTCAGCCTTGGGAACTCCGAATATTCTCGCCTTCTTATGCCCGGGAGGAATCATGGCATGCAGCATGTCGTGTTCCGTGACTACTCCCACCACTTTCATTTCTTCAGTATTGTTTACCACCCAGGCGTGTGCCCTAAGGGAAAGTTTGCTAAGGAACTCCTCCCAACTCGCGTTCTCCTCCATAAATGGGGTGTCATGCTGGGGTATCATTATTTCCTTTACTTTTAGCTTGTACAATTCTTCCATCATGGTTTGCTCACGTAAATAGGTTATTACGAGTAAGCTAAATATTTCAACCTAGCTACTAAACCGATAATAAATCAGATACCAAGTACAGGAGCAAATAAAAATCGTTTTCGTGATGTGCATATGTCACTATTCTAATACAGCAGGAAAGCTTAGGCAAGCATCAACCGCTTGCCTGGCTTTGTTCACTATGTTAACGTAGTTATGAATTTCGGATGCTTTGGCATGACTTCTATTATTCTTGCCGGTGGTAAAAGTTCGAGGCTTGGTCAGAACAAGGCTCTTCAGATTATTGACGGTAAGAGCCTTATCCAGTGGGTGATTGATCGCCTTGCTATATTCAGTACAGAAATCATCATAGCGACTGCTCGCGGCGAAGCAATTCCTTGCTCCTCGGCTGTGGAGATAAAAACTGTAGCAGATATTTATCCTGGAAAGGGTCCGCTTGTGGGCATTTACTCAGGTTTAATAGCCTCATCTAGTTCGTGGGCTATCGTCGTTGGCTGTGATACACCGTTTCTAAGCGTTAGCCTGCTTGAATACATGACTCAAATCTACTCCACATCTGATGTTGTTGTTCCTCGGATACAGAAGAAAGTGGAGCCCCTTTGCGCAGTGTATTCCAAGAATTGTTTAGTCCCCATCCAAGGGTTGCTGGAGCAAAATGAATTGAGGATTGATAAACTTTTTAGCATGGTCAAGGTGAAGTACGTTGAAAAGGACGAGATTAATAGATTTGACCCTGAGCACTTAAGCTTTTTTAACATAAATAGCCAGGCTGACCTGGATAGGGCAAGAAAGCTGGCAGCTGAGGGGGGATGGGGAGGAGAAGTGGAGCACTAACGCTACCACTTCTCCTGGGATAGTCGAGAGACAAGCCAGGTACGCAAGGGCTCATCTAAGAAGCCTATTTTGGACTCCACCCAATGAAGGTCCCCACTGGCTAGAGCTGCTTTCGCCTCCTCGGTTAGATTATAACCCTCGAGAATCTTATCAGGGTTATCAGATAATCGAGCCAAGAAAGTACTGTCATCCCTGGCTTTAACCAGCACAGATATCAGAGCTTCAGTTTCCGCATCTAGAGCATCAGTTTCAATCCCCAGAGCAGGCATCTTTGTGGGTTGAGTTTTAACAGGGGCAAATCTTCTAAGCCAGGGCCTTGCGGCAAGGACTTCGGCGGCTCGCTCCTTGCGAAGGAATACCAGCCAGTAAACCACGGCTACCGAGCTACCACCGATTATATTACCTATGGTCACTGGAATGAGGTTATGAACAAAACCAAGCGGAGCGACACTAGCTATCTGAGCGGCTGTTACTCCGGCAGCTTGCATAACCTCAGCCTGACCTGCCATAGCGATACCCATGGGAATGAAGAACATGTTGGCAATGCTGTGTTCAAAACCACAGGCTACAAAGGCAGTTATAGGGATGGCGATAGCTAGTATCTTACCGGTGACTGAGCGAGCAGCTAAGGCAAGCCAAACAGCCAGACATACTAGAATGTTACACAATATGCCCCGGCATAATGCTGGCACGAAAGCCAGACTCGTCTTGCCACTGGCAATCATTAGGGCATGAGCTCCGACTCCATAGCCGTCAAGTGCCCAGAATTGGGAATGAAAGATTAGGGCTACTAAAATCAATGAGCCAGCAAGATTAGCAAAATAGACTATACCCCAGTTACGCAGCAGTGCAGCCCCACTGACTCGGGAACTCATCCAGGGGGCAACTATAAGACAATTGCCAGTGAACAGTTCTGCTCCGGCAACTACAACTAGAATAAGTCCTAAGGAAAAGGCCAATCCACCTACCAACTTCCCTAATCCAAAACCCAGACCAATATCAGTGGTAACTAAAGTACAAAATACTGCCCCCAGGCCAATGAAGAAGCCTGCTAATATGCCTAAAAGCGCCATACTGAGGGTATTTTGAGAAGCTTTAGCTGCTCCGACGCCCTCCAATCTGCAAACCATTTGCGCTGGCTGGTAGGCATCGGGCACTAGCTTTTCCAGCTTCTCGGTAATAAGTTCAAATCCGGGCAGTTCTGTTACTCGAGGCACGCTTTTTAGTTTAGTTTTCATTGTGCTAGCTCCTTCTATTTACCATTTTTCCTGAGATAGTCGGCACCACAGCCAGGTAGCTAGCTTTTTATCCAGCTTACCGACCCAGGACTCTATTTTCCTGATGTCCCCGCTGGCTAAGGCGGCTCTCTCCTCGCTAGTCAGAGAATAATACTCTTTAAGTGCTTCGTGTGGGTCATCTGCTAATCGTGCCAGAAATTCCGATTCGGTAGCCGCTCTTTCTAAAACTGTGAGCACCTCTTCTTTGCCTGGCACCACCTGCGCCTCAAGCATTTCTTTGGTTATTGAAAGCTCTTTAGTCATTTTCGTTCTCCTTTCCTCTTTATTTCAGGATAATTCTAGCAATTGCCTGATTGACCGCCATCGTCCATAAGTTGCAATTGCAATAACACTTTGGTCGTATTTGAAAGCGCAATCAATTTGCCCTTAAGGGCATATAAGCTCTATAATGGCTTTAAAGAATCTGAGAAATTGGCAAAAAAAGATGAATTAACCGTTTTGATTGCTGACGACCATCCGTTGGTGCGCGAGGCTTTACATCGAGCATTGGATGTCGAAGAAGACATGAAGGTTGTGGCGGAGGCTAGTGATGGAGAAGAAGCAGTCAAGCTCACCTCAGAACTGAAACCTAATGTAGTGGTGATGGACATCGTTATGCCCAAAGTCAATGGGATTGAAGCCACCAGAAAGATCAAGGAGATTGCTCCTGACACAGCAATTTTGATACTCACTGCTTATGATGATGATGAGTATGTACTGGGATTGCTCGATGCCGGAGCTGCTGGTTACCTTCTGAAAAGTGCCAGAGGGCGCGATTTGGTCGGAGCTATTAGAGCTATAAAGGACGGTGAATCGGTGCTGCACCCTAATATTATTGCTAGGTTGCTGGAGCGAGTTACTGTGAAACCAGTTAAGGAAAATAAAGCCAAAGGGTTGCTGAGCGAGCGAGAAGCAGAGGTGCTCAGATTGGTTGCACTGGGCATGAGCAATAGAGAGGTAGCAGAGGAATTATTTCTCAGCCAGCGAACCATTAAAACTCACTTGACCAGTGTTTTCAATAAATTGAATGTTGCTTCACGTAGTGAGGCAATAGTCAAAGGATTACAATGGGGCTTAGTTACCTTAGAGAATACCGAAGTCAAACCGCAAGATTAAGATTAAGAAACCCGAACCTCTGGATTATAATTATCCTGTTTGCTGCCCTAACCCTATCTCACTTTACCCAACTCTCAACTCAAATACCGTCCTTGGGGTTGGACTCTTTGCCCGCAGTTCTGGGTCTTGCACGACACAGTTTTGAGCGACTTCTTTATCTCTTGTTAGTGTTATATGCGGGCTGGACATTGGGAATAATCGGTGGTGTTGCGCTATGGTCCACAAGTGCTGTGGCAATGCTACTTCGCAGCTTTTTACTTTCACCCAGTTTCAGAGACGCGCTCCTGGAAAGTCTAGCTTGCCTTGCTATTGGTGCTTTAGCCATTGCACTTATGGAAGCCTATCATCAAAATAAACAGCGGCAGGCGGGATTAGAAAAGGCTACGAAGGATCTGGAATCATCACGGCGAAGCTACGAGGAGTTATTTACCAACGCAAGCGATGCTATCTGGATACATGATTTAAGGGGTAATATCACTTTGGCTAATAAAGCTTGTGAAAAACTCACCGGATATTTGATTTCAGAGTTAACTGGTAAAAATATCCGGGAATTCCTCAACCCAGACGCGCTGAATCTAGCAAGACAGGTGAAAGACAAGCTACTCAGAGGCGAAGCTATGGAACAGCGCTATGAGCAGAAATTAATAAAAAAAGATGGTTCTGAAGCAATCATGCAATTGGTAACGCGTATTATCTTTATTGATGGCAAGCCTCAAGCCTTTCAGAATATGGCTCATGATGTAACGGAGGAGAGAAAACTACGGGATAATCTGCAATTCTATCTAAGCCAAGTTCTACAAGCCCAGGAAGAAGAACGTAAACGCCTTGCTCGTGAACTACACGACGATACTTCTCAGCAAATATTGCTTCTTACGCATGGCATAGATAACATTGCCTCTAAAGCAGATAATTATTTGCCAGAGGAGTTAAGAAACGAGTTAGATAAACTATATGAAACGTCTAAACAAACGTATCAGGGCATCAAGCGCTATGCCCAGGCTCTTAGGCCTGGCATTCTGGATGATTTGGGATTGTTGGCAGCTATTAAATGGCTGGCTGAGGAAATACACAAACTTAGTGGAATCGAAATTCATGTCAAGACAGATAACATACCGCTACTCCCACCAGAGACACAGCTAGTTTTGTTCCGTATTATTCAAGAATCACTAAATAATATTCAACGACATTCTGGAGCATCTGAAGCCAGTATTACTGTGGAGTGCCAGAGCGGTGAAATCAGAGTGATTATTATCGATAATGGTAAGGGCTTTAAGCTTCCCCGACAGTTAAGCGAGTTCGCCGGTCAGGGTAAGTTAGGGCTTACCGGTATGGTGGAACGAATTCGGTTGGTAGGTGGTGAGATTGAAGTTAGTTCAAAAATAGGTAAGGGAACCACGGTAATAGTTAAAGCACCAACAGAGATTTATAATCGAGGTAACAGTTAGAGCAACTGAGTAAATCGCTTCTCTTTCTCTAGGCTTCAGGTTTTAGCTCTGCATAAGTTGTTTCTTGTAAAGCGTTTAGAGTTTCTCCACTTTCACTGCTGAAACCTTGAGTTCGGGAATTTTGGATACGGGGTCGAGCTTGGGATTAGTGAGGATGTTGGCAGCACTTTCGGCAAAATGAAAAGTCATAAACACCACTCCAGGTGGCCATGCTTCAGTTATTTTAGCTTTGGTGATAACCTCACCACGCCGAGAACTGACTTTCACCTTGTCACCTTGAGCTATGTCGAGTTTGGACGCATCCTGGGGGTTGATTTCCATCACACTTTCAGGTTCTATAATACTGAGTCCAGATACCTTGCGAGTCATGGTCCCAGTATGGAAATGATACAAGCTACGGCCTGTGGTGAGAATCAGAGGATAGTTTTCATCAGGTGACTCCGCCGGGGGCGTATATTTTAACGGCGTGAATCTACCTTTTCCCCTAACAAACATATTCGTGTGTAATATTGGTGTACCCGGATGGTCATCTAGCGGGCAGGGCCATTGTAGGCCTCCATTCTCTAATCTCTGGTAACTTATGCCACCGTAGCTTGGGGTAAGATTGCGGATTTCTTCCATTATTCCAGACGGGTCGCTATAATCAAAGCCCTTGGCATCCAACTTCTTAGCTACTTGGCAGACTATCCACCAGTCGGGCTTGGAATAACCCAAGGGCTCGATAACTTTCCTTACCCGCTGCACGCGCCGCTCGGTGTTAGTGAAAGTGCCATCCTTTTCAGCAAAGCTTGCAGCTGGTAGGATAATATGGGCAAATTTTGCTGTCTCAGAAAGGAATATATCCTGAACAACGAAGAAATCAAGCCGAGACAGCGCCTCCCGGACATGCTGCACATCAGGGTCACTTAATGCCGGGTTTTCACCAATCAGATATAGCGCCTTTATCTCTTTTCGATAGGCAGCGTCAAACATCTCAACCAAGGTCAACCCTGGAGATGATGGTAATGAACATGCCCAGGTAATCCCAAACTTATCTTTAAGAGATGGTGGTAATGAGCAACCCCAGGCAGTTTCGAACTTTTCTCTAATAGCTGGATTGCTTACTGCCTGATAGCCAGAATATACGTTAGGTAAGGCACCCATATCACAAGCGCCCTGCACATTGTTCTGACCTCTTAGTGGATTGACCCCCGTTGAGGGCTTGCCTACGTTCCCAGTGAGCATTGCCAGATTGGCAGTAGCCATCACGTTGTCGGTGCCATGAGAATGCTGAGTAATGCCCATGGTGTAGTACAAAATAGTAGCTGGTTTGCTAGTGGCGTAGATGCGGGCTGCTTCCGCTATCTCATTCTTGGGTACCCCTGTCACCTGTTCCACAAAGTTGAGGTCGAAGTTTGAAAGCGAGTCCTTAAACACATCGAAATCCTCGCAACGTTGCTCGATAAAAGATGAGTCAAGCAGTGCCTCATCAACTATAACCCTCATCATCCCCATGAGCAAGGCGACATCGCTGCCTGGACGCAGTCGAAGCCAGATGTCAGCAAAGCGGCACAGGTCAATTTCCATGGGGTTAGCAACGATAAGCCTAGTTCCATTTTGAATTGCCCTCTTTATCCGTAACCCGATTACAGGGTGGCTAACTGTCGTATTGGTACCTATAGCAAATATGCAAGCAGCGCCTTCAGCCTCGTCGATAGAATTGGTCATAGCACCACTACCGAAACTCTGAACCAGACCAGCCACAGTGGGGGCATGACATAACCTGGCGCAATGGTCAATATTGTTGGTGCCCAGCACTGCCCGGGCGAATTTTTGCATGATATAATTCTCTTCATTGGTGCACTTGGCTGAGGCAATTACCGCTACTTCCTGGGGTGAATAGTGTTTTAGTCCTTCCGCTACCAGTTCTAACGCCTCATTCCAAGACGCCTCTTTCAACTCCCCATTCCTTCTTATTAAAGGAGAAGTCAGCCTCTCATGGTGGTGAACAAATTCGGCGATACCAAACCGGCCTTTTACACATGCCTGCCCATGATTAGCTACACCATCTGGATCAGGCTTGGAAGCTATTATCCTCTCATCCTTGACTTCGAGTTTGAGTTGACAACCGACACCACAGTAGGGACAAATTGTGGTAACTACACGGTCGGGCTTGCTAATTCCGCGGGTAGCCAAATCAGCGAGAGCACCTGTGGGGCAGGAATCAACGCAGGCACCGCAGAACTCACAACCAGCCTCGCGAAGGGTTCGCCCTTCCAAGGGGGTAATAACATTACACTGGAGGCAACGTTGAGCTTCAGCAACTGCTGTCTCCCAAGTCATTCCCTGTTCCACTTCGGCAAGATTATCAATGCGTGTATGGGGCACCAGAGAAGAAATGGTAGCTAATCGCTCTCCTATAGGTGCTTCTTCTAACCAGGTCACAGCCTCTTCAGCAGAAACTAGATGCTCTGTAATATCTCCCTTGCCTCCAAGGTAGCAGTCGATAGATTGGGCTGCCTTTCTTCCAGCTGCAATAGCATTGATGACCAAGGCCGGTCCACTGATACAGTCGCCACCAGCAAAAACACCCGTTCGACTAGTGCTCAGGTCTTCATTCACCTTCAATACATTTCCTCGTCCTACTTCGACCTGAAAGCCTACTGGGACGTCTGGTCGTTCGCCGATGGCAGCAATCAAAGTATCAAGCTTAGCGATAAATTCAGTCCCCTTAATGGGAACGGGTCGGCGTCTGCCACTGGCATCAGGCTCTCCAAGTTCCATGCGAATTAACTCTAGATTCAAATTACCAGTATCCTTGAAAATCTTGGAAGGAGCAACGAGAAAGATGATTTCAATTCCTTCCTCCAACGCTTGTTCTATCTCTTCTGTTTGAGCCGGCATCTCGTTCTTTGTCCTGCGGTAAAAAATGGTTACCATCTTAGCACCCAGCCGCAAAGCAGCACGGGCAGAATCAATAGCGACATTTCCCCCACCAATCACCCCTACTCTGTTTCCTATCTCTATCCTCTCTCCAAGGTTGAACCGTCGAAGGAATTCCACACAGCCGATTACCCCAGGCAAATCTTCTCCCTCAACGTCTAGCTTCATTTCCTCATGAGCTCCGATGGCAAGAAAGACTGAGTGGTATCCTTGATCGAAGAGGGAGTCCAGGGACTCAACTCTAGTGTTCAAAGTAATTTCAACCCCTGCCATTTCAATTTCTCTAATTTCATCACGGAGTATATTCCTTGGGAGGCGATATTCAGGAATTCCCATTCTCATCATTCCACCCGGCTCCGGAAGAGCTTCGAATACGGTTACCTTGTGTCCCAATTTAGCCAGATAGTAAGCACAGGTAAGTCCAGCTGGCCCTGCTCCTACTATTGCTATGCTTTTGCCGGTCGCTGGAAGAGACTTTGCTTGCTTCTTCCAGCTATCATCACCCTCATCAGCGGCAAAGCGTTTAAGCATTCTTATGTGTAATGCTTTATCCACATCTTGGCCACGCCGGCACTCCTCCTGGCACGGAGCAGCACATACTCTACCCAATACAGCAGGAAATGGAACCTTCTCCCTAATCACTGCCAAGGCAGCGTTCGGCCTTCCTTTTGCGATAAGACGAATGTAGCGAGGAATGTCTATGCCGGCAGGACAAGCTACCTTACAAGGAAAGGCAGTCTCAATCACCCCAAGTCCTCTTATCTCGTCACAGACCCGAAGACAGCGATTGCATAAAATGCAAAAACTGGAATCACGGGCGAAAAAGGGATTGTCCTCTAAAGGAGCTAAAGATCTAGGAATATGGACGGGCATATCCTTTAAACCAATATAGTCGATGGCTTTTTGAAGTTCGCAATCCCTTTTTTCAAAGCAGATATCAGTAGGTTGTCTAACTAAAATGGCAAGCAGATTTTTTTGCTGTAAATCTCGTACCTTCGGTGTCTTTGTCTTAACTACCATTTTCTCAGAGACAGGAGTGGCACAAGAAAGGACGAGATTACCATTCGCTTCCACTATACAAAGCTGGCAAGCCTCGTCAGGGATTACCTGTGGTAGAGGTTTCAGGCCGGGATAGTAGCAAAGGCTGGGAATATAAATTCCTGCGCTTCTGGCAGCCTCCAGTATCGTCTGCCCCCGCTTGGCTTCTATATTCTTGTTATCAATATTTAATGTAATTATGCTGCCTTCAGCCATTGCCTTTTCCTTCCTTAATAAACACTAGTTAAATTACATCACTTTGACCTTAATAAACTAAACTGGGAAATCCTAAGTTTTGAGATAATTGTCTCCAAAACATACAATCAACTAAGTTCCAGAGAGCAACTTCAAGGCTTGGACTATATCATAAGCAGACGCTTTAACGCAAATATAGACATTGAGATTACTGATTTCGTGTCAAAACGATAGCTAAAGATTTGTTGGGTTAGATGGGTGGAATACTTTTAACTAACTTCCAGGCGATAGTTTCACAAATAACGGTTACATCCTCAGTAGCAAGATAATCAGAAACATTAGCATCAAATAAGATATTACCACTGGGAGCAAACTCCTCATCACCTTTCCACAAAGCAAAGGTTATAGGCACACGATTGAAAGCGTCGATAGTTACAGATACATCCCCGTGGTCCGCTTTATAGCCACCCAATTTTTTTGCAATGTCTATTAGCAGCTCAGGCTTCTGTCCAAAGTGCTTTACAAACGGGTTTATGGCTCTTTTGGTAAATGCCGGGAAATAGCTAACGCCTCCTGGCAGCTGTTTATAGGTAATAAGTATGCCGGTAAGTGGCGTGCTCTTTGCCGAAGTAAAATAGTGTAGAATCAGGATTTTGTCCTTCAATGGAGCTTCTACTTTACTATCTCCCAGTGAAATTTCAACGTTGGGAAAAGTAATGCAGTATGGTTTATTTAGATAATTAATAATAATCTTACTGGGTTCAACATACCGCGCGCCACTTTTGCGGCATTGCTCTTCTATATCACTGATTTTGGCCAACTGCTCACGAGCGAGCTTATAAGGAAGCTCAAGACCCTCCTCTCGGGAGCTAGGTGATGAAGCATGGTTCCTGTTCATTATGGAGCAAATTTAGGTCGGGGTAGAAGGCCTGCCGCCTCTACTATCTCAGGCACTGCCTCTTCCCATTCAATAGCCATGAGATGGATACCCGCCACACCTTCAATTTGACGCACTTGATTGATAATGTCAACGCAGAGCTTGATGCCCTCCCTAGACACCTGCTCCTTGGGTACTCCTTGGAGCCGTTCAACAACGCTGTCAGGCACATCCATTCCGGGAACTCTGGTTTTCATATATTTCGCGGCACCCACTGACTTTATAGGAGCAACGCCGGCGAGTATCTTCACTTGTTCATGCAATCCCTTGTCGCGAACTCCTTTCATCCATTCAGCGAACTTGTCCACATTGTATATAATCTGAGTCTGGATAAAATCCGCCCCTGCTGCCACTTTCTTGGCAAGACGTGCTACCCTGAATTCAAAAGGGTCGGCAAAAGGATTGGCGGCCGCTCCGATGAAGAGATTGGGCTCAACTGTCATCTCTTCGCCACACTGAAACTTTTTCTCATCCCGCATGTCTTTCACCACCTTAACCAGTTGAATGGAATCAAGGTCATAAACACCTTTAGCAGAAGGATGGTTGCCAAATTTCTGGTGGTCACCTGTGAGACATAACATATTATTAAGGCCCAAGGCTGCTATGCCTAAAATATCCATCTGAAGGGCGATACGATTGCGGTCGCGACAGGTCATCTGGACAATGGGGTCTAAACCCTCTTCTTTGCCGATAAGACAAGCTGCCCACGATGACATGCGCACTACTGCAGTTTGACCATCAGTAACATTACAAGCATCTATATAACCTTTGAGTATCTTCGCTTTTCTTCTAATTATCTCAGAGTCAGCGTTTTGTGGTGGGCCCAATTCACCTGTAACAGCAAACTGTCTAGCCTCTAGCACCCTTTCTAGATTGCTTTTCGTTTTCATAAGTCCCTCCTTATGTTGCTCTTCATCATACTCCTAACATTTCCAGTGCCTTCTTCGTTCCCTTCAATTCCTCTAACAGATCGATGGGTTCAACCTCTAAGGCGCGTGGTCTTATTGCTTTACTCCAATCATGCGGTTCTTGTATTTTTAAGAGCTCATCAAGTTCACCAAGTTTTCCTAATCTCTTATATATCATGACCCAAGCGCAGTCACGTGTAGGGTCTACTTCACACTTGCCATCCGTGGTTGTTCCGCCACAGGGGCCATTCAACAATCCTTTGGGGCATTGTACCAGTGGACAAATACCTGCGGTCCTCCCAAGTTCGCATTCACCACAGGCCTGACATTCCTCTTTGAACTTACTAGGTCCTCCACTGGAAAAACCAAGGGCGTTGTTTGATGGATACATAGGCTTTACAATACTCATTTCCTCTTCCAAATATCCTCGCACTGCCTGCAAACCATCACCACAACTTTGCATTAATATGGCATCGCACTTCTCTATCTCTTCCCTATGCTCCTTCAGAAACATGGAGGACATAGGAAGATAGCAGGTAAATACGGCAAGTGGCAATCCAATTTTACCTACGATCTCTTTCCCTTCCTTAGTTAGCCTCTCTGCCATCTCATCCACTTCTTTTATGCCGCCCGTATGAAAAATTGTGGCACAGCCTCCACACCCCATCAAAAATATCCTCTTTTTGCCTTCAAGATATCCTAAAATCTCCTCAAAGGGTTTTGGGACTTGTGCATTCATTAATTTCCTCCTCGATAATTTATGTATTTGACATATGAGCCGGTGTAGCTTCTGGCGATTGCCTCTCTCACGTGCAATGACATTTAGGAAAACCTCTTTACTGGTGGTCCTGATGTAAGGCTCACACTCCAATTCTTCGGTGTCACAAGCCTTTCCAATTTATCAAGTTGTCCTAGTTTGGTAAGGCGATCAATGATCTGTTGCCAGACGCAGGGTATATCTGGGTTAACTTCACATTTACCATCTTGTGAGCCCCCACAGGGACCATTGAGCAGATGCTTGGAACATCGAGCGATAGGGCAGAGGCCGCCAGTAAACTCCAGCATACAATCACCACACTCAAGGCAGCGCTCCGCTTCTTTCCATTCGGCGTGAGCACCACCTGAGGACAAAGTGTTGCAGCCAGGATGTACTACCTTATCCACTACTTCGGCTACAGTCTGCACTCCAGCCCCATCGGTCAGGACCAGGATAGAATCGGCAGCGGCAATTTCCTTTTTGTAGGTTCTGAGTTTCAACTTGGTTAACACGCGATCACACAGCATATCGACAACTACAGAACCTGTAATAGTTTTGCCTTGCTCCTGCAGACTTTTCCCCATTTCTACTACTTGTTTTTCTCCTCCGCTCCCCCAGCCCTCGGCACAACCCTTACATCCAATGAGAAAGAGACTCTTATCCCCCTCAAGATAGCTCAGGAGTTCTTCCAGTGGTTTTTGTTCTGAGATCAGCATTTCATCGCTCCTTTAAACCCTCACCTTATTCCTCTACCTTGGTAGAGAGGTTAGCTGAGGTATTAAGTTCTGACAAAATTGTATCTATTATCTGAGGCATTTTCCCTTGGAGTTCGGGCGATAGTTCTAACCCCCAGTTAATCTCCTTAGGCTCAACCCCAATAACGACGGCCTCACTTATATTGTACCAAAGCTGCATTAACATTAAGTTATCCACTAAGCCCACATCGTGCAGGGATAGTAATGTCTTTTGCTCGAAAGTTATATCCTCAAGGTGAAAACGGTAAATCTGTCCAGGCGTTCCACCACCCTTAACAGCATCTACTATGATCAATTTGTCAGTGTCCTCAAGAAACTGCAATACATCGGGGTATGTTCCCCCATCTATTATTTTTACATCGGGGAGAGGGATTTCTGCCAAAGCATTTGCCACATGACAACCAACCCCTTCATCTCTTAATAAGACATTCCCTACTCCCAGAACATATTTTCCCATTCCTGACTTTCCTATAAATTATTACTAACAAACCCTGAATTTTCCTAGGTCATGCCCTTTGGGATTGAGTAAATGTACAGAACAGGCGAGACAAGGATCAAAGGACCTCACAATGCGCACTATCTCAAAGGGATTAGCTTCATCCTTTATATTGGTTCCAGTGATAGACTGCTCCAAGGGTCCAGGTTGATCTTCATCATCCTTGGGGGAAATATTCCACGTAGAAGGGGTAATAACCTGGTAATTAGCAATCTTACCTTCTTTTATTTCTATCCAGTGTCCCAGGGCCCCCCTCGCTGCACCGACCAGCCCCATTCCAGTAGACTCCTCGGGGAGTTCGTAGCTTATGTAAGCTGGTTCACCGGGCTTGAGCTCTAGGACCCAATCAGCCATAGCATCGGCTATGAGTTTAGTTTCCAGGGCTCGAGCAAGATTACGCCCCATCACAGAAAACATCTTATCGGGGTTTATGTTTGCCTGGGATAAGGCAGAATCAACCAGGCTCTTGACTCCAGGATCACCATCGGCATAGTTGACCATGATTCGAGCCAATGGTCCAACTTCAAAGACTGCCTTACCATAACGAGGTGATTTTAGCCAAGAATAAGCTCCCTTCTTCTTTTCATCAAGAACAACATCTCCCTGGGAGGGATGTTTGCCGCTGATAGAATCGGCATACCAGGAATACTTCACCTCTTCAGTGATATTAGTTGGATTAAATTCATTAAATTTGAGATTGATAGAGGTTATACCGGGCTTAAAAAATCTTTTCCTCTTGATGAGGTTGGCTTCCTTTCCATCCAGATCATAAGAGCCATAAGCAAGTAGATTATCGCAGCCATGACCAATCTCAAAGTAATCTGAGTAAACCTGGGCTACTGCTAGTACATCAGGTAGGTAAACATTAGCAATAAACTCCTGAAGCTCCTTCAACTTCCAGAAGAAGGCTGTTATATTATCCACTGTGGGAACAGAGGCAACTCCGCCGGGCATTACACCCATGTTATGAGGCATCTTACCACCAAACATGGCAAGCATCTCCTGGCTTTTACGACGCATGTCAAATGCCGCGACATAATGCGCTGCGGCCTGTTCATTAGCTTCGTCGGGCAGGCGATAGTCACCTTCATAGCGAGGTACAAAGGGGCCTAATTCCCCCCGCGCAATGAAGCTCTTTATTGAATTTAAGGCTGGATTATTTCCTTCATATTTTGCTAACTTAGCCACATCTATATAATCAAGAGCCACTAAATGATAGAAATGAAGGATGTGATCAGCAATATGGGCTGCCCCCAGAATTAGATTACGAATAATTCTTCCGTTGTCGGGGATTTTGTCAGCGATGCCGAAGGCACTATCCAAGTTCAAAGCAGCGGCAGTAGAATGACTTGTAGGGCAAACTCCACAAATACGCTGAGATATCCGCTGGGCATCACGGGGATCCCTCTCTCTCATGATTAGCTCTAAGCCCCGGAACAATGTTCCTGAACTTTTAACCTCTTTCACTTTACCGCTCTCAACTACCGCCTCCACCTTAAGATGTCCTTCAATACGACTTACTGGATCGATTATAATCTTGCCCATTAATTCAAACCTCCTCTGGCAGAGCAGCTTCGCTAATTTTTTCATAAAGCGGAGATATGTCAAAGAATCCGGGCTCCGTACAGCCAATACAAGTGGCGCCACAACCTACACACCAGTTTACTCTGTTGTTCCACAGCCTCAGAGAACAATCGGCATGGGTTATAGGCCCCCTGCATCCTAATTCATAATTACAACCGGGATCGCCGAACTTTTTAGCAAACTTGTTCTCATCATAGTAGGCTCGCCGTGGACAGTTCTCGTGGATTGTTTGACCATAGAAAACCTTAGGACGCTTATGCTCATCCAAATCCTCTGGCTTCGGTAGACCGGAAAGCAGGATTGTTGCCACGGTGCCTACAAACCAGTCGGGGTGTGGTGGGCAACCAGGGATGTTTACCAATGGAGTACTGATACCTTTGGCATGAAGAACCTCACTAACGCTGCGACACTGAGTAGGATTAGGGTAGGCAGCGGGAATTCCTCCAAAAGCAGCACAGCTACCCAAAGCAATGACCACCAGGGCATCCTTAGCCAATGTTTCCACCCATGATTTCATAGTCATCGGCTTACCATCCTTTTCACCAATCACCCCATGGATGCCACCTTTAGCTGTGGGTATAGCCCCCTCTACAATGAGTATGTAACCTCCCTTTTTCTTCTTGGAGGTATCCACCATAATTTCAATTGCGGGCTCTCCTGCCCCCGCCATGACAGTAGGATGAAACCTTAGATTTATATGACTGCCCGGGAGCACTTCATCAACTAAAAGGTTTTTAATAGAGGGATTTATAACGTTGAGAAGAGAGACTGAGCAGCCGCTACATCCAGCGGTCTGTAACCATATAGCCGGATATTCTTTTGTATCCATAAGCCTTTACCTCCCTTTCGACTTATTTTCGCGAATCATCCAACATGGAGGATATTTTCTAAATCATAAACCCAAGCCTTCAATCATCTCTTTGGCCTCAGCTTGTCTAAGGAGACATGCAAAAACTCATTAGGGGTATAGTAACATCCAGAGGTAGACCCAGTGCCTGGTTAAGATTTGTACTAGGGTCAGCATCTACAGCCAGTACCAACCCTTTTTGCGGAAGGAGCTTGACGAGTAAGGCCGCAACACTAGTCTTACCTGTGCCTCCTTTCCCTGCGATAGCAATAGTTTTGGTCATTTCTTTGCTCTCTTTTTAGACAAGTTTGTGGAAGGCAGCAAGCTAACAGGCGATAGTTTCACCACAGCATCGTACTCAGGGGGACAAACATCCATGCAAGTACCGCAATTAACGCATTTTTCTTGATCAATGACCTTTATCTCCCCTTTCTCGCCTTTGATTGCCTCTGTTGGGCAAGTAAGGACACAGTGTTCACAAGACCTTTCGCACTTCTCTGGCAAGATATAGTAAGCAGTGAGCTCAGGGCAAACCTTCGCTGGGCACTTCTTTTCTAGGATATGAGCTTCATATTCATCCCGGAAATATCTTATGGTAGTGAGCACAGGATTAGGAGCTGTTTTCCCTAAACCACAAAGCGACCCCGTCTTGACATCCTCGGCTAATCTAAGAAGAAGATCGATATCCTCTATTTTGCCTTGGCCAGCCGTGATGTCCTCCAAAATGTGTAGCATTTGCAAAGTCCCCAAACGACACATAGTGCATTTCCCACAGGACTCCTTGGTAGAGAAATCAAGAAAAAACCTCGCAGCGTCAACCATACAGTTATCCTCATTCATTACAATCAATCCCCCTGAGCCCATCATTGAGCCAGCTTGGCGAAGGGAATCATAATCGATGGGGGTATCGAGCAACTCTGCTGGTATGCAACCACCGGAGGGCCCCCCTATTTGTACCGCTTTAAATGATTTATCCCCAGAAATCCCGCCAGCAATACCATAAACGACCTCACGTAGGGTTGTTCCCATAGGCACTTCGGTTAAGCCTTTATTGTTGAGCTTGCCTGCCAGGGTGAACACTGCTGTTCCCTTGCTTCCCTCGGTGCCAATCGATGAAAACCAATCTGCTCCTCGCTTGACTATCAAGGGGATGTTGGCAAAAGTTTTCACGTTGTTTAGTAGAGTGGGCTTGCCCCACAATCCAGCCTGAGCAGGATAAGGAGGTCTTGGCCTGGGCGTGCTCATTTTCCCTTCCACGGCCTCCATTAGAGCTGTCTCCTCGCCGGAAACAAAAGCACCAGCGCCCATGGCTAGCTCTATATGGAAATTAAAACCGCTTCCCAGGATATTGTCTCCAAGGAGGCCTAGTTCCTCTGCTTGCTTTAAGGCGGTCTTTACCCGCTCAACGGCCAAGGGATATTCAGCGCGGATATAGATGTAACCTTGGTTAGCACCTATAACATATCCGCCGATAATCATTCCCTCTATAACTTGCTGAGGGTCGCTTTCCAAAACAACCCGGTCCATAAATGCTCCTGGATCTCCCTCATCGGCATTACACACTACATACTTTGGCTCTCCTTCAGCATTGTGGCAAAACTCCCACTTCCGCCCAGTGGGAAATCCAGCTCCACCTCGCCCACGCAATCCTGATTTTTTTACCTCTTCGATTATCTCCTTGGGTTGCCTCCTTAGAGCCTCTTCCAAGCTGCTATATCCGCCATTGGCGATGTAGTGGTTTATATTCTCAGGGTCGATGTAGCCGCAGCGGCGGAACACAAGGCGAAGCTCATGTTCAAATCTAAGAAGTTCTGGGATGTAAGGGGCATCTTCTCCACCTCCTTCGAGGGTGCCCAAGGCAAGCTCAAGGCAGGGGTCATCGCCAATAATGTAGCCTTCTATAAGGCGGGGAACAAGCTCGGGGGTCACATTTCCATAGACGACGCGGAAAGAATCAGGCTTGGATATGACAACTAACGGCTCAGTATAGCATAGACCCATACATCCAACTTGGATGATCTTGACTTCAATGTTTCGCCGTGATAACTCTTTTTCGAAGGCTTTTAGGGTACTTAAAGCACCAGCCGCCCTCCCACAGGTGGCTGTGCCAATAAGGATATAGCTGCCGTTCTGCAGAGCTTCCCATTCCGACTTCGCTTTATTATTAATTTCTCCGAAAGTCATGTTAAACACAAGATGGAGACAGAAAAAGGGTGGGGTAGGAGTTCTGTCTCAACTATTCTCGCTCTGAGGTTCTTGCTTATACGGTATTAAAGCCTCTTCCACCTTAAAAGGCGTCATCTTAGGATAGATTTTATCACCTATTACTATCACTGGAGCCAGCATGCAGCAACCAATACAGGCGACCCTTTCTAAGCTGAAGTTACCATCCTCGGCAGTCTCGCCTACTTTAATATCTAACTCGCGCTCCAAGGCTTCCAAAATAAGTTTACCCCCCCCTAAGTGGCAGGCGGTCCCCATACAAACCCTGATATGGTATTTCCCTAAGGGGACGAAGCGGAACTGATTATAAAAAGTAGCAACACCCCAAACCTCAACCTCTGGCATCTCCAAGAAGTCAGCAATTTCTTGCATACTTTTCTTGGGGAGATAGCCCAGCTTTGCCTGAAATTCTTGCAATAGCGGGATTAAATTTTTCTTCTCATTTTTATGCGAGTTTAAAATCTCAGCTACTGCTTGGTTAGTTTGCTCCTCTGTAATCATTCCTTAAGTTGTTTAGCAAATCCAGGCAGGAAAGCTCCTATTCCGGTTGTTTCCCGGGGGCCGATTATTATCTCCCACTTAAGGTCCAGAGCATCTTCAAGCTCACCTTTGATTCTGGCCACTTTCCCTGGGATAACTAGCTTTCTATGTTTTACCTTATCCTCGATGCCACATTTCTTGATAAATGTTCCTACGGAATCACCGCTAAACTTACCTGCTGCCCAGGCAGTGAGGACACCAAGCCCTTCCGCGTCCTTAACACAAACATAGGCGGAAACCTTGGTAGCCTCAACAGCCGATGAGACAAGAAAATAGGTCAAAGCCCAGTTTGAAGTGACAAGGACCGGTGAGGATTCATCAGGTTCTCCAACTTCATAATACTTCTCCTCTACCGCCATGGGAAAACGAGGATCGGTATAGATGTTAAGCCGTTGCACTAGGAGAGAAAGCAGGGAATATTGGTCGAAATCAGAAAAGACAATAACGCTAGCCCATTTATTTATAAATATTGAGCCCACTAGCATTTCCTTCAGTCCATCTTTGGCCATGAAGCAAGGAAAGCCAATAGTGGGATAGCCAAGAGGCCTGAAACCTTGCTTTAGTGCTGCTTTTCTGATAAAAGTCTGGTCTCTTATCGCCTCCAGCAAATTTTTAGAACCCGGGTCTAAGACCAATTCCTCAATCTCAGCATCTTTTAACTTGGTAGTTAGAGGAACAAGTTCTTCAATACTCTCCCCACGAAGGCCAACAGGAGTAGGATTCGCTTTAATCTTTGGAATAGCCTCATCAATGGTTTCCTTCGTTATGGGGTAAAGAAGTGGATGTCTATCCACGTATATATCCCGTGCAGCAAATAAGGTGTCCATGTCTTCTGAGATTAAGACCACGCCCAGGTCGGTTGAATCATAAACTTTCTTGACCAAAGCCAAAAACTTGTCCCTGTCCCCTGATTCAAAATGAAGTGCTAAGAGGTCTGCCTCTAGATTTACGCCAACCCAGGGGAACTGCAATTCCTTTATCTTCTTTATTTTCTCCTCGATTTTGGCTTTGTCTTCCTTATCTGAGATAAGGAGGGCAATGCCTGGTGAATGGACAAAAGTCTTCTCATGTCGATATATCACTTCTTCGTTCCCGATTTTGACAGCGTTCTCCCCAGAGCCTATGGTAACAAGTTTTATCGGCGGTGCCAGAAGATCCAGCAGCTTGGCTTTCGTCTCCTCCGAGAGGTAAGGGCATTTGTCCACAGTCGTTCCACCCGACGCTAGCTTCATGGCAAAAGCAAAACAAGTAGGGAAGCCACAGTCCCTACACGGTTTCCTTCCGGGAAGCATCTTTACAATCTCAGAACCTGAAATTGGCATAACAAATCTCCTCCTTAGTCAAACTCTAAATCCTAAGCTCCAAACTCTAAACAATCTCCAAATTCAAATTTCAAAAGCTCAAAACAGTTTGAATTTTGGATTTCGGTCATTTGAATTTGTTTAGGATTTGGTACTTATAATTTCGTATTTCCTCCTTTTATGTTGGAAGCTCTACTTCCCCTTTTAGCCAAGGATGCCCGATTTTTTCTAAGAACTCTAGAAGCTCATCCACGTTTTTGACGTCTTCCTCGGTGGCCATTTTATCGTAGAGCCCTTTCGCTTCCAGGGCATCTTTGAACCTTTCCTTTATCTCCTTGGGCATCCACACTATCCTGGCCAGACCACCATCCGCCTGGATGAACTTGGGAGATCTTAGTTGCTCCAGTCCAGTTCCTAATCTTCCCTCTACCTGTTTTCCTCCAGAAGTTTCACCGGCCATGTGGGAAAATGTTTCTCCAATTACAGTTTCGCCCTTGTATTCTCTGTGCACTACTCCAAAGGCATCTGTTTCAGGAATGTAATATACAATTGCTTCGAAACAACCACAGGATGTATGGGGGTGCTCAAATGCACTGTAGAGATAGACTCTATCGTAAGTCCCCAGTGATTTTTCGGCTTCAATTGCGTTCGCTCCTGAATATTCACCTTTAATAGGGTCTATAAGGTCCCCCTTTGGTATAGCAAATATAGGTCCGTCAGGGTCAATCTTGGCAGCGGCTCTGCCGTCAAACCAGTTTATAGCTCCACAGTTAGCAATTCTATTTGGAGTTATAATAGAAATGTGGGTTGGAGCGAAGCTCTGGCATAGGACACAACCGTAGAAGGTATCCACGTCCTCATCATTCAAGGTCCTTGCCCGTTCATCCCTGGCAGCATAAACTTCCAAAGCATGGGGGAGAAGTTCCTCTATCTTCTTTTCATCCGTGATAATGGTTACCTGGATGCTCTCGATAATCGGCATCTCTGATGTATAAAGCAAGATATAAATTTCTCCCAATTCCCGCAGAGAAGTAAAGCCCTTTTTATGGGCATCTTTATTTATTCTCATCCATACGTCCTGCCTCTGATTCATGTGATACCAACCCTCAACCATGTTAGTGAACATATGAATCCTTCTCTCGATGATTGCTTCAGCATCCTTGTCTAATTCGCCTCCAGCAACATCTACCAGAATGGCAATAGGATAGCTGCCACCACCTTTCTCTTCATCGTAAGGTTGCAAATCAGCTATGTCTGAGCCAATAATCTCTACTTTCTCGTTCTCTACCTCATCAGGACTTTTGACTGTTGCTAATTCAAATTTATGTACTACTTTCGGCCCACCGAACTCTATGTATAGGTCTTCCTTCCTTATAACCTCGCCTTCATACTGTGGTCCTATATCTGCATGAAATTCGCCTTCCATTTTCCTTTAGTCTCCTTTCTTTAAATTGGCTATCAGGCTTTCTAAGAACTCCTCCCATTTCGCATCCTTCTTGAAATTAGGGAGTGAGTAGTTGGCGTGGGGAAAGTAATGCTTGCACAGCGTCATGGTCTTTAGATGAGGTGCATAGTGTTTGAGCGTAGAAAGGCTTTGGTTCTCTAAATCGCTCCTTATACCTAAGAATATCACCAAGTCGTGGTTTCCTTCCTTCTTCACTCCCTGCCAGTCAGGGTCCTTAAGAGCGTTTACTATCTCGACGACATCATAAACGCTATCTGGCTGTACTCCGGACTCCACCACCTTTCCCTTAGTCTGTGCCGTTGCGCATATTGGAATACCAGCCGCTTTAGCTATGTCCAAGGCATATTCCATAAGAATTTTGCCATCAGCCGTAGATGACAGCAAGAGAGGACCAACTACAAGAAGCGGCCTTTTAGCCTTCTTAATCAGATTGGCATACTCCGCGGGGTCTTCGATCAGCCTGGCCGATTTGAATCCCGTTAAGACATTTACCCTGTGGCGTGGTATTACTGCACTCATTTTCTCCTCCTTTTAAGCCATTTTCCTTGGTACTAATGTATCACTGCATCCAAAGGAACCTTAGTGGGATAAGTGCCAATAAGGGTAGGCAATCCAATCGGTTCCCTGGGCTGCCAGCCAATTTCTTGTAAATGTGCTCGCACTTCTTTCTTATAGACCAGTGGAATATCGGCATCCCTGCGGACAAAGAGGTGAATATCTTCAGGAAGACCGGCTCCAATATATTTTCTGTACAGGGAAATATAGTGGTTCAGTTTTATCGCTCTTCCCTGAGGAGTATCGTTTCTTCTTATGCAAAGCTTGGCTATCATGGGCATAGCTTTCTCTTTAGTCTCACATACGTAAGCCAGGTGCTCAGGTGCTGGCTCCACAGTATCCACAATCTCCCTCTTTCTGGCATCCATAACCTTCCAGTCGTCCTCTTCTTTCCTGGAGAGGAATAATCTTCTATACTTGGAGGAATGAGGTCCCAAAACAACAGGAACACCCAGCCTGTTAAACCCTGTGCCAATGGAAGCCGCCTTTTGGGACATTGCCCCCCAGGCCACTCCACAAGCGCCTACTCGGTTGAGTACATAATCGGCCATCACCTCATAGTTTCCTCTCAAGGGCAGAGCAGCGAAGATATTGGCTATCTTTATTGCTGCTCCAGAGATATGGGCATTGGAAACACAGGAGCCAATATTAACTACCCCTCCGGCATCAAAATTCGGGGGGTATTTTTCATAGACTGTCAAGCCATCCTTGTCCTTTTTCATACCGGCAACCATAGCAGCACAACCTGTGAGAACCACGATATACTTTCTCTTGGCGAATTCATCCACCATGTCAGCAACATCCTCTATATTGGGGTAATTAGAACAGCCTACTAAAGCAATAACTCCCGGGATTGTGCCCAGCGTTATAGGCGCACCAACGTTTCTTATCTCGGTATCCATAACCGGACCACGTCCAGCCCGACATTTCCAGGTTTCCTCGCCCGCCGCTGTCTGCATTATCTTAAAGATAGGAACATTATTGGGGCACTCCTCTTCACATTTACCACAGCCAATACATTGCAGGAATTGCTGCCTTATTAGGTCAAAGTTACCTTTAGCAACCTCAGTTATACCACCGCCGATATTAAAGAGGTTGGGACATACCTGCTCACACATTTTACAGTCGGTACACTTCTTGGCCAGCTCTATGGCTTCTTCTTCCGTTACCCATGCCTTCTTTCTCTGGGGAGCTATTTCCAAAGCCACTTTAACCGCCACCTCGGCTGCTTTGGGTGAATCCAGGATGGCGAACTGTTCCTTATTATCCACCATGCGCCTTACTATCTCATCTGTATCAAGTTCAGTGGCATCCTCGAGTCCATACATAGCCTTGTCCAGACAGGCAATCATTGCTGACCCAACCTTGGCTGCCTCTTGAGGCGTGTCTGTTCTGATGCACTGCTCGTCAGTCATTATCACATCGGCAATGCCTGTCCTCATGAAGAAAAGCTGGCGAGAAAGAGGACCGACTATTTTGGCTTTGTCCGAATACCGGGTTGTTTCTAGTGCAGTGCAGCACAGGCCGCAGACTTCCACCTGGTCTTCAAGGTTGTGTTCCCTGAGGTAGTCAATTACCACCGTCGAGGTAGCTGGGTTATGCCCCGATACCAGGATCACAGGCTTACTCTTATCTATTGCTCCCCAGCCCATGTCAACAAGAGGTGTCTCAGCAACAGAAGTGGGAAAATCGAATCCCACTATTTGTGCGATGTCAGCTATTTCCATGCCTACATGGTCCAACATGCTGGCATGCAAGGCTTTAGATTCATAGTCCAGAGAGCTTCCCTCTTGCCCCGTATGGCAAGAATCAAGAAGATGAGCAATTTCTTTAAAGACATACTCTAGAGCTATTTTAAGGTCTCCCAGAGTCTCAGGCTTTAGACCTACAACTGTCCTTATATTTGGTGCTTCAAGCTCAATAAATGTTCCCAGGTCTATCTTCTTATCCGGGCCATGCTTCTCAATCAAGAACTCCAGAATGTGCCCGCCGTGAGCGGCATGAGCAGAGCATCCTATCAAGCAGGCGAGGAGTATAAATCTTGCTTGTTGGGTAGATATATCAATACCACAGGCGCCTCTTCTTCCCTCGGTAAGGTCACACTTACCGTAGGTACAGAAGCAACATAAATCACAGAATGGTGCGTAAAAAGGCGTATATGTTTTCAATAACCTCATATCCCACTGTCTGAGGTCAGGCATCTCTGGCATGGGGGTGGGACCTACTGGCTCCCAGGGCAGCTCAGCCTTAATACGCTCATGAATCTCCTCTAATTTCTTTGATAACTTTTTTTCCGCTACTGCCATTTTCACTTTACCTCCGTTGTTTTCTTTATTAGATTCAAGGTGTCGGGATGTCGCAAAACAATGATATTTGCCCCGGCCAGAAATAGTGATAGCGCTGTTATTCCTTCCCAGAGCAATCCTTGATCCTTGTCTTCCTTAGCTTGCTTTGTCTTCCAGCACTCTCCCCCTAGGTCAGCGATAATCGGCATCATTGTCATATTATCCTTGGTAATTACCCCAATCTGCTTTACCCTTTCCATCAGAGAAAAACTGTATTCCATACCATAGCCTAATGCCGCTGATTCAGGATCGATAACTATCTTTTCGGCGGGGAAGAACTTACAGAGTTTTACGTTTAGTTCCTTTAGCAAATTGATGTCCAGAGGAGTTAGGGCGCTAGCATTGTGTCTGTGGTCCAGGAGTGCCTTCCCTACAATCTCATAATTTTCCTTTTGAACCGGTCCTATAAGGAGATTCATACCATCGCAAGCCTCGGCAACTTTGGGCAGGACCTCGGCATCTTTCTTATCATCCCCGGAGCCATAAATAATCAGGGGAATGTTTATAGCCTCAGCCACCTTTTTTGCCAGGGCTGCCGCTTCGTCTGCAGAACTATCCTTCACTGCCGGATCGGTGCTTGCAAGACGAAGAAATACTGCATCTGCGCCAAGTTCCTCACATCTCTTGGCCCATTTCACTGGGTCGGATATCACATCTTTGAAAGGCTGAATTAGATGTTCAGGCCAATCTTGAGGTTCCATATCAAGAACTTCTAGGGCAAACTTTGTTGGGTTGGGATTTGAGCCCTGGTCAAAAAAATGAAAGGGGAGAATGTTCTCTCCCCCAATCTTCAAGCTCTTTTGCCCTTTCCCAATAGTTATCTCTCTTACTACCCCAGTGTACGCTTCAGCTGGCGCTTTATATTCCATTCTTTACCCTCCTAACTTTCGAGCCAGGCATCGGAGTACAGGTTCTCTCCTGTAAGAACCTTGGCTGTCTTAACATACTCAATTTCCTTTGGAGAAAGGGAAGAGAGGTCTATATCCTCCCCGTCCATGGTCTTATAAATGAGTTCGACTATTTCTGGCATCTTTCCCTTTACCAAGTTCATGAACTCCTTATCTAAAGGGTCAGCGATGGCAGAATAAAGCCCGTTTCGATCTAGCATAACCAGATATGTGCGGTTAAGAAGTGGCCTGAGTTCATCTGGCACCCCATTAGATATATTGGAAAGACCTACAGTTGATTTAATCTCGGGCAAAACGTCCTCGAGTATCCTTATAAATTCTAAGCAGGCTACGGCGAACCCCTGCCCTTCGCCAGCGGTACTCACGGGAAGAATTATGGGGTCAACCCAGATGTCTTCGTTAGGAATCCCCAATTCATTAGCATAGGTCACCGTGTCCATAATACTCTCTATCTTAGAATCCACATCTGGAGGCATACCCTTATCCATAATCACCGAAATCACCACATCGCAGTTATATTTTTGGGCTAAAGGAAGCATTTGTTCTTTGGAGTCAGTCTTCCCCGAAGCGGAGTTAAGCAAAGGCCTCTTCTGGCAGGCTTTTAGTCCTGCCTCCATAGCCACGGGATTCATAGTATCTATAGATAAAGGTAAATCGGTAACTTCTTGCACTGCGTTGACAAGCCACTGCATATTTTCTTCAGGGTCTTTCTTCATAGGGCCAACATTCAAGTCAATATAGCCGGCTCCCGCTTCAGTTTGGGCTTTGGCTAAATCTTGGATTACTTTGGCATCTTTCTCCCTTATCGCTGTGGAAACTGCTTTAGCTATGACATGTATGTTTTCGCCAATAATGACCATACCGAGTACCTCCGATTTACGGGTTAGGTGTCTTGGATAAACCATCGCAATATAGCAAAGAAACAACTCTTTGTCAAACTCTTTGTTGGTCCTTGTGGCAATCTTGGTGGCTGTATCTGCCGTGGGGTGTTGAAAACTACTTTTAACAGAGAAAGAAGTAGGGGGTGATTAACGTTAATATCGCCGCCTTGCTATAATTTTTATGGATATTTGGGAACAGGTGGATAGCAAAATTCTGACAATTGCCTTGAAGTAAATGGCTAAAGATTACTATGGGATTTTAGGTGTACCGAGAAACGCTTCAGATGGAGAAATCAAGAAGGCCTATCGGAAGTTGGCCATGCAATATCATCCCGATCGCAATCCTGGAAAAGAGAACTGGGCTAATGAGAAATTCAAGGAAATAAACGAGGCTTACGGAGTTCTTGGTGACCCTCAAAAAAGAAAACAATATGACCAGTTTGGTACTGTAGGTAATATAGGCGACATCTTCAGCAGTCCTTTCACTAACACCACGTTTGAGGAAATGATGAAAGACTTCGGTGGTGCTGGTCTGAGATTTGATTTTCTCGACGACATATTTGGTGATTTCTTGAAGGGAAGAGGTTCCTCTTTTTCTTTTAGAAGCTTCGGTGGTAGGCCTGGGAGAGTGAGATTTGAAGCTCGGCCGGGGCAAGAAATCAATCTGGATGAAATATTTGGCCAGGCTCGAAGACCCAGCGAAGTTCATTATGAGCTTGCAATTAGCCGAGGAGAGGCTTTGCAGGGAGTGAAGAAGGTATTAAAGAGAAAGGGGAAAAGATTGGAGGTGAAGATTCCTGCTGGGATAAAAACGGGCAACGTGGTGAGATTGAGGAATGCGCGCCAGATAAGCGATGGCTCGCCCGGCGATATATTGATTAAGGTTATAGTTAAATAAAGCCAGCCTCGCCCCCAATGTATTTCTGTTCAGATCAAGTCTTCATCCATTAAGAGTTTGATATGTTTATTGCTAACAGTGGTGACCTTGGAGAAGGTTTGGGCTAAACGCTCTCTCGCCTTGGTATAATCCTGTGTCTCGATTTCAGCTTCTACTCCAGACAATTCTCTTTCTATCGCTTCTATCCTCGCCGGTTCAATATAGCGGCTTGCCATATTAAGTTCAGTTCTCAATGCCCCCAATACCCCTTTGATTACTTCCTTGCCTCCTTCCAACCTTTCTGTCTTCAGCGTTGTCAGTATGTCCAGGGCAGCCGATACCAAGAATAGATTGGACTTTAGCTTTTCCGAGTGGTGAAAAGCGAGATTTGCTTGCTTCTTATCCATAAATCACCTCAAGCTATAATTATTTGTTATCAAGTTAATTAAAGCAGAAATGTAAGGGAATTGCTATGATAGTCCCTCACTAACTTTTGACAAGACTGCGACAAACGTAATATGGAATCCGACATAGAAATGTGCCTGTAATAAACTACAAAGTAGGCAGAAATGAAAAAGATAAGATTAAGCTTCCCCTCTGGCAGACTTGTCCTCGACGGAATATTGGCTCTACCCGAAGGTGTCAGCCCTTTCCCGGCCGTAATAGTTTGCCATCCCCATCCTCTCTACGGCGGCAGCATCGATAACAATGTAGTCTGTAGCCTCTCTGAGACACTTATACAAGCATCACTTGTTTCATTCAAATTTAACTTCCGCGGAGTAGGTGGGAGTCAGGGAGAGTTTGATCAGGGAATAGGTGAGCGAGAGGATGTGGAAGCAGCCATTTCCTTTATAAGCACTTTAAAGGAAATTTATCCGAGGAGAATCGGGCTTGCTGGTTATTCGGCTGGTGCTGGCTTCGCTCTTCCCGTTGGCTTTAACGATGCTCGAATTGAAGCTCTGGCTGTCATCTCTCCTCCACTCACTATGTTCGATTTTGGATTCCTTAAAAGTTGTACCAAGCCAAAACTTCTTATTTCGGGAAGCAGGGATGAGCTTATACCCGCTGACAAGTTCATCGAATTTTGCCGAAATCTTCCCGAGCCCAAAGAGTATGAAAGTATTGTAGGGGCGGACCACTTCTGGTGAGGATATGAATCGAGCTTGTCTGCTAAGGTGACTGCCTTCTTCACCAGACTATTGTAGGTTAAAACTGACTTGACATAACGTACCCTTGCTTAAAAAAAAGGCTCTCCTGCCCAATTGCAAAATGGGTTTTACACACTACATCCATTAATGATAGTATTTTGGGTTATATTGGTGTATTCGAATAGCTTTTCATCAAAGGACTCCTTCCCAAAACTATTACAGATAAAGGCCCTTATACCATGCGTTGGAATTTAGATTGGAAGCCACATCGAATATTCTACGGATGGTGGATAGTTGGTGCGTGTTTCTTTATTTCGCTATATGTGGGTGGGGTTGTCTTCTATGGGTTCACTACGCTCATTGAACCGCTAGCGGACGAATTTGGTTGGAGTTACACGCAGATTTCATTTGCCGCCTCACTACGCGGCATGGAAATGGGCATTCTTGCACCGTTTGTCGGGATGCTTGTTGACCGCTGGGGGCCAAGGAGACTGTTATTTGGTGGGGTGATTATCACCAGTTTAGGTTTGATGCTCCTGAGTCGCACTACTTCCCTGGGCACATTCTACGGGGCCTTCGTGTTAATGGCCGTAGGCATGAGTACCTGTAGCAGCACGGTGTTGATGACGGCAGTTGCCAACTGGTTCCGGAAGAAAATAGGCATAGCCACCGGCATTATGATTTGTGGTTATGGATTTAGTGGCTTGCTAATTCCAGTTATAGTCAATCTTATTGATACGTATCAATGGCGGATGACGCTGGGATTGCTCACCATAGGTCTGATGGTTGTATGCCTGCCGCTATCTCTTTTAGTACGGCATAAGCCCGAACAGTATGGCTATCTGCCTGACGGTGAAATGAGTAACATTGCGATATCCAACGACTTGAATACAGCACAAACTGTCGAGGTGGATGTCGGAGCAAAACAGGCCTTAAAGAGCCGTACCTTCTGGCATATAGCGCTGGCACTAATGTGTCAGTTTATAATATTAAGTGCCGTGATTACGCATGTAATGCCTTATCTCAGCAGCATTGGCTTCACCAGGGCGATATCTGGCTTGGTGGCTGCTGGTATACCACTGGCAAGTATCGGCGGCCGCCTTGGTTTGGGCTGGCTTGGAGATAAAGTTGATAAAAGGCGGGTAGCAGCTGGCGCCTTTGCCATGATGAGTTTAGGTCTACTTTGTTTTGGATTTATTTCCGCGGATGATACCTGGCTGCTTGTTCCCTTCCTCATTATTTTCGGTATCGGTTACGGGGGCAACAATACTCTGAGAGCTTCCTTGATAAGGGGATTTTTTGGCAGAAGCAGATTTGGAACCATTCATGGCTTCACGGTAGGCATGATGGCCTTAGGAACCATCGCAGGTCCACCTTTAGCCGGATGGGTATTTGATAACTGGGGTACCTACCAGCCAATATGGTTTGTATTTGCTGGCCTTGCTGTTGTGGCTCTGCTGGTGGTGGTAACTACTCCCCCGGTTAGAGGTGCAGTCCAACCGGTTGATGATATGAGGCATTAAGCAACAAACTCCGGTGTATCTTTTAGCGCCTTTTCTATCGATCCCAAAAATTCGCCATAACAGGTTTACGGTCTGGTGTTTCCAAATAATAATATGTAGTCAGTAAGAATAAATGAGACACTTCCTGGAAAATGGTAAACTAGCCACGAAATAAAGAGAAATATAGTGATGATTATAGGACTATTGGCTTTTATGGCCTTTATGGCCTTTATACTTGCCCTATGGGAAATCCAAATCGAGGGTAAGGATGGCTGGGCAGCGAAGCTACCTTGCTGGCGTATAGAAAAGGGCTGGTTTGTCAAATTAGCGGGAGGGCGTCCGATAACGGGCTACCATTTATTTATGACGTTATTCCTGATTGCCATAGTTCATCTACCGTTGTTTTTTGTTTTGTGGAGTTGGCGGTTAGAAAGTCTATTGCTTGGTTTTTATGTGGGCATGGTTTTTATAGAAGACTTCCTGTGGTTTGCTTTAAATCCACATTACGGTATTAAAAACTTTCGTAAAGGAAAAATCTGGTGGCATAAAACATGGTGGGGACCGATACCTGCTTTGTACTGGTTTTTGCTCATAATAGCAATCTTACTAATATATTTCGGAAGAACCGCTATCTAGATATATTACAGTGTCGGGAAAAATCTATGGTTTCTAGCGCAAAGAGAATATACGGTAATGGATATATTTTAAGTTCACATCTGCCTCTTCCTCAAGTACTAGGAAATGATGGTATCTAGAGGACTCTTATGGTTCAATAATAGATACCGGAAGCTTTCAGGCATAAGCCGAATACTGAAATTGGAACTAGGATACTGATTCATCTACGAAGCTAGGTAAATAATTACTTTTTAATCTGAGTATATGTTAGAATGGGTGAAATCCGTAACCTTCCTTGAATTACCTGGATAAGATTTCTACCCAGAGGCATATATGATTTACTGGGCTCAGTTACTGCATTTCTATCAGCCGCCGACCCAGATGCCGTCGGTCCTAAAAAGGATATGTGAAGAATCATACCGCCCCTTACTTCAAGTCTTTAAGGAGTTTCCCAACACTCGGGTAACCATAAACTTCAATGGGGTCCTGACCGATATGCTGATGGACTGCGGCCACGAGGATGTAATCAATGGCTTGAGAAGCCTTGCTGAGAATGGCCAGCTTGAATTCACTGGAACCGGCAAATATCACCCTATTCTCCCCTTGATACCCAAGGAGGAAGTAAAGAGGCAGATAGACCTGAACATGCAGACCAATCGCCGCTCCTTTGGAAAAGCATACGCACCCCAAGGATTCTTTCCCCCGGAGATGTGCTACAGCCAGGATCTTTTACAGCCTATTATCAAGTCAGGGTATCGCTGGATTATTCTGAGTGGTATTGCCTGTCCGACAGACTGGCCTATGGATATTATATACAAAGTGGAGCATGAGGGCCAGAACCTAATGGTCCTCTTCCGCGACGATGTGCTTAGTAATAGAATAAGCTTTAAAGACCTGGAAGCCAAGACATTCATTGCTCATTTGGAGGAGTGGCAGGGTAAACGCGAGAATATCTATGTAGTCACGGCCATGGATGCTGAAACCTACGGCCACCATATACAAGGATGGGAGAGGGCATTCCTGGCCAAGGTTTACAATGAGCTAGAACCACCTGCAGAACCTCTTGAAGAGGTTAAACAAGCCAAGGCACTAGCCGGGCAGCATGCCGCCCTTTTGACAAATAACGAAGCTGCTGGCAAGATTCAGATGGTCACCATCAGCCAACTTCTCGACCTCTTTCCCCAGGGGCAAACGATAGAGCCCAGGCCATCCTCCTGGAGCACCACAGCCGATGATATGCAAGCTGGTAACTATTATCCGTTGTGGCAAGACAAGAAGAACAAGGTACACCGTCTCCAGTGGGAACACCTTGGCATATGCATTGAATTGGTGAATAAGGCACTGGAGTGCGCCGATAATGAGGAAAGCCAGCAATCTGCTACCATTGCTCGGGGACTTCTGGATCGGGCTGAATGTAGTTGCCAGATGTGGTGGGCCAGCAACCATCCTATGTGGGACATCAACCTCATCCACATAGGCTTGCTCGATCAACTCCGAACCGTGGTTAACGCTTACCGGGCTATAAACAAGAGCGGAGCCAGTGATGAGACCAAACGAGAATATTATTACCGCACTGTTGCTGCCAGGAATATCAGGAACAAACTGGAAGATAGGCTGTTTGTGCAATAGCAGTGAAAGAGCAGAACTATGTACTGGAGCAATTTCCTTCACATATATCAACCGCCGACCCAGACCGAGGCAATAGTCCGCAAGGTCACCAATGAAAGCTATCGGACGCTGGTGCGTGTTTTGAGGGAGGCACCTGGAGGCAAAATCACCCTCAACATAAATGCTGTCCTCACGGAACAGCTTGCCAGATACGGGCTTGACGACGTGATTCGAGGTCTTCGTGAATTAGCCGAGCGGGGCCAGATTGAGTTCACCGGGAGTGCCATGTATCACCCTATCCTGCCTCTCATTCCCAAGGACGAGGTCATCAGGCAGGTCAATCTCAATACTGACGTTAATCAGCGTTACTTCGGGGAAGTGTACAAGCCTACCGGCTTTTTCCCCCCGGAGATGTGCTACAGTCACGAAGTAGCACAAACCGTGGCTGAGCTTGGCTTTCGCTGGATAATCGTGGACGAGATTTCCTTTAAAGGGAAGATTGGCTCCGTTAAATACGGCCGCCTTTATAAGGTAAAAGGGCTGGGAGATTTCCTGGTGTTTTTTAAGGAACGCCCCTTCAGCGCGGGCATTACCTATGGCGCATATCCCTCAGCAGTACCTTTTCTAGCAGCTCTAAAAAACGGTTTAGAGAAGCATAGCTATCTTCTCACAGGTACCGATGGCGAAGTCTATGGACACCATCGCCCGGGGCAGGAAAAGCTGCTCACCGAGTTATTTGCCCGGGGAAGCCCCAAGACCTGCACCATTTCGGAACTTATCAAACACTTCGTTCGGATGGATACTGTGAATCCTCTTCCTTCTTCCTGGAGCACCTGGGAAGATGAGATGGCACAGGGCATACCTTATCCTCAGTGGCAGTATCCGGGGCATGAACTGCACGAGTTGCAATGGCAGCTCACCAAGCTTGTGCTGCACACTGTCAAGGGGGCTCCAACAAAGTCGCCTGGATTTTCCGAGGCACGTAGACTTTTAGATGAGGGACTGCATAGCTGCCAGTACTGGTGGGCCAGTTGCCGGCCCTGGTGGAGTGTGGAGATGATTGAGTGGGGTGCCAAGAAATTATACCAGGCTGTAGAGTCGTTAGGGGAAGCGATAGACATGAAACAGAAGGAGGAAGCTGGCAGGTTGTTTCAAGCAGTGGTGAGTAAGACAAGGGAATGGCAGGAATCAGGTGAGGCCCAGCATCTGAAACAGAAATATAAAATGGAGCACCCCGAGGTTTCCACCGAACTTACCTTTGGGGGTTGGGAACTATTATGAAGCGTGCTTACGTTATCCTTGCCTTTCACGCCCATGAGCCGCTGTGGGACCTGCCCAACGAGCTTATTGCCCTGGTGGATGACCCCGAAATACACGATGCCATTCGGGGAGAAAACTATGTTCTGAAAAGGGCGCGGGAGGAACGTGATATATACGCTCACTTAGTACAAACGGCGGAATCGCTGGAGGCTCCGGTAGCTCTGGATGCCACCAATGAACTACTGGTGCAGTTAGCTTGGTACGTACCGGAGACATTCCAGAACCTGTCGGCAGCTTACAAAAACGGCACCATATACCCCTTGTACACACATGCCCATCATACCCACACTGCCTTACTTACTTCCGATGAGATATCCGATGAGCTCCGCCTCAATGTAGAGCTGCTTCACAACGTTGTGGGCGTGCCTGAGCCGAAGCATCGTGGCGCATTTCCCACCGAAGGGTCTGTGGATGCGGCTAAGTTAGCTGCCTATAAAGATAGCGGGATGGAGTACATCGTCTTTCCCCATCTTAGTGACCGCAAGGCACATTTCATCGTGAATGGCAAAGGTGATATCCAATACCGTGCCTTTGTGGTGGGGCCTGATATGCTGGCGATGCCCCGCAATTTCCCAGTGTCTCAATACATCTGGCGACCGATAACCCGTTATGACCCCAAAGGTGTAAAAAATCAGGGATATATTATGGGAAAGTACTGGGTCTTTGCCGAAGAGTATCGCAATAAATCTTACATTCCCTTTCCTATATCCTGGGAGGAGGCGGTAGCTGAGTATACCGCAGTGCTGGAAAATGCACTGACGGAGTCACCTGACTGCGGATTAATCCTCTACATTCAAGACCTGGAGCTTATGGACTTCGGCGACATCGCCCTTCGGATAATGGAGCAAGCCTGGAAAAATGTGCTCATGAAGAAGATTGCCGAAGTGCGCTTCGTGACTCCTGATGACTATCTGGAGAGCCTGGGCGATATGGCAAAGCTGCCTTGCGTCCGATTAAATCAGGTCTCCTGGGCCCCTGAGATACGCCTGGTACTCCGCTACGATGGCCATTATCCGCCACTTAATGCCGGAAAGTTCAGGGATGTGGACCTCGAAACAGCGGTTTTTAAGCACTTACCATTCGTCTTCTGGGAACCCGGGCGTTTCCTTATAAATCTCTACGGGGCGATTTTGGATGCATTTGGCATGCCCAGACGACTGGCCGTAGATGCAGCCTTGCTCCATGATACCAGATATGCTGTCCCAAGCTTTGATTTAAAAGACCAGATAGCCTTGCACTACAGGCTAATGAAGCGAGCCTGCAACTGGGGATGGCGACCCGAAGAGGGGCGCCAGAAGCGACCTTTCCTACATGGCTATCGCCTTTCGGAACTTCTTCTCGGCACTGCTCCTGAGGATAGCGCCTTCGCCGGCACCAGATATGTGCACCCTGGTGATAGCACCTACGTGGGAGCGGAGCGTATCTTGGATTTCCTCCTTGGCACTCGATTTGACTATCTGATAGCTGGCATTGAGGAGGGTGGTCTTGCTGGTAAGCAGAAGGAGGCAGCGTTACTGGAAATTAAGAGGGGACGAAGCCACCGAGTGGTCGCCACGGAATTTATTCAGCGCGCACTCGAAGCCAGCCGCTCCGTTGAATCAGCAGCGACTCCCGACGGAAGGGGCGAAGCGTTAAATCGCCTTGTTCGAGAGTTGAAAGGATATTGTCGAGAGGTATTTGTTGCCACCGACCACATACAGCGTGCCTGGGGTTATATCAGTAACCTAGATTCCATGGTCATGGCTATGTACCAGCACCTGTATGAAATATATCCCCCGAGGTTTCCGTCGATGTTCAGAGAGCTTTTACCCGAGGAATGGAAAACGCGAGAAAACCCAAAGTTGCTCTAAGTCTCCGATAAGACGTGCCTTCAGCGAAGTCCCCAAATTCTCTTATAGCTTACTCTCCAGAAAAGAAACTCTCTGTGCTACTGCCTTGCCAGCTTGGATACGGGACTTAGCCTTGCTCAGGTCATTCGCCAGCTTATTATCCCCCACCACATCCCTGACCCAATTACTGAAATCGTTTCTCCCCTCACTAGTATGGTAATGGAAAATATCGTCACTTGTGTCATTTAGAGCTTTTCCCAGCTCCTTGATATTCTTGATGACCTTGCCATCTTGACACCAGAAGCGTTTCTCGTCCGGCACGTTCCCCAAACGTCTACTGGCTTCCTCCTTGCTAATCTTAACAATCTTGACCATTCTTGCCCACCTCCTGACTCGATACTATATTTACATTATACTACAGAAATCCGCGCACAAAAAGTGATAAGCTATCTACCTATTCATGGGATAGCACGATTGTATCCTGCTATAATACTTCGCAATGAAGTAGCTGGTGTCGTCTCTGTGGTTATAGCGGAGATACTGAATGAGCATAAAGGCAAAAATGATAATGAAAATGGATGAGTGAGGAAAAATATGTCACCGAAAGTGAAGCTACCTGAACGCATAGGTAGACTGGAGGAGCTAGCCAATAATCTGTGGTGGAGCTGGCACCCCCAGGCACGTAACCTTTTCCGGGTCCTGGACTATCCCCTATGGCGGTTGAGTGGGCACAACCCGGTCAAGCAATTACGCGAGATAAGCAATGATAAGTTAGCTGCCGCCGCCACTGACCCCGCCTTTATTACTCTATATGACTCTGTGATGTCGAATTTCGACGCTGAAATGTCAGACAGGGATAGCTGGTTTACTACCAAATATACGAATATCCTAGATGGCCCTGTTGCATATTTTTCAATGGAATTTGCTATACATAACTCTCTTCCTATATATGCTGGTGGACTGGGAGTTTTAGCTGGCGACGTATGCAAGGAAGCAAGTGACCTGGGACTACCCTTGGTCGGAGTTGGCTTCATGTACCCCCAAGGCTATTTCCACCAGCATATTTCTGCCGAGGGCTGGCAAGAGGAGGTTTATGAGCAATTGGATTTCGATGAAGCGCCTATCAAGCCAATCAATCCAGTCCCTCGTTCTAGTTGGTGTGGTCCACTGGTTCAGATTGAACTGGGTGGTAGGCCCTTATATATTGGGGTGTGGAAGGTGCGTTTGGGTCGGGTCGACCTTTATCTACTATGTTGTAATGTTGAAGGGAATATGCCCCAGGACCGGCAGCTATGTGCTCGCCTCTATACTGCTGAACATGAGCAGCGTATCCAGCAGGAGGTCGCGCTGGGAATTGGTGGCGTGCGTGCCTTACGAGCCCTTGGCATCAACCCCTCAGTGTGGCATGCTAACGAAGGCCACAGTGCCTTTATGATTCTGGAACGCGTCAGAGAAGAGGTAGAAAAAGGTGCTACATTTAGCGAAGCCCTCCAAAAGGTACAGGCGACTACAGTTTTCACCACTCATACTCCAGTCGCCGCAGGGCACGACGTCTTTCCTGTCTCACTCGTGGAGAAATACCTTCATGGTTATTGGGAGTCCCTGGGAATCAGCCGAGAAACATTCCTGGAGCTGGGACAACAGGATAGCAGAAGCGCCCAGACCTTTAATATGACCATACTTTCCTTGAAGATGGCTAATCATCGCAATGCAGTCAGTCAGCTTCATGGAAAAATTACGCGAAAGATGTGGCATGGACTCTGGCCCGAAGTTAAAGAAGATGAAACGCCTATTTCATATATCGCTAACGGGATTCACGTGCCTACCTGGGCCGCTCCGGAGATGAGTCGCCTCTACGAGAAGTACTTAGGTCAGGACGTGTCTGAAAGATACGATGACATCAATCTTGGGAAGTCTATGCTAAATATCCCTGATGAGGAACTCTGGGCAGTGCGTCGAATTCTTAAGCGTAAGCTTATCAGTGCGATGGTAGAGAGGGCAAGGCAATGTTCCACTGAACGTGAATGCATGGCTCGACAGGTGTTGACCATGGGCGCCTTGCTCGACCCCGACGCTCTAACCATCGGCTTTGCCCGCCGTTTTACCGAGTATAAGCGGCCGGAGCTAATATTCCATGATATAGAACGTCTCAAGCGGATTGTTACTGATGGATGTCACCCTATCCAGATAATATTCGCGGGCAAGTCTCACCCAGCTGACCTTCCCTCAAAACAACTCGTCCACCATGTATATACCCTGGCTATGGATAACGAATTCCAGGGGCGAATAGCTTTTGTTGAAGATTACGATATGCATATGGCCCATTATCTGGTCCAAGGGGTAGATGTATGGCTGAATACACCCCGCCGCCTTTATGAAGCTTCGGGTACCAGTGGTATGAAGGCAGGGGTAAACGGTGTCATGCATCTCAGCGTTCGAGATGGCTGGTGGTATGAAGGCTATAATGACGCTAATGGCTGGGCCATCGGTGATGAGGTCGAAGCATATGACCCAGGGGAAGAAGATAGGTCAGATGCCGAGGCGCTCTACCATCTCCTGGAAGAGGAAATTGTACCTCTCTACTACCAACGGGACAGGGCTGGGATACCCCATGGCTGGATGCATATGATCAAAGAAGCGATTGGCTCGATTGTACCTCTTTTTTGCGCCCGGCGGATGTTAAAGGAATATGTCGAGCAAATGTATATGCAGGCAGCCCAATCTTCAAAGACTCAAGGACATTAACTCGAGACCTTACGTCGAGCCATTTCGTAAAGAGCCTCGTACCTTGGGATAGAGGCTTTCCAGGAAAAATCAGCCTGCATAGCTCTCACCATGAGCTTATGCCACTCATTTCTGTTTTTAAGAGCTGTGAGCGCAAGTTCTAATGTTGTTAATAGCTCACCGGCATCATACTGCTCGAAGACGAAGCCAAGGCATCCCGCTAGGTCAGAGGAGCAGCCGGATACCGTTTCAGTCAGGCCGCCTGTACGCCTCACGACAGGGATACTGCCATAATGCATGGCAACAAGTGGTGATAGTCCACATGGCTCAAACCGGGAAGGTACGAGAAATAGGTCACACCCGGCAAAGATCAGCTGCGCTAAAGAAAAATCGAGAGTAAGGAATGCTCGAACTTTGTTCGGATAAAGACCTTCCAATTTCCGGAAGGATTCCTCGTATTCTGCATCACCAACTCCCTGTAAGACGAATTGGACATCCTCTTCAGCTAGTAATGATTCGAGAGCTCCTATGAGTATATCAATGCCTTTCTGATTAACTAGGCGTCCTGCAAAACCCAGTAATGGGATAGTAGTATGTACTGGCAGCCCGGCTTTCTCTTGTAGTGTGGTCTTGTTAACAATCCTTCTATCCAGGCTGCCAAAATCATAGTTAGTCGCAATAATGCTGTCGGTTGATGGGTTAAATTGGTTGTAATCTATACCATTGAGGATGCCAAAGAGGCTATCTTGGTGCCTTTGCAGCAATGTTTCCAACCCCTCTCCATATTCAGGGGTTAAAATCTCCTTGGCGTAGGTTTCGCTCACTGTAGAGACGAGATCACTATGATAGATGCCGAGACCTGCCATGCTATAGCATTTTTCGTGAGAAGGGTCCCCTGAAGGTGGCATGTACTCATATAGACCGGCACGTTCAGCAAAGAGTCCATCAAACCAGCCTTGGTAGGATAGGTTGTGAATAGTGAAAATCGAAGCACAGAAAGAATAGAAATCATTATTTCTATAGGCAACTTTAAGCAAGGGCGGTACCATCCCAGCATGCCAGTCATGGCAATGAAGTATATCCGGCTGCCAGTTCAACTTTTTAGGCGCTTCCATTGCTGCTATGGAGAAAAGGAGAAAACGCTCTAGGTCATCGTTTTCTCCATAGATGGATAAACTATTAAAATACGTTTTGTTTTCCAGTAGATATACAGGTATGATATCTTTGAGTAATACCTGAATTATGCCAATCTCTTCTTGTCTTCCCATAAAAGGTATCGTGAAACTTCCCTGTCCTGTAGTCTGATATCCATCTAGATTGATGGACCCATATCTAGGCACGGCGATACGAACATCGTGTCCTGCCTGTCGCAAAGCTTGTGGCAAGGAACCAATTACATCACCGAGTCCACCTATCTTAGCTAAAGGATTAATCTCAGCTGCGACAAAAAGGACTTTAAAGGGCTGGATCATTTTTACTCCTTACTGAAGAAGGTATAATTCCACGGCTGGATATTCTATGCATTACTTGAAGGAGATTGCCGTACTATTGGATTAGTTTAATTTTTTCATGTTAAAGCTGCCCCTGCCCTTCCCTATTTTCTCTTTTTTCTCTAATTGGATTATAGCACAGCTAACAAGAAGAGATGAATTGAGACCTCAGATTCGTTGACAATGGTGCACGAATAATGCACAATTTTTTAAGTATAATGGTGACGGAGTAATAAGGCAAGGAACTGGACTATGGAAGGACTGAGAGGCGAATTACGAGTGATAATTGAAGGAGTGAAGCCTGAGGTCGACGGTGGTCGATTTCCCATCAAGCGAGTTGTCGGCGAGAGGGTAGTCGTGGAAGCCGACATTTTTGCCGATGGCCATGATATCATATCGGCCTTACTCCTTTATCGTGCAGAAAACGACACTAAATGGGCTGAAACTCCTATGGAGCCTCTAGATAATGACCGCTGGCGAGGCTCGTTTGCAGTCGCGGAACTCGGGCGTTATCGTTACACTGTTCTAGCCTGGGTTGATCAGTTCAAGTCATGGAGGCGGGACCTAAAAAAGAAGTTCCAGGCAAAGCAAGAAGTTTCAATCGAGCTTCTGGTAGGGGTTCAGCTTATTGCAGAAGCAAGCCAACGTGCTCCCAAAAGTAAGAGACAAAAGATGGAAGAATTAGCAGACACCCTGCAATCCAAACAGATAGCGGAGCGGACAAAGGTCCAGCTAGGCCTAAGCGAGGAACTGTCAAAGTTCATGGATAAGTACCCTGACAAGCGATTTGCCGCCACTTATCCCAAGGAGCTTGTAGTGGTGGTTGACAGGGAAAAAGCTCGCTTCAGCACCTGGTACGAGATGTTTCCCCGTTCTTGCGCTCCAGAGACCGGACGCTACGGAACTTTCATGGACTGCGAGGCTCGCCTTCCTTATATTGCTGCCATGGGCTTCGATATACTCTATTTCCCCCCAATCCACCCTATTGGCCACGCACACCGCAAAGGGAGAAATAATAATCCTGTATCCAAACCGGATGACCCCGGAACCCCTTGGGCTATCGGCTTCGAAGAAGGAGGACACAAATCCATTCACCACCAACTTGGCACCTTGGAGGATTTCCAGAGTTTTGTAGCCAAGGCTCGCGAATATGATATTGAAATCGCCCTGGATATCGCCTTCCAGTGCAGCCCTGATCACCCCTATGTGAAGCAACATCCAGAATGGTTCCGCTGGCGCCCTGATAACAAGGTGCAATATGCGGAAAATCCACCCAAAAAATATGAGGATATCTATCCCTTTGAGTTCGAGACTGAGAATTGGCAAGAACTCTGGGAAGAGCTCAAGAGTATCGTGCTCTTCTGGATTGAACATGGCATCCACATTTTCCGCGTGGATAATCCTCATACCAAGCCCTTCCATTTCTGGGAATGGTTGATTACCGATATCAAAAAGTCATATCCCGGCGTCATTTTCCTCTCCGAAGCATTTACCCGTCCCAAGGTGATGCATCAATTGGCTAAATTAGGTTTTACTCAGTCCTATACCTATTTTGCCTGGCGCAACACTAAGTGGGAGTTGACACAATACTTCACCGAGCTGACTCAAACAGAAGTACGAGAGTATTTCCATCCCAACCTCTGGCCAAACACACCGGACATTTTAACCGAGTATCTTCAGTTTGGCGGCCGGCCGGCATTTATGGCCCGGTTGGTCCTAGCAGCTACATTAGGAGCCAGCTATGGTATCTACGGCCCAGCTTTTGAGCTCTGGGAGAATCGTCCCAGGGAACCAAAGAGCGAAGAGTATCTCAACTCAGAAAAATACGAGATCAAAAACTGGGATATTGCCAGGCCTGACAGTCTGAAAGACTTCATCGCTAGAGTCAATCGTATTAGACAGGAAAACCCTGCCCTTCACAGAGACTGGAGCCTTCGTTTCCACGAGGTAGACAACGAGCAGCTAATGTGCTACAGCAAGCGCACCGATGAACTTTCCAATGTTATCTTGGTAGTGGTGAACCTGGATCCGCACTATACTCAGTCGGGCTGGGTAGAATTCCCCCCGGAGGAATTGGGAATCGACCCCCAAAAGCCTTACCAGATGCATGACCTCTTGAACGATGCCCGCTATCTTTGGCAAGGGTCGCGAAACTATGTTGAACTCAACCCGCAAATTGTCCCCGCTCACATCTTGCTTATGCATCGGCGGGTGCGCACGGAGTGAGACTTTGGTTACTATGTTTGGAGAGAAAATTATATTTAACGGTTGTATCATTGGCAGGAAACAATATGGTGCATGGTGATTAGTGTATGAAGAAACGAAGTCCTACGGAACGATCGTCATTCAATGATGAGCCTCTTTGGTATAAGGACGCCATAATCTATGAGCTTCACATTCGTGCCTTCTCAGATAGCCAAGGTGATGGTGTGGGTGACATTTTAGGTCTTACAGAGAAGCTTGATTACCTTGAAGATTTAGGAGTTACAGCCATTTGGTTGCTCCCGTTTTATCCTTCGCCCCTGAAGGACGATGGCTATGACATCTCAGAATATACCAGCATCCAGCCAGTCTATGGTAACATGAACGATTTTAAGACTTTTATAGATGAAGCACACAAGCGGGGTTTCCGTATTATCATAGAGATAGTCCTTAACCACACTTCTGACCGGCACCCTTGGTTCCAACGAGCTCGACGGGCAGCAGTAGGAAGCCGCTGGCGTGATTTTTACGTTTGGAGTGACACACCAGAAAAGTACCAAGAAGCCCGCATCATTTTTAAAGACTCCGAATACTCTAACTGGACATGGGACTATGAAGCCAAGGCATATTACTGGCACCGCTTTTATTCACACCAGCCTGACCTGAACTATGACAATCCTGCAGTCAAGCGGGCTATCTTTAAGGTTATAGATTTCTGGTTAAGGCTGGAAGTGGATGGGCTTCGGATTGACGCTGTGCCTTATCTCTACGAAGAGGAAGGCACAAATTGTGAAAATTTACACGAAACACACGCTTTCCTGAAGGGGCTACGTAAGCATGTGGATGAGAAATTCAAGAATCGAATGCTCTTGGCAGAGGCCAACCAGTGGCCAGAGGATGCGGTAGCCTACCTTGACAGTGGTGATGAGTTCCATATGGCTTTTCACTTTCCACTCATGCCCCGTATGTTTATGGCCATCCGCATGGAGGACAGCTTCCCCCTCATCGACATCCTCCGGGAAACCCCGGCAATTCCGGAGACCTGTCAGTGGGCTATTTTTCTTCGCAATCATGATGAACTGACCCTTGAGATGGTCACTGACGAAGAGCGAGATTACATGTATAGAACATATGCCAGCGATCCCGCTACCCGGCTCAACCTCGGCATCCGCCGGCGCCTAGCACCGCTATTGAATAACAACCGCAAAAAGATTGAACTGATGAACGGCCTGCTATTTTCTCTGCCAGGGACACCAGTGATTTATTACGGTGACGAAATCGGTATGGGGGATAACTTCTATCTCGGCGACCGTAATGGAGTGCGTACTCCAATGCAGTGGAGTCCTGATCGAAACGCAGGATTCTCCCGAGCCAATCCCCAGAAACTTTACCTACCTCCCATTATCGACCCCGAGTATCACTATGAGTCCATCAATGTAGAAAATCAACAAAATAATCCCGACTCTCTTCTTTGGTGGATGAAGCGCACCATTGCTCTCAGGAAGAGGTACAAGGCGTTTGGACGGGGTAGCCTTGAGTTTCTACAACCGAAAAATCGCAAGATTCTGGCTTTCCTTCGCCGTTACCAGGATGAGGTCATTCTAGTCGTGGCTAACCTTTCGCATGCCGCACAGCAAACTCAACTTGATCTTGCCGAATTTCAAGGAAGCGTGCCAGTTGAGCTATTCGGAAGGGCGGAATTTGCTACCATTAGCGAAGGTCAATATTACTTTACTCTTGGTCCGTATGCTTTTTATTGGTTTTCCCTCGAAGCAGAACACACTGGGCTACTTCGCCTTCGTGCCTTGCCTTCAGAGACTGTTGGAACATTCCCCACTCTGACTGAGACAGTGGAAAAGCTGTTTAGGAAAGAGAGTCGGTTTATCTTGGAAGCAGTTTTGCTGGATTACATAAGAGGGCGTCGATGGTTCCGTGGGAAAGCGAGAGAATCTTGGGCACTGCAGATTTTAGATATAATACCTATACGTTCTCCACAGTGTGCTGCCAATCTTGTATTGATTGAAGTGGAATATGCTGAAGGGGAGCCGGAGACATATATACTTCCGCTCACTAGCACTCCTGTAGAGCAAGCAAGAGAGATTATAGCTGAGTATCCTCAAGCTGTTATCGCCCGCCTGAAACCTGAAGAAAAGTATAGTGAAAGCGAGAGCTTACTCTATGATGCTCTAGTAGACAAGAATTTTTGTAGATTCCTAATAAAAGCCATAAGTCGACGGCGCCATTTCAAGGGAAGGGTCGGAGAAGTCATGGCCTCACGAACCCGGATTTTCCGCAATGTCCACGGAGTATCTGAAGTCTCTTTAGAACCTGTTCCCGTTAAGGCAGAGCAAACCAATACATCTGTGATCTATGGGGATCGGCTAATCCTCAAACTATTTCGCCGTATTGAGGAAGAAGTTAATCCTGAGTTGGAAATTGGTCGATTTCTCACAGAAAAAACTGAATTCCCTTATATCTCACAAGTAGCTGGTGCCCTTGAGTACTATCGTAAGAGGGGCAAGATAACAACTCTGGCTATACTTCAAAGCTTCGTGCCGAACGAAGGAGATGCCTGGCAATACACCTTGGACTTCCTCAATCGTAATTTTGAGTACGTATTAGCACATCCTACAGTACAGATACCTCCCGTTCCTGAGAAACACCTATTGTTTTTACTCAAGGAACCACCTGCGCTGGCCCAAGAGACCATTGGTCCCTATCTCATTTCGGCACAACTCTTAGGAAGGCGCACTGCTGAACTCCATATAGCTCTAGCATCAGCATCAGATGACCCGGACTTCGCCACAGAGCCATTTTCTCTTATTTATCAAAATTCTCTCTACCATGCCATGCGGAGCTTTGCCATGCAAACACTACAACTGCTGCGTGATCAGCTAAAAGAACTCCCGGAGGAGCTCAGGGAAAATGCCCAACGTGTTCTAGACTCAGAAGAGAGTATCGTTGAATGTTTTCAATTGCTGCGCAATCGAAAAATTTCTGCAGCACGAATACGCTGCCACGGGGACTATCATCTAGGACAGGTGCTCTATACGGGTAAGGATTTCGTTATCATTGATTTTGAAGGGGAACCGGCACGCCCTTTGAGCGAACGGCGAATCAAGCGGTCACCTCTAAGAGATGTTGCTGGTATGATACGTTCATTCCACTACGCTGCCCACAGCGCTCTACTGTACCAATCTTCGTTGACACTTAAACCTGAAAATCTGCTTGCTCTGGAACGATGGGCACAGTTCTGGTATGTATGGGTTTCATCATCTTTCCTTATGTCCTATTTGCAAGGCGTTGGACGAACCCGATTGCTTCCTGATGACTCAGAGCAACTGAGGATTCTTCTGGACGTCTATCTCTTAGAAAAAGCTATATATGAAATTGGCTATGAGCTGAATAATCGTCCGCACTGGTTAAGTGTGACACTTCAGGGTATATTACAACTACTGAAAGTTAAAGAATGAGCATCGGCTATAGAAATGTTATTTGAGGTAACTAAGTATGCGGGATGTGCTGTAACCTAAAGCAATTCAAAGAAGAGAGAATATTCAGAGATGACACAGGGAAAAGATAAAAGGGAAGAAGTATCCTCAAAGGATAAGATAAGTGATCAATCAGTGCACTATGACATCAGCATGCTGACCAATGAGGACCTTTTTCTCTTTAATGAAGGGTCTCATTATCGGCTGTATGAAAAGCTTGGAGCTCATCCCATAGCAGTAGATGGGGTGGAGGGAACCTATTTCGCCGTGTGGGCACCTAATGCCAAACAGGTCTCTGTCATTGGAGAGTTTAACAGTTGGGATAAGTCGAGCCATCCACTATATGCAAAAGGACAATCTGGTATCTGGGAAGGATTTATCCCCGGTGTGGCTAAGGGCACAATCTACAAGTATTACCTCGTCTCTCATCGTCGCGGCTATCATGTAGAGAAAGCCGACCCATTCGCCTTCTATGCTGAAACACCTCCTAAAACAGCCTCCGTTTCCTGGGATTTGGATTATAGCTGGGGAGACCGGGCGTGGATGGAGAAACGACACACCCACAATGCGCTTGATGCTCCCATATCCGTCTACGAGGTGCACCTGGGCTCCTGGCAAAGGGTGACTGAGGAGAACAATCGCTACCTTAGCTATCGAGAACTGGCTCCCAGGCTAACTGATTACTTGAAGCAGCTGGGATTTACTCATGTTGAGTTTCTACCGATAATGGAACACCCTTTCTATGGCTCCTGGGGTTATCAGGTAACAGGATATTTTGCCCCGACAAGCCGGTACGGTACACCCCAGGACTTCATGTACCTTGTTGATTATCTACACCAGCATGATATAGGTGTAATTTTGGACTGGGTACCTTCTCATTTTCCTAATGATGAACACGGACTGGGATATTTTGATGGAACGCATCTGTACGAGCACGGTGATCCCAGACAAGGCATTCATCCTGACTGGAACAGTTTAATTTTCAACTATGGTCGGGACGAAGTTAGAAGCTTTCTCCTTAGCAGCGCACTATTCTGGTTGGATAAATACCACGTTGATGGTCTACGTGTAGATGCAGTGGCCTCCATGCTCTACCTGGATTATGGCCGTAAAGCAGGTGAGTGGATACCCAACAAGTACGGGGGGCGGGAGAACTTGGAAGCCACAGCCTTTTTACGCCGTTTTAATGAAATGGTTTATCAAGAAAGCCCTGGCACGCAAACTATTGCCGAAGAATCTACCGCTTGGCCCATGGTATCTCGTCCAACTTACTTGGGAGGCCTGGGATTTGGCCTGAAATGGGACATGGGCTGGATGCATGATACCCTGGAGTACATGACCAAAGAAACCATATATCGGAAATACCATCATAATAACTTGACTTTCCGCTTAATTTACGCCTTCTTTGAAAACTTTGTACTGCCGCTCTCTCACGACGAAGTCGTGCATGGCAAAGGCTCACTCTTAGGAAAGATGCCGGGAGACGACTGGCAAAAGTTCGCCAATTTGAGGCTCCTTTTCGGTTATATGTATACCCAGTCCGGTAAAAAGCTCCTATTTATGGGAGGAGAGTTTGGCCAATGGCGGGAGTGGGCTCATGACGAGAACCTGGAATGGCACCTCCTTGACTATGCGCCACACTCAGGTCTTCAACGCTGGGTTGAAGACTTAAACCGATTTTATCGGGGACAACCGGCTCTCTACGAATTGGACTTTGAACAAGCAGGCTTCGAATGGATTGACTGCAATGATGTTGAGCACAGCGTGGTCAGTTTGATACGCAAAGGGCGTTCACCAGACAACCTTCTTGTGGTCGTTTGTAACTTCACTCCCACAACTCATTTTAACTATCGAATTGGAGTACCGCAGGCAGGGTTCTGGAGAGAGCTATTAAACAGCGACGCCAAGGAATATGGAGGCACTGGTCAAGGTAATCTGGGTGGAGTGGAAGCAGCGCCGATTCCCTTGCATGGCCGCCCCTATTCCTTGACCATCACCTTGCCGCCCCTGGCGGCTGTGTTCTTTAAATCCTCACAGTGAAACGCAGACTCGGTGAGGTAAGTCAGAATTTTGGTGCCTCCGAGGTCAACACCAAGAATCAAAGTCGTTAAGTCCCCAGGCGTTCTTACTCCCCCGTCAGCGTAGGAAACCCTCTTTCCATTCGCAGCCTATCCTGGCAACAGGCATTGTTTACTGCTATGTCCTATTGTATACTGGTGTAAATAACAATTCCGAGATACAAATCTATCGTGGATAATCAAAAGCACGATGAAACCTCCAACTCTTGCATCCCAGACCTAGGTGACTCGGATAAGGGACAAGTCAGCATGAGCTTTCCCAGAGCAAGTGGCATATTATTACACCCGACCTCACTCCCAGACCAATTCGGGATAGGATGCTTGGGAAAGGAAGCTTATCAGTTCGTAGATTTTCTGGCTAGCACTGGGCAACGTCTTTGGCAGATTTTGCCCCTAGGCCCCACCGGCTACGGCAATTCTCCATACCAATGCCTTTCTGTCTTCGCTGGAAATCCGCTGCTTATAAGTCTGGAAAGATTAGTTGAAGATAAATTCTTAGAACCTGCAGACTTAGAGAAAAGGCTTTCCTTCCCTAAAGACAGGGTTGACTATGGCTCAGTTATCAAGTTTAAGATACCCTTGTTGAAAAAGTCCTTTGAGACCTTCCATAGGAAAGCTACTCCAAGTGAGCGAGAGCAATTCGAAATTTTCTGCCAGCAGAACGCCTCCTGGCTTGAAACTTACTCCTTGTTTATGGCATTGAAAGAGGCTCATAGACTCGCTGCCTGGAATACATGGGAGGAAGGCGTCCGAAGGCGGCAGCCGAAATCTCTCGAACACTGGAGCAAGAAACTGGAACACGAGATCCTTTGCCATAAATATCAACAATATCAGTTTTTTAAGCAGTGGTCTGAACTAAAGAAGTATTGTAATGAGCATGGGATCAGGCTCATCGGTGATATGCCCATATTTATCGCCCTTGATAGTGCTGAGGCCTGGTCGCACCCAGAGATGTTCTATCTGGATACCAGCGGTAAACCAACGGTGGTGGCCGGGGTACCCCCCGACTACTTTAGCAAAACAGGACAGCTATGGGGGAATCCTCTCTATCGCTGGGATATAATGGCCAGGGATGGCTACTCGTGGTGGATTGAGCGCTTCCGGGCAACACATGCCTTGGTGGACATCATCAGGTTGGACCATTTTCGTGGCTTCGAGAAATACTGGGAGGTTCCAGGCACAGATATCATTGCCATGAACGGGCGGTGGGTTCCCGGGCCAGGGATTGAACTCTTTAAAGCCGTGCAGAAGGCATTAGGCACCCTACCCATTATTGCCGAGGATTTAGGCATAATCACACCAGAAGTAGATGCACTTAGAGACCAGCTCGGCTTTCCGGGGATGCGGGTTCTCCAGTTTGCCTTTGACAGTGACCCCAAAGCTGGTGATTACAAGCCCCACAATTACCCGCGAAACTGCGTAGTGTACACCGGCACCCACGACAACAATACAACCATCGGCTGGTTCAAGGATAGCGCAATAGAGGATACCACCCAGAGCAGGGAAGAGAAAAAGAAGGAGAAGCAGTTTGCCTTGAAGTATCTTGGAACAGATGGGCACGAGCTAAACTGGGATTTCATCCGCCTGGCTTTGATGTCTGTCGCCCACACAGCTATAATCCCCATGCAGGATGTTTTGGGATTGGACAGAGAAGCCAGGATGAACCTTCCGGGTACTACTGAAGGAAACTGGTGTTGGCGTTTTGTGCCTGATATGCTGACCGAAGAAATCAAAGACAGGCTAAAAGAATTAACTGCACTCTATGGACGGTAATTATAGCTTGATGGTCTTATGACAAAAAGTTTATCAGGTTGAGAAAATCAGCTTACAATTAGGCAAGTAAGCCATCTTTGACAACTCCATGGTTTTTTTACATTATCGTCAACTACTAAAACCTTTTTTAAGAGTAAAATTTTAATCTTAGGCCCGATGATGTAGCTTGTGACATATTGATTCGATGCGTGTTAGTGCCTCGTCAATATCTGAAGACGATATCATCCGGTGAGTAACCGCACGAAATGGGTGGTCATTACGCAAACCTATCTTTACGCCTGCTCTTTCGAGTTCTTCGGCAAACTTGACAACGGACAACTCGGAGGAGAGATGAAACATAACGATGTTTGTCTGTATTTCATTTTGGGCTAGAATAATTCCTTTGATGCTCGCCAATCCTTGTGCCAGACGTTTGGCATTAACATGATCTTCCGCCAGGCGGTCTACCATTGTTTCCAGTGCCACGATGCCCGCAGCTGCGATAACCCCCACCTGCCTCATGCCGCCACCCAGCATCTTACGAAACTTACGGGCCCGCTCAATAAAATCTTTACTCCCACACAGCAGTGATCCAACCGGCGCGCTCAGCCCTTTCGAAAGGCATAGTGCTACTGAATCAACGTCTCGGGCAAGCGCGTATACCGGTACGCCGAGATAGACTGCAGCATTGAAAATGCGAGCGCCATCCAGATATACCTTGAGTCCTCGTGCGTGGGCTAGATTACAAACTTCATCTGTGTAGTCTATTGTCAGGACTGTTCCACCGCAGCGATTATGTGTGTTTTCAAGACAAAGTAGCGTGGTCTCAGGGTAGTGGATATCCTTATCCCTGATTGCCCGGTCAATATCATCTGGATTGAGACGGCCGCAACTATCATTCGAAACGGTGCGTAAAGTTACGCCGCCAAGGGCGGCAGCACTTCCAACTTCGTACCACAACATATGTGCCTCATCCCCCACGATGATTTCGTCGCCATGATTAGTATGAGTTAGCACGGCAATAAGATTGCTCTGGGTACCGGAAGCAGTGAAGAGTGCGGCTTCCTTGCCCATTATCACCGCAGCCATCGCCTCAAGCCTGTTAACCGTCGGATCCTCACCATAAACATCGTCCCCCACTTCCGCCTCAAACATTGCCTTACGCATCTCAGTTGTGGGATGAGTAATGGTGTCACTACGCAAATCAATTACTTTCATCTCGGATTGCCTCGTGTCCCTATAAAGTCAATCGATGGATAGCCACCCACCTGTTGAGCCTTATCAAACAGAAGCTTAGCTACAGCCACGTCCTCGACGGCAATTCCAGTCGAATCGAATACAGTGATTACTCTATTATCTGTTCTCCCTTTCTTCTTCCCCACAACTAGTTCAGCAAGTGTTCCATGGACCTCACTAATGCTGTAGCTACCTTTGTGAATAGGGACATTAATCTCCCCGCTGGTACTTGCCTGTTTCAAATTATCTACAACGACAATTGCCTCCTTCAATATCAAGAGGTCGAGTTCTTGCTTGCCTGGCGCATCAGCGCCCACTGCATTTATATGAGTTCCAGCCGCTACCCACTCCCTTTTAATAATAGGATGACGAGAAGGAGTCAAAGTGCATATGATATCTGATGCCACTGTCTCTTGAATGGAACAATTTCTAATCGAAAGATGAGACAAAGATTGCATTAGTTTATCCGCGGCAGCTTTAGAAACATCAAAAACATTTATTGAGAAGGAACTGAATAGCTCTTCGTGAGCTAGTATCTGCGTGTGTGCTTGAAAGCCAGCACCGATAATCCCAATTGTATGTGAATCTTGGCGCGCTAGATATTTGGAAGCGATAGCTGCTGCCGCGCCGGTTCGGTAGGCTGTGATTTCAGTAGCGTCCATTATTGCCAACGGATACCCTGTTTCCGGGTCACTATAGATCAGGATAGCCATAATCGTAGGTAAACCAAGAGACGGATTCTCAGGATGGACGTTTACCCATTTCATGCCGGCACACTCTGGTAAAGCGGCAGGCATGGCCCTGAAATCACCATGTTCAAGGGATAGATATGTTTTAGCCGGCATTACCCCCTTGTCTTCACCGCACATCCTGAAAGCATCTTCCACCACATTGATAACATCTGACATCCTTATCAGAGTTTTAATGGCGTTTCTATCTAACAAGAGTGTAGGCATAAGTTACTAAATCCGACTGCTATCACAGAAGATTTCGTCATTGAATTTACTCCATTTTAATGGGATGGTCAAGGTACAAATCACTGTCTACATGTCTATCACCTGTGGTGCTGGTGGACACTGTAAGTATTAAGGGTTCAATGCTACGTATGGAACTAAGCAAGATCATATTTATTCAATTGTATGATGGAATAGTCTGTATTACAGAAGTCCCACAATTGGTTTTTAACTTTTTCAAACCCAGCATGTTGCCCCATGGATACTATGTCACTATAATATTCAAGTAAAACTAGATTATGTTGTATACATTTACTAATCGAGGTTCTGGTAATTAACATGCGAAGGCGTTTTTCATTTATTATCTACTTAGCTATTGCATTTGTGGCGCTTTCCGGAATTGCATATTTCATTCATTACCTCATTTTTCGAGATGTTCACCACATATTTATCTATATGATCGGTGATCTTGCCTTTCTGCCCCTCGAGATTCTATTAGTGGTGATTATCATTGAGCGTCTCCTTGCCCGCCGTGAGACGCAAGCTAAACTGGAAAAACTAAATATGGTGGTGGGAGCTTTTTTCAGCGAAATGGGCAACTACCTCCTTCAAGACCTCATCATACATTTCGATAACCGCCTGGAGATTTCCAGGCACCTGAATGTTACTGAGAGATGGACAAAGAAAGATTTCCAAAAAGCTGTCGACTTTGCTTACCACCTTAAAGTAGATGTTGACTGCCGGAATATAGATCTCGGCAAACTCAAGGCCTTTCTGGCACAGGAACGAACGTTCTTGCTGACGCTGCTCGAGAATCCCAGCTTACTGGAACACGATCGTTTTACTGACCTGCTCTGGGCAGTTACGCACCTGGATGAAGAACTTGAAGCAAGGTCATCGCTTATTGATCTTCCTGACAAAGATCTGGAGCACATTGCTAATGATATCCAGAGAATGTATGATCACCTGGCCAGCGAATGGTTAGACTACGTTCAACACTTGAAATCGAAGTATCCATACCTTTTTTCATTGGTTCTGAGAACGCATCCGTTCCAGGAACAGCAGTCCCCAATAATAACCTGATAGAGACGGACTGTGTTATCTCCAGGTGCAAAAGCCTTCAGAACAGAGTATCTGAGTGTGACAAAAACACATATCAACAACACGCGTCTAAAATGCCGTTGACTGCTCTTCGCTCAGATGTTAGCATGTATTCGTATGCCTGTTAGTGACGTGACCGGCTAATGTGTGTCTAGCTTATCGAGAAATACAGGCAACAGGCGAATGTATAAAAAGGAGAACATATATGAAAACACTAAGAGGTAGAACTCTGGCGCATTTACTGCTCATTCTGTCCATCGTGATTTTGACCGTCGCTGGATGCGGCGCATCAGAAGCGCCGACTATTCCGCCGGAAGAGACTTTTGTCATTTCCTTTGAAGACTTCGAGAATGGTGACACATACGGTTTGGTTTTTGTCACCGAATCCCAGATGCAAGCCACTTCTCTATCGTTTCCTCTTACTGAGCAATTTCCTGAAGGTTCAGCCTTAGCGAGCAATCACTCAAACTGGAACTATGCGGCGCCCGCAGTAGGCGTTTGGAGTATAATTATTAGAGTCGGACTAGCAGTGCCGGTAGCAGCATTTCGCGCATCTTTCCATAATATTCCGCTCCAGCAGGACGATGGCTCATGGCTCTGGTCATATTCGGTAAACTTCGGCGGTTCAATATACACCGCTGAGCTTCTCGCTAAGTTTATCACTGAGGGAGTCCGTTGGGAAATGAGAATAACTAAGGAAGGCGAGTACGAGGACTTTCTATGGTACTATGGTGAATGCGACCTCCCTGCAACTGAGGGATTCTGGATTCTAAAGCAGAGCCCGTCTGTCCCAAACGACCTCGTACGAATAAACTGGTCCCGTAATATCTCCGCAGGCACACACGCTATTAGATATACAAACATAGTTCCCGATGGTCCGGAAAACGGAGGTTACATCGATACCCAGTATACCAAGGGCGTTCCCTACGACCACATCTGGGATATGTACAACAAAGGTGAGGATAACCACACGTATATCGAGTGGAGCAGCACTACCAAAGAGGGGCGGATTAAGGATTTCAATCACTTCGGTGATGACGACTGGCACTGCTGGGACAGCGACCGAATGAACATTACCTGCCCGTGATAGGCACCGGTATTTGTACGAAATAGGGTTCCTAGAATAGAAACCCACGAACCCTATAACAATCGGGACTGCTGTATATTTGGGTATTATCTCTCGCAATACTGTTCAGCTTTTTTATGCTTCAGAGGTGCAGTACATTTTTTCTTAGATAAGAGTATAATCCGAGGTTAAATTTATTCTTGTCTAACATGAAAGGAGCTTATTATGTCTAACGTTTATGAGAGACTTCGAGAAAGACTGGATATGTTTCCCCAGGGATTCCCTAAAACTGAAAGCGGTGTGGAACTAGAGATATTGCAACATCTCTTTCATCCAAATGAGGCGGAGATAATGTTACACTTGCGACCGTTTCCCGAAAACGTAGCAGATATAGCAGAGAGGACAGGTAAGGATAAAACCGAACTGGGAGAAATCCTGTACGAGATGTCGAAAAGGGGATTAATACTGCGTTATACAGCGCCTGATAACGAGATTTATTATTTCCTGGTACCCTGGGTAATCGGAATCTGGGAGTTCCAGTTGAATAACCTGACCCCGGAAAACATCGAGCTTTATGAGAAGTATTTCGAAGAGGGAATGGTACCTGTAAAGCGAGACAAAAAGGTTAGGGACTTTCGCGTTATCCCTGTTGAGAAAGAGATAGACGGGGACACTGAGATTCAGCCCTACGAAAAGGTATCACAGATTATCGAATCTAATACCAGGTTTGCTGTTGCCGATTGCATTTGCCGGAAAGAAGCCAGAATGCTTGGCAAGGGGTGTGACCACCTGCTGGAGACTTGTCTTAGTCTTGGAGCATCGGCGGATTTTTACATTGAAAATGGACTCGGCCGGGAAATTTCAAAAGAGGAGGCAAAGGAGATACTGTTGAAAGCCGAGGAGGATGGCCTGATTCACTGCTCCACGAACAGCGCGGGCAACAAAGCATTCATATGCAACTGCTGCGGCTGTTGTTGTAAGTATTTGGCGCTTGTCACAAAATACGGTAATCCGAACGCCATAGCAAGGTCAAACTACTATGCCGAAAATGACCAGGGGACCTGTACCAACTGCGGTACCTGCGTGGAGCGATGCCAGGTAAATGCCATCCGAAGTGAAGATGACTATACCATAATCGACAAGGATAGATGTATTGGCTGCGGGCTCTGTGCATCTGCGTGTCCTACAGGGTCAATCACCATGGTTCAAAAATCGCCCGAAGAAGCCTCTCCCATTTTCCCCAGTGGTAAAGAAATGTTGCAGGCGATGGGAAAGGAAACGGGCAAGGTATATCCCTTCGAATAGAACTGGACACCTGCTTCCAACGGGCTGGCCACGAATTCTGCCTTTGATAATCTGGCTCAGAAGACGCCGAAGGGCAAAGAACTAAGACTCAAAGCATCCCTGAAATGGCTTAGCAATTGCCTGACCAGCTCACGAGTTCGAGGAAGTTAACCGAACAATTTAGCTAAGTGTTACACGTCTAAAGGATGTAGAACATGAGTAGCAGTTTACTTTCCTCTTTGTCTTACTTGGCTACCGAACCAGCTACCTCTCTAGTCGCCATAAGATCTCTGGTGGCTGTTCTTAGAAAGAGCGTGGGCTCGAATAACATCAATCGTCATATCCCTTAGTGATTTTCCATCGAGAGCAATGATTGCAGCTTGACCTTCAGACTTCGATAGCATTTCAACAAATCCATATCTCTTAGACTGACCACTAACAATATGACTGTTGTTCATGATGGTTACAGATACCACTTCTCCGAAAGCCATGAATTCATGTTGCAGTTCCTCACCAGTCAGCTCGAGGGATAAGTTACCTACATATATATTCATATTGCCTCTTTTTCGCGGTAAAACGGGACTTTCCTGGCCTGCTGTTGGGCACCAGCACCCAAACAACGGCCTCTAGAGTAACGAATATATCCTGTGTGTCTCAGGCAGCAATGAATAAGCAGGAGTCTAATACCTGCGCTGTCTTCCTCTACTGGGTCCACTGCGTCCTCTGTTGCCGTAAGAGCCACCACCTCTGCTCTCGGAAGGTGGGCGAGCCGGGTTAACAACAAGCGTCTGATCCTTCAGTGCTTTCCCATTGAGGCCGGCAATTGCAGCCTTACCTTCAGACACCACTGCCATTTCAACAAACCCAAATCCCTTGGATCGCCCGCTGTACCTGTCTGTTATAATGTTTACAGACGTCACTGCTCCAAAAGTCCCAAATTCCTGACGTAATTCCTCCTCAGTTACCTCATAGGGTAAGTTACCTACATAAATCTTCATACTGATACTCCTTTCGCTTAATCTCGTAATCCTTGCGTAGAAAATGGTGGTTGAACTTTGCTTCACGCAGAATTCCACTCATTTGCACCATCCCTTGAAAGCGACACAACAGGGAAACCTGAGAATCATCTTCACGTATCGAGACTCCCATTGAGATGGTACTTCGCCACATTCTAGAAATATAGACGGGCCGAGTATACCCGGCCCGTCTATGTCCATGGTCAAACCGGCATTATCTACTCAGTCTGACTTTATTGTAGCACTCGCTACAATAGACCGGCCTGCCGTTGGTAGGCTCAAAAGGCACTTCGGTTTCTTTGCCGCACTCGGCACATATGGCAGGAAACATTTGGCGTGGGAGCCCGTAGCTGTTACCACGACTTCCATTACGCTCTGCCTTCCTTGCCTGGCGGCATGAGGGACAGCGCTTGGGCTCATTAGTATAGCCCTTGGATTGAAAGAACTCTTGTTCCTCAGCGGTGAAGCTGAAGTCGGTCCCACAATCGGCACACTGGATAGTTTTATCCTGAAAACTCATTGGATGACCTCCTTTCTCAAAACTTTTAGCTGGGGTTTGGGTCATCCAATACTCGATATGAATCTAGCAGAATCCTAAGAAGTTTGTAATAACCTAAACTTACACTATTAACTACATCATACACCGATTATTAATATTGTCAAGTCCCGCCGTGACTCTATTCCGGGTCTACGTCTACCTCAAGCGCTAAGAATAGGAAGGTGAACAATACGATGCATTGTGCAGTCGCTTGGCTCGGTAAATGCAAAACGAAGAACTAAACAGATTGGCTGATTGTTGTTCCACAAATAAGACGGAATGTGTAAGCTGAACTTTCTGGCTATTGTGTAGCTAGGTGCTCAGCAAGGTGAGCCGCATCTATGCGGACTGTTTCTCTGCCTCAAACCTCCCGCGCCCATATTGTCATTGTGAGGCAGGGATTTGCTACAAGTCCGTGATTAGTCTGCATCCGATTTAAGAGCCGTCAGCGCTACATACACCACCGGTGGTTTTCTCGATGTATCTCGTTTGAGAGTAAATGTCTCTCGATAGTTTTTGATGAGAGACTGTAATTGCTGATGACCGTAAGTACGGGGATCAAATGCTGGATCCAATTGCCGAAGAACGGAGCCCAATGTAGCCAGATGAATCCATTCCTCTTCTTTCGCAGCTAGATTGAATCCTTCGAGAAGGAGGTTTAAAGGGTCAGATACATCAGACTTCTCTTTCTTTGCTGCTTTCTTCCTTATTTCCTCGGGTCCAATTAGATTTTCACAGTAGATGAACTGGTTGCAGGCGTTGGTGAAAGCTTCTGGAGTTTTTTTCTCTCCCACTCCAATAACGAAAAGACCTTCCTCTCTTATTCTTGTTGCCAGTCGTGTGTAGTCGCTGTCACTGGCGACAAGACAGAAGCCGCCTACATTGTTACTGTGCAGTAGATCCATCGCGTCAATTATCATTGCACTATCTGTGGAATTCTTGCCAACCGTATACCTGAACTGCTGCATGGGCTGAATGGCATGTTTATGAAGCGAGTTCTTCCAGCTATTCATGTTTGTAGTGGTCCAGTCTCCGTATATACGCTTGACCGTTATCAACCCGACTTTGCTGACCTCTGCCAGGATTCGAGGAAGAAGAGACGCCTGGGCATTGTCACCATCAATCAGTACTGCAAATCTCAGTTGTTCAGATTGTTCGTCCATTGTGCACCTCTTTGGTTATCGACTGACGCCAGACCATACAGAAGTAGAGTCTATGTCATTTTTTAAGTCAATTAACCATGTATTTAAGAAATTCTACTCCGTATGTACATCAAATAACAAGAGGCAACAACAAGATAAATAAACGTGTAGTTTAGAGCTACTCAAGAATTGCGTATGTAATAAAGTTCAAATCCCGTGAAGTGGGGGGTACTGGACGACAGGCAAAAATTTATGCTATTATCAGCTTCAGTGTATGGTCGAACCAAAATCATATGATTTGTTTACCTGGATTACATAGGTTATCCACAATCAAGAGTGGCCTAAGCCCATAGCATCTTGGCATTGCTAATTTCACGAGGCAATCTGCAGAAAAGACAGCTCAATGGAGGATAAAGAATGAAGACAAAGAAAGGAGAGGACCACTCAGCTTCGCTGGCTGAATCCCAACCTGCGGTACCAGTAAGGAGAACCCTTGCCCAAGACCTGTTCGATGGTATTGCCCCCTCGTACGACACCTGGGCGCAAGTGCTGACTTTCTTTCAGTACCTTCGTTGGCGTGAATTCTTAGTCTCGCGAATGGCTCTTCGGCCGGGAAACCTTGTGCTCGACGTATGTACCGGTACAGCCGGTGTCGCCATGGAGATTGCCGACCACTACGATGGCCGAATCGTGGGGCTCGATGTTAGCCACTTGATGCTGGAAGCAGGTCTTCGCGCCGTTGAGAATAAAAACCTGGACGGCAGAGTCCAACTTATCCAGGGGCGCGCTGAGCATTTACCCTTTCCTGATGAGACCTTCGATGCGGTTGTCTTCACCTACCTGTTGCGTTATGTCCAAGACCCTGATGCAACAATACGAGAGCTGTCTCGCGTGCTGAAACCAGGCGGGGAATTGCTTTCACTTGAGTTCGGCCTCCCAGAAGCCTTTTGGGTGAGAGCTCTATGGGAAATCTACAATAGGGTCGTCATGCCAGTAATGACCATACCCGTTTCACGAGGTTGGCATCGTGTTGGCTGTTTCTTAGGTCCGAGTATCTCTGGCTTCTGTAGGCGGTGTCCTGTTGATCGCCTCACCGCAATATGGCGTGACAATGGAATCCCGCTGGTAGAAACGAAACGCCTGCTTAAAGGTGCAGCCGTTGTGACGTGGGGAACAAAAGGAAGATAGAGACCGATAGCCAGGCGTAGCAATTACCTTATGGTGGACTTTCCCTGCTCGAATATGACCTTCACAGCTATCTTTAGCCAGTAATTCATTAGTTTCGCCCTGCTTGCTTCATTTAGCGAAGTTTCCATTCTTTAAGGCTTAAGAAGTCCGAGTTATATTCCTCGATCAGTCCGGCATCGGCAAAGCTGAAGTAGCGATTATTGCCTATTATGATGTGGTCCAGGACTTTAATCTGGATTGTGGCGTCGCAATAACATGAAACTTTTACCGTTCAGGGTGCGTGTTTAACGCGGCATGGTCGCACATAGCATCCCTAGTCTGAATAATAAGGTAACAGAACAGGCTATTGTGGAATATAGGGACGTTTGCTTATGCACCGGGATTCAAGACGCGCCCGACGAAGAGAATAGCACCCGTCTCAATGTCGCGAATCAGGAAAATGAAGGGGCGGTCTATGGTGACTTCCACAGGAGATTCGGGTGGTGGCGGTGAGGGTGCCACAATCCCTGCGGTGGCGGCAGCAGCCTCAGTGCCAGCTGTATCCACGGCGACGAATGCCTTGTGTACAACGCCCCATATGAACAATTCGAGCCTACCGGTCATTCCGGAGAAATCCGCTATGGGATAGACAAAGGCATCTGGCATGCCCATCTCGGCGAGGGTATCCTCTAAGCTAAATTCTGAGTCGAATTCAAACCGGGGCATCGTCAACGCGACCCCAGTAAGTTGCAGATCGCTTATGATGTCATAGACCTGCTGGGCCTGAAGTCCTTCTTCGAAAGCCGTGAAGTTCCCGGATGCAGGAAGCAAAATAAGCATGGAGAGTTCACCTCCATCGTATGGCAGTTCTACTGCCCGGTATCCTTCCCCCTCGGTGTAGCCGAAGAACTCTGCCTGTTCCATCATCGGCACCGTTACCTGCCCGCCGTCAAGTAGATAGAACGGCCCGTCTGATGTCATGTCCTCATCGAAGGGATCCTCCCAAGCAGCATTGAAGTAGATAGCATTGGTCAGCACAAGGCGGGTTTGTGCATCAATAGCGTCCTGTGGGATAAGGTCTTTAATGCGACTTTCCGTCTGGTAACTGACCCACTGGTTGATAGCAAGGCGGCTTTCTTCCGTCTCGTTTATGAAGTCCAGTATTCTCAGCCCGGCACCATAGTTCTCGGCCAAGACATCCAGGAAGTCGGAGAGGAACTCATAATCCTTCTGTCCCCAGATGGCGTTGATTATGTTCAGCCTGAACCGTTCGCCGTCCTTGCCTTGGGCATCTTCACCCCTGCTGGCAAGTTCTGCATCGAGCCAGTTAAACGCCGGGTGCAGTCTATCTTGGTTAAGCAAGAAATGAAGAGTATCAGTCATCTGCTGAGCAGTTTCACCGCGCGCTCCAGCATATGTCATAGCCAGCGCCAGTGAGATGCTGTAGGGAGAGTAGAAAAGATTACCGTCTTGCTCTCTGAGCACCTGATAAAGGTCAAAGGCGAAGGCGGTGTTTCCCTCAACCAGCAATGCTTGCTCGGTTGCGTTGATATCCGGTGAAGTTATCCGCTCTTTATCTGATTTGAGCAGCTCGCCTGGTGCCGGCTGAGTGCAAGCTATCAGCGGCAGCAGCAACAGTGCGACTAATACGGCTATCAATCTCTTATTCATGTCATTCACCTATGACGGTGTTAGTATGCCAGTCTTTTCTTATACTGCTGATAATGCCATTATACGGTTCAAATGTTAAAATGTTATTAAGGAAGTTGTCATATAGGGTGACATTATTAAGTTTTCATTAAACAAATTGTCAGTAATTTTGTGTGGGCCACTCAAAACATGCCGTGGAGTTGACGAGTAACAAGACGCTGATTTGTGCAAACTCAAATGTGCATAATATTTCCGGCGAAGACTAAATCCTGGATTATGGTTGCTACGCAGTTGCGGCAGTGCTTGAGCCGCTGGCCGGTTCGCGCCCGCTGAGCACCCCACCAATAATGGCGAGGACCCCGGGAAGCAGCATAACACCGGTAAGTGCCATAATTACCCCTCCAGCCACACCCAATTTAAGTCCACATTCGCCCCTTCTTATCTTTCTCCAGGCTGCTAGGGCAAGAATCCAGCCCGGAAGCCCAAGAAAGACAACCGACACAAAAAGTATGCTGTACCACCAGAAAGGCCCAGGTTCCTCTATTATAGGAAACCCTCTAATAATCACGTTCATAAATAACACCACAGCCCCTTGTGCCCAAATTAATCCCCCCAGAATGAAGACGACCAGCAATGCTGCCATGCCTTTCCTCACCTCTGTCACCTCTTTCTCCCTGAGCTTGTTCCATATAGCACCGACCAAAGCGCCGAAGGCTAGAGCGAATATAATGCTTACCAATGCCAGGCCAACCGATGACAGGCTAACAGTTATACCCGCCGTAGAAGTCTGACCCCCACTGGTAGGCCATCCAGGGGTTATGTAAATAAGCTCAACTGCACCGAGTATCCAGAGGAACGCCGAGAGCACCACTCCCTTTTTAACGGCAGTAGCACCGGGCAGATAATCGTACAGGGCTGCGAAAATCGCCCCGAATATGATTCCTCTGACTATACGGGGGAGAATCAAGAGAGCTACGCCTAAGGGATCCATTAACCCGAGGTGAATTCCGAGTCCGGCTGCCGTAATAACTGGAACCTGATAGGGAAAACCGGTTAACTCAAGTATTACGGAGATGATCAAGTAGACCCCTGCAGCAGCCACGCCAGCTTTAATACCACGTCGGAAATCAGCCAATTATCTTACCCCACTATACATTCGACAAATTTGTTTATCGTTATTGCTCGATTGAGGTAGTGCCGGGCTCGGTGGTGGGCTTGCGCCCGCTGAACACCCCGCCAGTAATGGCGAGGACCCCAGGAAGAAGCATAATACCGGTCAGTGCCATAATTACCCCTCCAGCCACACCAAATTTAAGCCCAGCTTCATACCTTTTCGTCTTTCTCCAAGCGACGAGGGTGAGAACCCAGCCGGGGAGCCCGAGAAAGACAACCGACGCAGCAAGCATGTTATACCACCAGAAAGGCCCAGGCTCCTCTATTAAAGGAGCCCCGCCAATAACCACACCTATGGTGAAGCCTATGGTAAGGAGTGCCCACATCAATCCCCCAAAGATGAAGCTGACCAACAACGCCGACCTCCCCTTTCTTTCTTCCGTCAATTCTTTCCCTCGAAACCTATTCCAAAGGAAGCCGGTCAGTGCGCCAAAGACCAGAGCGGATATAATGCCAGCCAATGCCAGGCCAACCGATGACAGGCTAACCATTCCACTGTAATGAGTCCCGGTAAATGCGACGCCATCGGCATGCCAAGGCCATCCAGGGGTTGTGTAAATACCCTCAATTACAGCGACTATCCAGAAGAATGATGAAAGCACCACCCCCTTCCCAATGCTGGTGGTGCTGGGGAGGAGATTGTACAGGGCGGCGAAAACCGCCCCGAATACGATTCCACGGACTACACGGGGTACTATATCGACAAGGATCAAGGTAATCCCGAATGAGGGATCCGTTAACTCGAGTGAGGTTCTGAGTCCGGCTGCCATCGTAATGGCCCCAAACTGATCGGAGAAACCGGTTACTTCAAATATCACGGAGATGATCAAGTAGACCCCTGCAGCAGCCACGCCAGCTTTGATACCCCGTCCGAAATCAGCCATTTTCATCCTACTTGACTATTCACAAAATTCTTTTTACACTAAAGATACTATTATATTATACCACGGGGTTATTCAGGGGAGGAACTACAATGAAGAGTAAAAATCCGATAGTTGTAATCGGCTTAGTTGGGCTCGCTATTATTGCTGCAGTCGGCATCTATACTCTTATCAAACTGGAGTCTGAGCCCAAAGTCCATTCTGCAACCTACGGTTATTATTGCCAAGAATCTAGAGTAGGGGAGCTACAATTCGCATCAGTCGGCTATAGGACTTATCAATTCGAAGGAGAGTTCAGCATAAATACCACTGTCGGGGAAGTTGGGGTGAATTTTGATGCAGAGGTAGATTTCAGGGATTCAGTGCCTCAATCCTCATCTTTTGGAAAGAGTTACAAGAACTCCTCTCTGCCATTTCCGACAGCAATAGATACAGCCATTTTTATTGATTTAACCATGGAGATAATGTTGCTACTACCACCAACACACTGGGGGGGCATTGATGTGGGGTACTCAGAGCAGTTCATCCCCACGACCCCTTTGGATGGGCTAACAGAAGTAACTGTGGAGATGACCGTCATCGGAAAAGAGGACGTTGTGGTCCCTTCCGGCACCTATAATAATTGCTTCGTGGTAAATGGAACACAACCTGATATGGACCTGGAGATGACATTTTGGGTAACCGAGGAAGGTGTTGTGCCCCAGGCGGAAATTACAATGGCCGTGCGAGGCGTTGACCCCCTTACGTTAACAATGAAACTTGAATATTATGAACAAAAGAATGATAGCATTCCTTAGCTCCATTCCCAAAATGGGTACCACCATTTAACCGTGGTCGAAAGCTAAAATTCCCAGGCAACTTATTAAGGTATTTAAATCTCGCTCCGGCTTAAGCTCTCTTCCCCTCTTTAAGGCTTAAGAAGTCCGAGTTATATTCCTCAATTAGCCCGGCATCGGCGAAATTGTTTATCGTTATTGCCCAACTTCGGCAGTACTGGACCCGCTGGCCGGTTCGCGCCCGCTGAACACTCCGCCAATGATGGCGAGGGCGCCGGGAAGCAGCATAATACCGGTCAATGCCATAAGCACCCCTCCAGCCACACCCCATTTAAGCCCGGATTCGCCCCTTTTCGTCTTTTTCCAACCGACGAAGGTGAGAACCCAGCCGGGGAGTCCGAGAAAGACAACCGACGTAAAAAGTAGATCTGTCCACCAGAACTCAGGTCCTATTGCTCCTATTGCAGGAGCCCCTTCAATAACCACACCCATAAGGAATGCCACGGCCAATACTGCCCAAATTACTCCACCCAGAATGAAGCTGACCAGCAATACCGGCCTCCCCTTTCTTTCTTCTGACAACTCTTTCCCCCGAAACCTACCCCACAGTAAGCCGGTCAGTGCGCCAAAGACCAGAGCGGATATAATGCCAGCCAATGCCGGCCAAATCGATGACAGGACAACCGCTCCACCACCACAATAAGTCCAAGAAAGGCTGCCCTCGGTAGGCCATCCAGGGGTCATGTAAATAATCCCAACTGCACTGAGTATCCAGACGAATGCCGAGAGCATCACTCCCTTCTTAACACTGACGGTACCGGGGAGGAAGCTATACAGGGCTGCGAAAACCGCCGCGAACACGATTCCGCGGACTACATATTGAAAGAGTAAGATAATCACGGATGCGGGGTGCATTAACATCCCCCATGTGAATAGGGTGAGCCCGGTTCCGTATAAAAAGGGCGGGACGGAGAAAAAAATGTAGTAAATTACTCCCAGTATCGCAGAGATAGCTAGGTAGATGCCTGCTGTGGCCACACCAGCTTTGATGCCCCGCTTGAACTCAGCCAATTATTTCACCTCACTATACATTCGACGAAGCGACTTAAATAGATACTGCAATGAAACTAAATTTGCTGCCCGTCTGATTGTGCTGTCAAGTATTCATTTTTCACATGCGAACAGTATATCAAGATTTCCCCACTAGGTCTAACTCTTTCCCGACAGGAGAGAGGACTATGATTTATGCAGTCAACTTATGGTTTCGCCGTGCTTGCTTCAGCGATTTTTCCCCTCTTTAAGACTTAAGAAGTCCGAGTTATATTCCTCGATTAGCCCGGCATCGGCAAAGCTGAAGTAGCGATTCTCGCCTATTATGATGTGGTCCAGTACCTTAATCTGCATAATATTGCCGGCGAAGACCAAGTCCTGGGTTATTTGTTTATCATTGTCGCTGGGCTGAGGATTCCCGGCCGGGTGGTTGTGGACAAAGATTAGGGCTACAGCATTATGCTTGACGGCGCCCTGGATAATTTCCCGAGGGTAAATAGCGCTGGTGTTCAATGTTCCTTCAAAAAGGTCCTCAATTTCGACAACTCGATTCTGGGAATCAAGGAACATGACTTTGAAGACTTCTTTTTTAAGGTCTCGCATAGAATGATACAAGTAATCGAAGACCTCCCTGGAGGACCGACAATAGGGTTTATCGAGAACCTGTTCCTTGAGAAACTCTCGGGTTATCTCCTGCATGAATTTGATTACAAAGATGTGAGTGGGGCCTATTCCTTTAATCTTCTGCAATTCCTCGGGAGGAGCCTCCAGAACGCCTCTCAAGGTCTTGAACCTGTTTATGGCTTCTTTGGCTTGTGGCTTACAGTCCCTGCGGGGCGTCCCCAATGTCAACAGCAGTTCTACGATTTCGTAGTCGAGGAACGCTGACAGTCCTGATTGATTGAACCTTTCCCGCAGTCTTTTCCTGTGCCCTTCCTGGCTTTTAGCTTCCATGCTTAAAGTTACCTATCATAGCTACCCTGACCCCTCTTATCTTAAGAAGGGAATTCAGGGAGGGGTCTATTGTCGCTTCCTTATTATATATATTAACTTATGGTTATGGGAATTATGTTATACGACGGCAAGGGAAGTGCTGATATAATACTATGTAATGAATGTAGCTCGGCAAATAGAACAGTATCTCCCGCGGCAACTCATGGAACTGGTAAAGGATATCAGTGGACAGGCCGCTAAGCAGGGGCAGAGGGTATATCTCGTAGGTGGTATAGTACGAGACTTGCTTCTAGGTTATCCCAATTTCGACCTTGATCTGGTAGTCGAGGGCGATGCGGTGAAACTGGCTCAGCAGGTGGCTGAAGTCAGTCAGGCAAAGTTGCTTGCCCACCATCGCTTCGGCACCGCAAAGCTCAAATATGAGAATTTCACCCTGGACCTGGCGACAGCGCGAAAGGAAACCTATGCCAGACCGGGGGTACTACCCGCGGTTACCCCGGGCACCCTCAAGAATGACCTCATCCGTAGAGATTTCACCATCAATGCTATGGCCATATCCGTGGCGGCGAACGATTATGGGGAGTTAGTCGACCCATATTCAGGCATAAGCGACTTAGAGCACCGGCTCATTCGCATTTTGCATACCGAAAGCTTCAGGGATGACGCCACCAGAATTTTACGAGGCGTACGTTATGAACAACGGTTTGGGTTTGAGTTCGAAACACAGACTGCTCAGCTACTTAAACGGGATATTCACCTGCTGGATACGATAAGCGGCGACCGGATCAGGCACGAGCTAGAGCTGATTTTAAAGGAAAAGCAGCCGGAACTGGTTATCAAGCGGCTTGGCGAGCTGGGAGTGTTGACAAGGATAAGCTCTTCCCTCAAAGGCGATGGCTGGTTAGCTAAGAAATTCAATAAGGCGCGCCGATTGAAGAAGCCCACGCAATTGTCCTCGCTCTATTTCTGCCTTCTTGTTTATTCGCTAGGCGAAAAGGAAATTGAGCAATTTCTCGCCCGTCTTAACATATCGGTGAAATTGTCCCGAGCCATGCGCGATACGCTCAGCCTCAAGACCGGACTTCCCCTCCTGGACAAGCCTTCACTTAGACCCAGCGAAATTTATTATCTGCTCCGGCAATATGAGACCCTGGCGATACAGGCAAATGCCATAGCTTCAGACTCTTCTGTGGTAAACCACAACCTCCGTCTATTTCTCACAAAGTTGCGCTATGTAAGGACTTCCCTCGACGGGGAAGAGTTGAAAAAACTGGGAATCTCTCCTGGACCGGAGATGGGAAAGGTACTGCAGATATTGCATAAGGCAAAATTGGATGGAGAGGTTAGAACCAAGGGAGATGAGAAAAGGCTAGCCCTCTCTTTGTGGATGAAGCTAGAATGGTAAGGGAGGGAAAAGATTCAAAACTGCCCCGCCCAGGTAGCAGCCGACAAGATACTTTGGAAATTTCCCTGCCCAGCAAGGCAGGAGAAATTTCCAAAGCGGTAGTCTAGAGGCTCCGGCCAGGAGCCCAGCTATGTCAAATGGCAATATAGGTTGAAGTGAGAGAAGGAAAATGCCCAGGGGGCCATGTCGCTTCATCCAACCCACAAGTTTCTCATATCCCGGTGTAGCATCAGTGATTATGATTTTTTTCCCTAAGTAACCAACATAATAACCTGTCATTTCTCCCAAGGTGCCAGCGCTACTAGCTATAAGAGCTACAAGAATAGGGTCCCACTTCGATGCCGCTGTTATCATTATGGCGACGAAAACAGGTACTGGAACAATAATACTGGCGTTGCTTATCAGAGTGGTTACGAAAACAACCAGGTAAGCTGTAGTGGCCAATCCTTCAACTGAAAGATTAAAATAAGCCATAAGGTATAGAAGGAGAAAATAAAGGCCGATGCTGAGACCAACAATGATAAGGGTGTAAATTGTAGCCAGTAGCCACTTATTTCGCTTGATTTGCTCCACTATACTCATATTTTTTACTTACACTCTAATATTCTCACTTCGCGAAGAGCAATCTAATTACCGGGAAAAGGAGAAGTCACGTAGCATTCCAGACCTTTATCTCTCAAGTTTAGACTTATCACTTTAGCTTGCTTCTCTTCTGAGAAACAGGTAAAAAGACATGGTCCGGAGCCAGCGAGATAAATTCCTGGGGCTCCGGCTTCTTCCAGAATCCTCCGATATTTGTCTAGCCCGGGGAAGAAATCAAAGGCTGCCTTTTCGAAAGCATTGAATATAAGACCAGGGTCAATCGCCTTTCTTTGCCTCAAAGATGATAGGGCAGCCTGAACAAACCGGCCATCAGTGTAATAAGTGCTGTCTAATCTATCATACATCTGCCTTGTTTTGCCCGAGATTTTAGGTAATGGCGGCACCAATAACACAAAGTACGTTGCAGGCAAGCATGGCAGAGGGGTTACTTTTTCTCCCTTCCCCTCTACCAAAGCCGTGCCTTTATGGATAAAGAAAGGAACATCCGAGCCCAGCCTGGATGCTAAGTGGACGAGCTCAGAAAGCGGCAACCTCAATCTCCAGAGCTCATTTAAAGCTAAGAGGGTAGCAGCGGCGTCGCTGCTGCCACCACCCAAGCCCACACCCCAGGGTATATGTTTGCGAAGATCGATTCGCGCCCCCAGGCTACAGTTTGTGCTTTCCTTAATCAGAGTGGCCGCCCGTGTCACCAGGTTATGATGCTTCAGGCTAGGCTCATCACATTCAAAACATATTCCCTTATCTACTTGGAAATTGAGGACATCGCATAAGTCTATTGACTGAACAATACTGGAAATTCGGTGGTAATCATTATTCTTGCCGAGCACTTCGAGGACGAGATTTATTTTGGCAAGGGCATAAACAGTCAACACTATAATCTTTTTGTAAAGGGAGCAAAGACCTTCCATAGCTCCCTCCACTCCTCCAGGTTAAGGGTTTCGGCTCGCCGTGTACCCTCTATTCCAGCCTGCTCCAGTAATAAGATAACCTGGCTGGGCGGCATATCTAACGAGTGAGATAGAGAATTGCGAAGCTGCTTACGAGGAGAGCTGAAACCATGTATAACTACATCAAAGAAACTGGCAGCATTGGGGACATTGATTGATGGTTGAGAGTAAACATCCAGGCGTAAGATAACTGAATCCACCTTCGGCGGGGGATAAAAGCTTGCCGCTGGCACATAGGATACAATACTAGGTTTGCTATAAAACTGAGTCTTGACACTGAGTAAGCTCATATTACCGGGCAAAGCAACCATGGCTTCACCAACCTCCTTCTGTACCATTACTATCATTTCTGATGGTGGTGGCAGCGCCTCGAAAAAATGGCGCAATAACGGTGAAGTAATGTAATAAGGAAGATTAGCTATAACTTTGTAACCTTGAATAAGTTCGGAGGAGCTCAGAGTATTTTGAAGAATTTGGCGCGGAGTAACTTTAAGGATATCGGCATGGATAATTTTTACATCGGGAAAGGCGGTCAATCGTTTTTTAAGCAAGGCAACTAATTTGGAATCAAGCTCAACTGCAATGACCCTGGCACCTTGTTTGGCCAATCCCTCAGTTAGTATACCCAGGCCCGGACCTACCTCAACTACAATATCCCTAGGGCTAAGCTTGGCAACAGATAAAATAGTCTCTAATACAGTTTCATCTATGAGGAAATGTTGCCCTAAGCTTTTTCTGGGTTTGACACCAAATTGGCGAAGTAATTGCCGATAAAAAAGTGTCAATTTATCCGAAAAGTTGATAGAAGCCTTTTCCCACTTTCTTTCCGGTGTATCCAATTTCAACCATCCTTTTCAATAATGGAGCTGGCTTATATCTTTCCCATCCAGTTTGCTGGTAAATCCCTTCCAGGAGGTCAACTATAACGTCTATACCGACCATGTCTGCCAGCTCGAATGGGCCCATAGGCCAGTTGTGTGATAATTTCTCTATTTTATCTATATCCTCTATGCTGGCTAAATTCTCTTCCAATAGCTTGGCTGCTTCATTTAAGACTAAGGTTATTATTCTATTGGTTACGAATCCAGGGGAATCTTGAACTACTACTGTTTCCTTACCCAGAGATTTGATAAAATCCAGGCTTACTCTCAAAGTCTCCTTTGATGTAAGAAAGGTCTTCACTATTTCTACTCCCTTCATTAACGGCACGGGGTTCATAAAGTGTGTACCGATAACCTTGTCGGGACGTTTGGTCGCTGATGCCAGTAGACTTACTGGTATTCCTGATGTGTTAGAAGCCAGAATTGTCTGTTCGGGGCAGATTTCTTCAAGTTGCCCAAATATCGGCAGCTTCACATCAGCCCTCTCAAATACTGCCTCAATGACATAGTCAACATCTTTGGTGGCTTCATTCATGTCAATAGATGTACGAAGTCTCGCCAGAGCTTCATTCATCTCTGCTTGCTTAATTTTTTCTTTTTGCACAAATTTACCCAGGCTTGTTTTTATCATGCTCATACCACGGTCAATAAATTCCTGCTTTACGTCAACCATGGTTGTATCATATCCCGACTGTGCCGATACCTGAGCTATGCCACTGCCCATAGTCCCTGAACCAATAACACATAACTTTTTTATTGCCATTTTGGTCACCACCTTGATTATTTAAGGCTGTTTAAAATTTCTCAGGCCATGGTGTAACCACCGTCAATGCTGATAGTTTGTCCAGTTATGAAGTCAGCTCGGTCTGAGGCTAAGAAGAGAACAGCATTGGCTATATCATCCGGTACCCCTAGACGTCCTAATGGGATACCCTTAGCTATTTTCTCTAGCGCTTCTGGGGTGCCGAATATTTTCATCATATCATTCGTCCACATACTCTCCGAGGTTGTAACATCTCTACTTGCAGGAACAACAACACCTGGACAAATAACATTGACGTTTATCCCGTAACGGCCGAGCTCCCTGGCTAGAGACTTTGTCATAGAAACCACAGCACCCTTGCAGCCACTATAAACAACTTCTCTCAACTGACCTACTCTGGCAGCATCAGAACTAATGTTGATGATCTTTCCATATCTTCGTTCAATCATATGGTCTAAAACGGCTCTGGTGCAGTTTATATCACTCCAAAAATTGCGAGCTATCTCCTTTTCCCAATCTTCTCTGAATTTCCTTACAAAAAGGTCGTCCCTGACCCAACCGACAACGTTGACCAGTATATCTACCTGGCCGAACTTATCCAGTGTTTGCTTCACCATCACTTGTACCGCATCCCAGTCGGTTACATCTGTCCTTATATTCTCAACTTTGCCCCTGCCTAGAGCATTGGCCTCTTTAGCTACTTTAGCTCCTTTAGCTTCATCTAGTTCGGCTATGGCCACGTTTGCTCCTTGCTCAGTAAAAGCCATAACTATCCCTCTCCCAATATTGGAGCCACCCCCGGTAACGATTGCTATTTTACCTTGAAGCCCTAAGAAATCCATCTGGGAACATCTTCCTATATATTCTGAATTACGTAAGCCGTGCACCTGTTATCGATTCCTGAACCGGTTAGCTGCCTTTGCCAGCTAGCTCCAACCAGGCAACTCTATATCACACCGGAATTGCTATTTACCGCTGCTTCCTTCCGGACCTGACGGGGTTCATAGTCTCCAGTTGTATAGAACCCGATTATCAACACCGCTCAGCAAAAACAAATCTAGCCGGCCGTAAACCTCGAACAGGAATTCAGCCCCGCTATAGCGGCTTTCGGGTACAGGGCACCGCTAGCTCCCCGCCTAGCACGGCTCAGTTCATGATATTACCAATAAGTGTTAACCAAGTCAACATTAGGGTAATGTGAGCGTCTGGTTCATTCTGAGGTGTCTAATAGACAAGGATAGTAAATACTTTTCCAGCTAGTTCTGGGTCAACTGTGTCTCTTTGAGCTTCTTTCTAGATATCTTCCCCGAGCTAGTTTTAGGTATGCAGTCTACAAATTCAATTCGCTTGGGGAGCTTGAAATCAGCCAGGTTTTGGTAACAAAGGTTGGACAGCTCTTCTGCAGTGACATGTTGCCCTTCTTTAAGCACTACGAAGGCTGTTGGTATCTGTCCCCCATAACCATCGTTAATACCTACATAGACTGCCTCAGCTACGCTCGGGTGGCTTAGTAGCACGAATTCAACTTCTGACGGACTAATATTAAGCCCAGAGGAAGTGACTATTATGAATGACTTCTTTTCTATATACTCTAGGTAACCCTCCTCATCCATCTTTACAAAATCTCCTGTATAAAACCAGCCATCCTTAAGGACTTGAGCCGTTAGTTCGGGAGCTTTATAGTATCCTTTCATCACCCAGGGGGCATTGAACACAGCTTCCCCTATTTCACCCGTGGGAGTTTCCTTGCCTTTGTCATCCAGTATCTTAAGGCGGCAAATTGGCTTGCCGACAGTCCCTAGTTTAATGCTGTTAAAGGTACTTATGGAAACAGCTGAGACTTCCGTAAGACCGTATACCTCATAAAGGGATAAACCGAACTTGTCTTCCAGAATCTCCATTAGCTTGGGAAAGGACTTCGCCCCCGCTGTAACAGCCAATCGCAGTGAACTCATATCATATCTTTCCAGAACTTCGTCGCGCACCATAGCCAGGGCATTGTACATGGCAGGAACGCCGAAGATAATCGTGCCTTTTTCCTTCTCCACAACTTCCAGGACAACTCTAGGAGTAAAATTAGGTATAAGCACGATCGTAGAGCCTGTGATAATCGAACCAAAAAGAACCTCGAATAAGCCAAAAAGATAAGAAAAGGGAACAAGGTCTATGATAATGTCTTCTCTTTTCCGTTGGATGCCTGCGGAAACTATGGGAGGAGTTCCCATAAAGGAGGCATGTGTATGCACGACGCCCTTTTGCTTCCCCAGTACGCCAGAGGTGTAAAATATAGTCGCTTCGTCATCGTCTTCTATATTGATAGCGGGTGATATGGAAGAACTATTCGCTACCATCTTGGTGTAAAAATCTGAATCAACCTTAATTATATGCTGAGGTAAAGGAATGTGGGGTAAAAATGAGGAAAGCGTCCCGGAAAATTCCTTCTCTGTTATCAGAATTTCCGAGTCGGAGTCTCGGAATAAAACGTCAAGTTCAGGTGCTTTAAGCGCAGTATTGAGCAGTATAGCTATACCCCCTCCTTTAATCACCCCGAAATAATTGATTACCCATTGCGGACTATGTGACATCAAGATAGCCACATGGGTACCCTTTTTCATTCCCAGTTCCAGGAGGGCATTAGCTACTTTATTGGAAACTTCTTCTAGTTCCCTATAAGTAATTCTCTGGGTATCAAGAACGATGGCTTCTTTGTCTGGGATTGTGCTGGCAGTATCTTCCAAGGTCTGTTTAATATTCATCTCAGCAGCCGGGAAATCTTTGTGCCAAAAAGTATATCGTAATGAAAGGTACAACGTAAAGCCCTCAGCTATGATTGCTGGGATAGGCATACAATCACTGAAGAGAAGGGATTAACCTCAGTACCACCGAGGTTTCAATCTGCCTCCGGGGGATGTTCCAATATATCCGTAAAAGAATATCCTTTTCCCTGGATGGCACCAATCTGAAACCATGTTTCTCATAGAATTGAACGGCCCATGTGGCATCGGACCAGGTCCCTACCAGAATTTCCACAGTCTCAGCCAAGCCTGCGAGATATTCCAATAGCCTCGTACCAATGCCCCTTCTCTGGCATCCCGGTAGCACATAAGCATGCCTGATCAATGTGGTATCTTTAAGAGATTGGATTCCTGTCACTCCGAGCAGATGCTCGCCTTCAATCCAGCCGAAGAACCTGACGCCAGCTTCAATTTCCTTTTTTAATTCCTCGACCGACATATACGGTTCTTTCCATCTATCGTGCGGGATTATTCCTTTGTAAGCTTGCGCGGCATCATTTATGACCTTGAGTATAATATCGAAATCTGAAGGTAATAGGCTACGAATCATTTCATTTGAAGCAAAGGGTAGTGGGGTATATACTTCCCCGCTCGTGCTACAGCTTCTGGGCCGGTTGCGGGCGTGGTTGTGGCTGTGGCTGTGTTTGTGCTTGTGCTTTTTGCTGGAACTGTATGGCAATTACTTCACTTCCTGCCTCAAAAAGCTCTGACTTAATTTCATGTACAAGGCCCCATGACTGCGCCTCATCTGGGTTCAAAGTTATCCTATCAATCATTGCATCAGTAACGTCTTTGGCGCTTTTACCGGTATTGGCTGCGATTACCTTGGCAATATTCTCCATGTCAATCCTCAATCCCTTTAACCTTTCCTCCAGAAGTTTCTCATCCAAATTCTGTTCGCCTCTAAACTGAGCACTAACACCGTGAAATAAAAATCTTGCCTGGGGTACTGACAGCCTCTTCGAGCCGGCGCAGTACATAACGATGCCTATTGAGTCCACGCTACCGAAATTGTGCGTGGTTATGGAAGCAGGCAATCCCTTCAAATAGTTATATGCGCTTAAACCATGGATAACAGAGCCGCCAGGCGAAGAGATAAGGATAACGAACTCTTTTGCCCCTTGCTTCATTTTCTGGTCAACAGCACTCATCAGAGCATTGACAGTGGCATCAATCACCGGAGCAAAGAATCTAATTACAACTGGTTTCGTAGCCATGTTCACACCCCCAAAATAATTCAGTCGTTGCGCAATGTGTCACAGATGCGAGAAGTCAGAGCGACAAAAGCCAAAAGTTGGAACTTCATATGTCCTGCTATCACAAGGCAGACAAATCACTCTGCAAATCTCCCATTGTCTTTCGATGTTGAAAGCTTGTGCACATTTTTCTCCAGCCATCCTATCCTTTCCACGTCCTTCATGTCAAACTCGGGAATATAAGGTTTAATATCCAGAAGGGGGGTCCCATCTACAATGTCCACATCCTGAATATGGAGCATATTCCCTTCAACCCCGACAAGGCAAACTACCGAGATGCCAATAGGATTGGGCCTACTCGGACCCCGCATGGCAAAGACTCCATGCGTTTCGTTATCCATATAGGGCTTTAATGTCAATGTTGACCCTTTGGATAAGTGAAAATGGTATAGCAAAATAATGTGGGAAAACCCCTCGATATCTTTCAGGCCTTCAGCATATTCCGGGAATATTTCGACTGTCCCATTGACACCTTTAGCCCCTGCAGGCTGTATAGGTGTCCCTTTGGGTTCCTTGAACGGAGAATGAATAACTCCTATTGGCTTGTACTTTATCTCATTCATGCTTTCGTCCTTTCTCATTGTAACATACAGCACTTGCCTAATAAGTTGGAAAATGGATAGCTACAAGGCAAGATTAATAGTGGGTAGTTTTGCTATACTATAAATAGGGATTAGCTTTATGGGGGACATAAATAAGGTCAAGCGGAGGATAGAAAAGCTGCGGGAGGTAATTAATCACCATAGCTACCGCTACTATGTGCTTGATAGCCCTGAAATCAGCGACGCCGAGTACGATGAACTGATGAAGGAACTCAAGCAGCTTGAAGCTGAGCATCCTGAGCTTGTCACCCCTGATTCGCCGACGCAGAGGATCGGAGCGCCTCCTGTAGAGGCGTTCGGAGTTGTCGAACATCCCCAGCCTTTATTGAGCCTGGCCAATGCTTTTTCCTACGAAGACCTGGCAGCCTGGCATAAAAGAGTCAGCAATCTCCTTGGCGAGCGCCAGTTCGACCTTGTTTGCGAGCCTAAAATCGATGGACTGGCGGTAGCTTTGACTTACGTTGACGGCTTGCTCGTCACAGGAGCAACCAGGGGGGATGGCTACAGGGGGGAGGACATCACCCAGAACTTGAAAACCGTCAGGAGTATTCCTCTTTCCGTACCCAAAGAGGCACCGCCCAGATTCGAAGTCCGGGGCGAAGTTTATCTTCCTAAAGCTGGTTTCAAGAAGCTTAATGAAGAGAGGGCTAAAGAGGAGCTGCCTCTTTTTGCTAACCCCAGGAACGCTGCTGCCGGCTCGGTAAGGCAGCTCGATTCCAGCATTACCGCTCGACGTCCTCTCGATATATTCATTTACGGATTAGGCTGGGCTGAAGGCAGGGCTGAAGGCAGGGCGGTGCCTGACACTCACTGGGAAATCATGCAATACCTCAGGTCCCTGGGCTTCAAGATAAACCCCAATATTGCCTTACGCCACTCACTCGATGAAGCAGAGAAATATTACCAGAGCTGGCTAGAAAGCCGGGAAAAGTCTCCTTACGAGGCCGATGGCATAGTAGCAAAGGTCAATTCTATTGCTCTCCAGCAGGAACTGGGCACTGTGGCTCACGAGCCAAGATGGGCTATTGCTTATAAATTTCCCGCCGTCCAGGGCACCACAAAGCTGATTGATATTGGCATAAATGTGGGGAGGACGGGGAGTCTTAACCCTTATGCCATCTTAGAGCCCGTCCGAGTGGGGGGCGTGGTTATTAGCTCGGCAGCGCTGCATAATGAAGAAGACATTCACCGCAAGGACATCAGGATTGGAGACTGGGTCGTGGTGCAGCGGGCCGGCGAAGTTATACCTGAGATTGTGGAACCCATTGTCAGCCGCCGTACCGGCAAGGAGAAAATTTTCCGCATGCCCAGCCGCTGCCCTGTGTGTGGAAGCGAGGTCATAAAGCCTGAGGGCGAGGCTATGCACCGCTGCACCAATAATGCCTGCCCTTCTCAAGCTCTGGAGAGAATCAAACACTTTGTTAGCCGAGGAGCAATGGATATAGACGGCGTTGGTGAAAAGCTATGCCAGGCTTTGTTCGAGGCTGGCCTGATCAAGGATGCCGCCGATTTATACTACCTCACCAGGGAGCAGCTTCTCAGTTTGGAAAGAATGGCCGACAAAAGTGTCTCCAATGTGCTTAGCTCCATCGAAAAAAGCAAGAATAGACCCTTAGCCCGAGTTATCTTTGCTCTGGGAATCCTGCATGTCGGTGACCAATACGCCGAGCTGTTGGCGGAGCAATTCCAGAGTATCGACCAACTGGCTAAAGCCGGCCAGGAAGAGCTTTCGACTATTCCCTATATCGGCCCAAAGATAGCTGAAAGCATCGTTGCCTTTTTCAGACAGAAAGGAAATAGGCAAATCATCAAAAAGCTGAGAAAGGCCGGGGTGACGCTGGAAAGAGAGAAAGTCGAGGAAGCCAGGCCTGAGGAGCTACCTCTGGCCGGACTGGAATTTGTCCTGACCGGCAAGCTGGAATCCTTCTCCCGCTCAGAAGCGGAAGCGAAAATAAAGGCCCTGGGTGGCAAAGCCGGCTCGGACGTCACCAGGAAGACCTCTTACGTGGTGGTGGGCGCCGACCCTGGCTCTAAGCGGGATAAAGCGGAGAAGTTGGGAACAAAGACAATCAATGAAACTGAGTTCCTGAACTTGCTGGATAAGGCTTTAGGCAAATTATAGAGACTCTCTTAACCCTAAGTTTATCGGAATTGGTTTGCCCAGACTAGGGGTCAGTGAAGTTTGAGGATAAATTAAGTTTGATTTTCCCCCACTTCTCATGCACCCTCTTCATCCTCTCCCAATCCTCCCAGCTAATTGTCATCTCGCTAGTTGCTGCAATATCAATCGGCTTTGTTATGTCAATAACCGTTACCTTCTCGGCAACAGCCAGTTGAAACTGCTGTACACCTTCAGGTGAACTGACAAAAATAAGGCAAGGAATGTTTCCTATATTCTGAATTATGACCCCGTTATCTAGTTCAGTTCTGGAAATCTCTAATGAGGTTCCCGTGGTGTATGATAAGCCCATCAAGGCTAAGAAGACCAAAGCAAGAATACAGCAAATTAAAATAGCTATTCTCATTGACTTTCTCTTAATTCAATTATACCACATAGGATTGAGCAATTTTTAGAAGGGATTTCGCTTTCGTCACAAGCATAACAAATCGTCAGATTGCTCATTTAATTTTGTTATCCCGTAGGTATAGGAGTGAGCATAGGAGAGGTACTATTTCATAGTCAAAATAACCATTTCGAGCAACATTTGGTCAAGAATCAGTTACTAGTGGGATCAAGAAACCAATTGTTTTTTCAGTTCTATGGGTAATTCGAGGTACTAATCTCATTACCAGGACTATCATTGTCTTTGGATGCATTCTATTCGAGTTTTCTACGGAGTATAATTTACTTATTGAAATATTAATGATACAAGTTTCCCTTATTAAGGGACGAAATTCACAAGAGAGCATAGCAAGTCAGGTAAGATAGAGGAAAAGAAATGAGTTATTACATTTTTTCTGGAGGTTATTACAATGGGTGTTTTAGCTGAAATAGGGAAATGGACTGAAGGATTGCCGGATTGGCAAAGTGATGCCGTTCGTAGAATCTTTGTCAAAGGTAACCTTGCAAATGGCGATCAAAAAGAACTGCTCGCCATTCTCAAAAAAAGTAAGGGGATTGAGGACCCCAAGAACCCTGCGCCATCTGCGGTGCGCCTAAAGGCATCTGACATGCCTGGCCCCTCGGATCCTACAAGCGTTGTAATTCTTAAGTCAATGCACGGAGTAAAGAACGTGAACGCGCTTGTACCTGACCAAACTCTACAATTCGTATCCAAAGGTGTCACTGTAGTCTACGGTGATAATGCTAGTGGGAAATCGGGGTATTCTCGGGTACTAAAGAAGGCTTGCCGCGCACGAGGGCAAGCTGAGGATATTCTACCCAATATTTTCGCTACCTATGATCCGCGTGCCGTGGCTGAAGCAATTCTCAATATCACTGTTGATGGAAAGGATAGTGAGGTGAAATGGACAGCTATAGAGCCTGCACCGAATAGTCTCGCGAGTATCGCTGTGTTTGATGCCGAGGCAGCTCGTTTTTACGTAGATGAACACAGTGAAGTAGTCTATGCACCTTATGGGCTGGATGTGTTTAACAAGCTTGGTGCCTTATGTAGAAATTTGAGAGAACAACTAGAAGCAGAACTGACCCCTGTAGAACCGCTCCCTAAAGAATTGACGGATCTGCCAACCACAACTGCTGTCGGACGCCTAGTTCAGACGCTAACACACAAAACCGACCTTTCAGAAGTCGAAAACTTGGCGAGACTTACCGAAGTCGAAATTGAACGATTGGAAGAGCTTCGTAAGTCAATTGCGCAAATTGATGCTAACCGGCCAGAGATTATGGCTGCTCAATGTCGGCGTTTCAGAATGCGAATAGAGAAGCTCCGAGACGCAGTAGTTGCCCTGGATGAAGGCCTCTCTGCTGAAAAGTGCAAGAAATTGAGAACACTTCAAACTACAGCTCGTGAAACGGCCGAAGCAGCTCAGTTAGCTTCCAAAGAAGCCTTTAAGAATCAACCACTGCAGGGAGTCGGCACCGAATCTTGGAGGGAAATGTTCGAAGCTGCAAGACGGTATTCGGAATTACTGGCATATCGCGGTTATTCATTTCCTTATACGGACGATGGTAGTCGCTGTGTGCTCTGCCAACAACTCTTGGAACAGGAAGCCAAGCACAGATTGAAAAGCTTTGAAGAGTTCATTAAACAAGATACAGCTAGTCGGGCAGAAGCGGCTCAAACGGAATTTATGCGAGAGTGGGATAGCTTTTGTGGTCTTCAACTTCACCCTGAATCGGCTGCCCCGGCCATAGTGGAAGAAATTGGTGAAACAGACCCAGAATGCAAGGAAATATTAGTACAATACCTGAAATCCGTAGATACATTGTCTACTAAAATTCGTCAGAACTATGAAAAGAACGAGTGGGGAGAAATGGAAACATTAGCTCCTACACCCGTATCCCGCCTGAAGGCACTAGCTGAAGCTATGGAAGCAAGTGCCAAAAAATGGGATGCCACCTCAGAACCTGCAGGCCAGGAGGATATGCGGCAGGCGTTCGAGGAGTTAAATGCACGGAAAGTGCTTTCTACATATAAATCTCTTGTGACTGACCATTTAAACAAGAGAGTCTATCAATATCGTATACAGCAATGTATCAATGACACGGATACGCGGGAGATCTCTCTTAGAGGTCGAACCCTCATGAATGAGGCTGTTACTCAAGTCTTGGAGAGTAATCTCGAGCACGAACTCCACTCTCTTGGAGCTGAACAACTTAAATTGGATTTGGTACCAGAAGTTCGTGTCGGTACTACATTTCATTACTTGCGACTGAATAGCACCACCCACGAGAATGCAAGTGTCTCAAGTGTCTTAAGCGAAGGCGAGCAACGTGTCGTGGCCATTGCGTCTCTGCTTGCAGAAGTTCGCACAGCATCTTATCCGTCTGGCCTTATCTTTGACGACCCAGTATCGTCTCTGGATCACCTCTGGCGGCACAAAGTTGCCAAACGTTTGGTCGAGGAAGGTGGGGAATGCCAAGTAATCATATTCACGCATGACATCGTGTTTCTGTTGACTATTGAGAAGGAGTGTACGCAACAACGAGTACCACTGCTCTGCGACACATTGCGAAATTGCACCGCTGGGACAGGTGTATGTAGTAATAACGATGCTCCCTGGGCTGCCAAGCAAGCAGGAAAGAGAGTCGACCATCTCAATTCTTATTGCAGCACTGCGAAAAGAAAATACGAGAGCAAGCAGATGGAAGAATATAAGACCATTGTACGAGACTGCTACGATCTTCTCAGGCAATGTTGGGAGAGAGCGGTCGAGGAAGTACTCCTCAATAGGGTAGTTGAACGTTTTGATCCAGAGGTGAACACATTGAGTCTTAAACAGGTTTCGATAGATGACGATGATTATTTGGCTATTGACAGTGCTATGTCGAAATGCTCAGAGTGTCTTCATGACACGTCTCCAGCAGTTAATAAACCTGTCCCCGCACCAGCGGAACTAAGACGAGACATAAAATCTCTGAACAACTTCATGCAGGTGGTTAAGCGGCGACACCAAGAAACTCAGAAGAGGAGGGATGCAAAACTGAGACCACCTACTCCAGAAATAGGCTAGTACTGTGTTTTATACGTTAAGAGACCTTTCGGGGCAGCTGGTTTGGAATTAGGAAACCGCTGCTCTAGCCAAACTGAAGATTTTGTATTATTGTGATGCCAGACTAAACATGCTCCCTGAATGGTATAAATTCTGTTGCAACAGCACAATCTAGGTGGTGATGCAATGCACAAACTAGCGGAATATGACCTGACAATTCTAATTTCCGTTCAATCGCCCTGCATCCAACAATAAGCCAAAATGTTACCTTTCCAAATCCGCTTTAATTCTTACTCTCCGGGTGGTTTAAGTGAGTTTGGTTCACCAGCCTTTCAAAAATAGGATATTCTAGAGCGTTAAGTCCAGATAGTGGCTAATAGTCCACTCAGCCGAAAGGCCCCGAATGCCCTGATTCAATTAGCCACACTACGGTACTGCCAGGCTACTGAGACGGCTGCCTATCCCTCAGCATCATTCTAGCGGCCTCGGTCAACCATTCGGGGAAGAAGTGACATTTTCCCCTTGTTCGAATACAAAATTCATGTTAATCTCTGCTTGGAACTCGTGTGCTACCCTGGCAAACCAAATCCCGCAGGTGAGGCTCCCCAGAACCTGACTGTAAACCCAACACAGCGTCGTAGGGGCGGTGTTTATCCCCCCCTCTTCGTTTGACATTTAGGCATTTGGGCCTTATTTGGCATTTGGATTTTGCATTTGAACTTTATTATTTGGCATTCTTCGCATTTTAATTTGTCATTTTGATTTTTGATATTTAATCTTTGATTTCTCGTTGTCATTTGAGCTTTATCTGTCATTTGCCTCCCTGCGTCATTCTGCTGGTCTGCACGGCCCACAAACATAAAGGGTAAATGCTGACGAAACGAATCGTGTGTACTTTAACAATTGAAACTGCCCGAAATACTCGCCTTACGTATGAAAAAGAGCTGGTTGAACCCCAGAAAAAATAGCCATTTTTACAAAACGAATCATCCCGGCTTCCCTGCTGTTGTCGCTCATGCAACTTCTGTGGAATGGGATATTCTAGAGCGTTAAGGCTAAATACCGGCAAATATAAGGCCATTTGTCCAATCAAGCTTGCTGTTTAGGGTGAGTAGCATTTGCTTAGTGTCGATGGAATCAGCCATAATATCGGGAGACTGAATTCCCATAAACTCTAAGTGAATGAAACTCATCGTTGGTTTAGGCAATCCGGGCAGGATTTATGCCCACAATCGCCACAATGCTGGCTTCCGGTGCCTGAATTATTTCGCCAGGCTTCATTCTGTTCGTTTCGACCGCAGGCAATGCCGGGCTAGAGTGGGCATCGGCGAAGTAATAAGTGAGAAGTTGCTGCTGGCTAAGCCTGGGACATTTGTGAATCTCAGCGGCAACCCCGTGGTTTGCCTGGCGCATAAGCATGACATTCCTTTAAGCGACGTCCTGATAATATACGATGACCTGGATTTGCCCCTGGGCAAAATTCGCCTGCGGCAGAGCGGGAGCTCGGGAGGACACAAGGGAATGAATTCTATTATTTCCGCCCTGGGTAGCGAAGGCTTCCCTCGAATCAGGGTGGGGATTGGGCGACCCCAGGGAGAAGAGCAATCCGCTAACGAGGACACCATAGTCAATTATGTGCTCAGCGATTTCTCCCCACAGGAAGAAGCAATAATCAAGCCTTTAATTGCCACGGTAGCTGAAGCCATCGATTATTTTCTTACCCAGGGAATAGAATCGGCAATGAGCAAATTCAACTAGCTACTTGACGGCGTAAATATGACTGCTATATAATTGAAAATGAATATCATTCATAAAGGAAGCATTAATCATGGCGTCACTGGTTAAGGGGGGCGTACAATAAATATGGGGGATCAGGCCATGAAGAGAATCTTGGTAGTCGAGGACGAACAATCGATTGGCAATATGTGCAAAAGAATTCTTAATAAGGAGGGATTTGATGTAGATATTGCTGTCAATGGTAGATTAGCTCAGGATATGGTAAAGAAAACGCAATATAACGTTTGTGTAATTGATATCAGGACGCCGAAAATTAACGGTGCAGAACTCTATCAATGGCTGGTAAAGAACTATCCACCGGTGGCAAACTGTGTAATATTCACTACCGGGAGTTTGATAGATGAGCAAACCATGACTTTTATAGAGCAAAGTGGTAGGCCATTTTTACCTAAACCATTTAATCCTGATGAGCTAACAGCGATAGTGAAAGAATCTATAAAGTAGCTAGATAAGTAGTTAGCTTTTTATTCTTGTCAATCTTGCCTCAGTTCGTAAGATTAACCACATACTTCCCACGTAGATGTAAGTTGAAGAGTCTATTATTGGGAAAAATTTGCTTGTTCTGATTAGTAAATCACAATATGGCGTATTAATCTGCGAACTGCACTCATATACTAACAACCTCCTCCTTTGTTTCCTGGTTGTCGACTAAGACGGGGATTCTTTAAGCGTAGCAGTGGCTACTTTCTGTACATTCCCACGGTAATAGACAATTTCAGCCTGGTCACCAATCTTGTGAGACCTTACGGCTAAGGTCAGTTCTGTGGCAGTGTTGATATCTTCGTCATCTATCTTAGTAATAACATCACCTGCTCTTAAACCAGCCTTATCTGCCGGACTACCGCTGGTTATACTGGTGATGAGCGCTCCCGCGTCAACTGACAGGTTGTAGTAGTGCTGGATAGTAGAGGTAACGGTTGTAACTTCCACTCCAAGCCAGGGCCGGACTACTCTTCCTTCTGTTATCAAGCCCTGCACTATCTGGATGGCGGTATCAGTACTTATGGCAAAGCCAATGTTCTCGGCATTGCTGGCGATAGCAACATTGATACCTACTACCTGCCCTGCCATATTTATCAACGGTCCACCACTGTTTCCTGCGTTGACAGCAGCATCAGTCTGAATAATGTCCTTGAGCACAGAACCGGTGTCCACTTCAATCGAGCGTCCCAGATTGCTTACTACGCCAAGAGTCCAGGTAGGACCTCCAGGCAGAGCCAGAGCATTACCCACAGCAACTACCTGGTCAAGAACACTGAGTTGCTCCAGAGAATTGGTTAGGAAGTGCAGGTAAGAAAGATTGTTGGCGCTAATTTTCACTACCGCTAGATCTGTTTGTGAGTCTGTACCCACTATAGTTGCCTCAAAAGCGCTTCCGTCACTAAGAGTTACGGTAACTTTTTGAGCGCCTTCTACTACATGGTTGTTGGTAACAATATAGCCGTCCGAGCTAATTATTATCCCGCTTCCCGCTCCTGTCTGTGGGACTGCCTGCCAGAACCAGTTATAGCTCACTGTTTCTGTGACGATCGAAACTACAGCAGGAGCAACTTCTGCTACTAATTCTTGGGTACTAAGCTCAGCGCCAATTTCTTTATCAACACATAGATATTCTGAAGCGAAGCTGCTGGAGTTAGATACAGTGTTGGTAATAACTAAGCTAATACCAACAATCAACAGAATGGTTATTAGGATATATTTTAGCTTACTCATTTTTCACCTCCATCCAGAGGAGAGGGGGAAACCTATCCCCCTCTCCGGATAACTTCTATCCAATCTCCTTATCAACCACTTGCTTCATCAGAAGTATCAGGGCAAGGTGGACCACCCCCAAGTTGAAAACCTTCACCCCACATCATGCCACCCCCATGACCATGTCCGCCAAGCCTTGGCAATGGTAGTTCGATATCAGGACGAGACTGCCACCATTCCAGATACTGGTCGGCTTCTTCCTGAGTTATCTTGCTCTCACTCACGAGATCCTGTAACCGGCTTTCTAGAGCTTCTTCCCGCATGTCACTTCGTACCTCATCCAGAGCATCCTTTAATTGCTCTGAGTCAATAGCCACACTCGTATTCTCCTCGTAAATGGCACAAGCTCTGTCCAGAAGTGCCTGATTTCGAGCGGTAGCCTGGTTCTGATCCTCAATATTGCCTGAGCTATCGTCGGCAGCAACGACCACTCCACCAACTATGCCTCCAATCAGCAGTACAGATATCACTACAACTGGAACGAACCATTTCCGTTTCTTCATTGGCATATCACCTCCTTTCTATTCTTTTTCTCCTCTTAGGGACGCGTTTCTTTCTGTTGTATCCTATTCCTTTACTTGTAGCTACATTTTGCCTCCTTTCTATCCCCTTTCATCTATCGGGGATGTATTTCATTGTCAGATGCTAAATAGTCTCCCCTTCTGGATAGTCTTTCATCTGTACAAATCAAAGCTTATCAAAGCAACATGAAACCACCATGAACTGGGCGTGAATAGCAGAAAAAGCACACAAATGTGCGGTTTCATCTCATGTTCATCTTGGTGTAATATAATCTATTTAGGGGTCTATCATGAGAATTTTGGTTGTTGACGATGACCGGCGACTCTGTAGTGTCATAAAGCGCGGACTTCTGGAAGAGGCCTACGCTGTTGATCTGGCTTACGATGGAGAGGAGGGAGAATACCTCGCCGAGATCAATCCCTACGACCTCATCATTCTGGATATCATGCTGCCCAATAAAAATGGCATCGAAGTTTGCCACCAGCTTCGTGCCAAGAAGGTTAATACCCCCATTCTGATGTTGACAGCTAAAGACACCGTGGAGGACCGTGTCAGAGGGCTGGATACAGGAGCCGATGATTATTTAGTTAAACCTTTTGCATTCGGTGAGCTTCTTGCACGGGTCCGAGCGCTATTGCGTCGAGAGGGAATGTCGAAATCACCAGAGCTTTGGGTGGGAGACTTAACTCTGAACACCCTTACACGCCAAGTCCGGCGAGGACAAAGGTCTATTGAACTGACCACTAAGGAATACGTTATCCTGGAGTACTTCATGCGACATCCCAATGTGGTAGTCACGCGGACCATGATCGAAGAACATGCCTGGGATTACGACTTCGATAGCCTGTCTAATCTGGTAGATGTCTATATCCGTAGATTGCGGCGTAAGATTGACAATGAGAGGGAGGATAGCCTGATTCAGACGGTGAGACGAGCCGGCTATCGGTTGAAAGCACCATGAGCTTCATTCACAGCATCAAATTCCGATTTACTCTATGGTACCTGTTGGTATTGGTAGTTTTATTGACTGCCCTCAGCGCCGGGGTGTATTTCTATCTCTCGCGCAGCCTCTACCAAAGTCTGGATGATTCACTGGAACTACGCTCAACGCAGATACGTAGTATCCAAGATATTCTGGAAAGCATCAGGCAAGGGGAATTCGAGGAGGAGTTGGGGGAAATCGTCATATTGTACTTTTACTCTGGTAACCAACTGGTGGAGGTGTCTCCCCGAGGGATAAGTATTCCCTTGAGTCAAGAATTTATTTCACAAGCCATTGCGGGCACGAGTTCGTTTACCAACATTCAGACAGCAGAAGGCGAAGGATTGCGTCTCCTGGCTGTCCCCGTAAACCTGAGCATGCCAGGACCACCACCCGGTACTCAACCAGCTGCACTGGTTATTGCCCGTTCCACAAAACAGATAGACCAGGCATTAGCTGGCTTGCTGCGCACCCTTATCATCGCTGTCCCGCTCGCCCTGGCATTAGCTGCTGGAGGTGGTATATTCCTAGCTAGCCGAGCGCTTAAGCCGGTAGATAAAATTGCCCAGACAGCACAGAAAATTGGGGAAAGTGACTTAAGTCAAAGGATTAATGTGAACACCAAGGACGAATTGGGGAGGCTGGCAGCGACACTGAATGAAATGATTGGACGGTTGGAAAAAGCGTTCCAGCACCAGAAGCAATTCACCAGCGATGCCTCACATGAGCTACGTACTCCCCTGGCAGTAATTGAAGCTGAATCCACTCTGGCTCTCCAGAAGGAAAGACCACCAAGCGATTACCGCCAATCTTTGGAGATTATTTCTAAGGAAGCAGGACAGATGTCCTACCTTATTGACCAATTGCTGACCCTCGCTCGTGCTGATGCCGGAAAAAAGCAATGGAACTTCGTAGATGTCAATCTTAGCAGGCTCATCACTGACCTGAGTATAGATATCGAAGTTCTCTGCCAGGAAAAAGGGCTCAGCTTTCAATTAGGTCAGATGCAGGATTTGGTGGTGAAAGGTGATGAAGCCAGGCTAAGAGAACTATTCATGAATCTTTTGGATAATGCTATCAGATATACACCCGCACTTGGAACTGTTTCCATTTCATGCCGCCGCGAAGAACAAATGGCCGTCGTCGACATTATGGATACGGGGATTGGCATCCCGGCGGAAGAAATACCTTTCATCTTTGAACGGTTCTATCGAGTTGATAAATCACGCTCACGCGCTGAAGGAGGAAGTGGTCTGGGCCTGGCAATATGCCAGCATATTACTGAAACCCATGGGGGAAAGATAGAAATAGAAAGCCAGGTCGGGTCGGGAAGCACTTTTTCCGTATGGCTTCCTCTGCAGTCCACATAATCCTCGCTTATATCACTAGCTGCTCCTAGCATTTCACGTGCAATCTATCTGTGGTATACTGCTAGTGAGCAGGCTTGGTACATAAAGGCTAACGTCTATGTCTAAAAGTATGGACATTAACAGTGTCCCGGCTCTAGTCGGTATCGTGGGGCCCATTGTGGTAATTGTCGGAGACCTCGCAGCATCTTTATCTACTCCCGGTTACAGCCTGGTTCGTAAATCGGTCAGCAGCCTAGCGTTGGAACCCATAGGCTGGCTACAATCGATTTGCTTCCTGGCTATGGGCTTGTTGTTGGAGATCTTTGTCGCTGGGCTCTTCTTCAACATTCGTAGAGCCAGGGGATTCCGTGCTGGCATTGTACTTCTTGCTCTCTGCGGCTTTGTGTTGATGTTAATTGCCGCTTTTCATATGGACCATCCTGGAGTTACCACAATTGATGGAATAATCCACACGATAGCATCTTACGGGCTCGGCCTGTTGTTTCCTATCGCTATTTTGTCACTCGCACCCAGCTTCAAGAACACCCCGAATTGGAAAAACATCTTTATTTATACACTTATTGCCGGTGTTTTAGCTTGGGCTTTGATAATGGGCGCTTTATTTGGTGAGCAAAGAGGCTGGTTTGGCTTATATGAGCGAATTATAATACTTAACGCGCTAGTATGGGTGGAAGTAGTAGCAATTCATTTTTTGCGCCTTTTATTGAAACAGGCTCCAAAGCTCCAATCATAACGATTTAATTATATTCCAGGCTTTATAACCAAAAGATAGTAGATAATCTGCCTCTCAAGTTTTGGGAAATCATTTACAGTGTAATATGCTTGGCATATAATATATCATAGCGTTATTATCAATTACTGGAGGTGGATCTATGGATAAAAGTCGTCTTGTATTATCCCTGTCGATTCTAAACGTGCTGGGCTTTCTTGGTACCGTTGTAGTCAATGCGCTGGCTACTATCCTCCCCATAAATAACAGAACGACCGGCGAATTATCCGACCTGTATCCAAACTTGTTTGTGCCAGCGGGGCTGACTTTCGCAATCTGGGGGCTAATCTATGTATTACTTGCTATCTTCGTCGTATACCAGTTAATACCCTCTGTTAGAAGAGACGCCCAAAAGGTTTACTTTGTACAGAGAATCGGGCCGTTATTCTTTATTTCTTGCCTCGCCAACATTGGCTGGATATTTGCCTGGCATTATGAAATGGTCTCCCTATCCCTGGTTCTGATGCTAATACTCTTCGGAAGCCTGCTAGCAATTTACTTGAGGCTAAATATTGGCAAATCAGAGGTGCCGAAGGCTGAAAAATATTTGGTGCATCTTCCTTTCAGCGTCTACATTGGCTGGATTACCATAGCCACGATTGCCAATGTCACCGCTCTACTAGTTAATATCAACTGGAATGCATGGGGTCTCGGTGAGCAATTCTGGGCAGTAGCAGTGATTATCGTGGGTATCGCTATTGCATTATCCGTACTCTTCACCCGGAAAGACATCTTTTATTGCCTTGTGGTTGATTGGGCATTGCTGGGTATACTGCTAAAACGACTTTCCGTTACAACGGTGCCAGATCAAAATGTAGTAGTCGTTACGATTGTCGGCCTGGTGCTTATTACTGGCGGAGTTATAGCCCAAGCGATAAGAAAAAAGGTGTATTAGCCGTAGCAACACACGGTAACATTTATTATAGCGGAAAGGCTTAATCACGAGTATCTGAAATCTGATCTATGGGCGACTTATATTTTTATTGAATAAGATATATGGTCTTTCTTAACTTCGGATGAGAGTGGTGAATCAGCCTAGAAAACCAGAATGAACATCGCTGGTACACAAATAATTAATTATGAACACCGCTTATGTATCCACAGATTTCATAGTCAATCTGGTGTTTTGGTTACTGGGTTTCTTCTTTCTATTCCGTATATCTTCTTGCAGAGTTTCGGTCAATAGGAATACCCGTAATCCAAGTGTCTCGATAATCATCCCAGCGCGAAACGAAGAACATACTCTACCTAACTTGCTTAATTCGCTATCAAGCCAGTTGTCTTCCGAAGATGAGGTAATTGTAGTAGATGACCATTCAGAAGACAGAACCAAAGAGATAGCAGAAAAGAGTGGAGTGAAGGTGTTGGAATCTATGCCGATACCCGAAGGATGGCTTGGTAAAACGTGGGCTTGTTATCAAGGGGCCAGGATAGCGTCCGGAGAAATCCTTATTTTTCTTGATGCAGATACGGCGCTTGAAAAGGATGGACTCAAGAACATAATAGAAACCTATATTGAAAAGGATGGGGTGCTTTCAATTCAGCCATATCACAAGATGCGCAACCTTTATGAGCAATTATCTGCCTTTTTTAACATAATTATGATGGCTGGGAGCGGTGCATTCACAGTTTTGGGTAGCCGCATTAAGCCGATAGGACTTTTTGGACAAGTAATAGTCATGAAAAGGCGATATTACTTCGATTCTGGAGGCCATGATAATGTTAAAGGTGAGCTTCTCGAGGATTTGGCTTTTGGGTCAGAGCTCCAGAAGAAAGGGGTAGATATCCATTGTCTGGGTGGAAGAAGTACTATTTCATTCCGTATGTACCCAAACGGTATCAGGGAACTTATCAAAGGATGGAGTAAGGGGTTTGCCCTGGGAGCAGCGAAGACTTCGCTTCCTTTGCTCATTCTGATTGTTGCCTGGATAGCAGGTAGTATTGGCACCACCAGAAGCTTGATCGAGGTAATCGTTGCCACAAATAATGTTCAAATAGCTATTTTTGGTAGCCTTTATATGTTGTACGCAGCTCAAATCTACTGGATGCTTGTACGAATTGGCAATTTCAAGTTCTATACCGCGCTGTTTTACCCCATACCCATGTCGTTCTTCGTTGTTGTTTTCACCTATTCATTTGTTCGTATCTTTCTATTTAGGAGTGTCAAATGGAAAGGCAGGGAAATAGATTTAAAGCGCAAGGTGAATAAATAATGCTGTTCCACCTAGCTACACTGCCAACAATTCTGCTTAATATTGCCATCTGGCTCATCATTCATATGGGTGTGTCCTACTTGATGACACATATCCCACTCAGTTCATTTGATACCGGGTTCTGGCTGTATAAACAGAGGAAATGGGAGAAAAACAGCAAGATTTACGTAAGAATATTCGGATTGAAGAAGTGGAAGAAAAGGTTACCGGATGGCGCTGCCTTGTTCAAAAAAGGATTCCAGAAGAAACACCTCAAGGGAATTGATGATATTTACCTTGACAATTTCATCAGAGAAACATGCCGGGCTGAGATCACTCACTGGATAATGTTTTTATTAAGCCCTGTGTTTTTTATTTGGAATATCTGGTGGGTCGGCATCGTGATGATAATGTACGCAATACTGGTAAACTTGCCCTGTATCATCATTCAACGTTACAACAGAATAAGATTGAAAAGAGTCTATTCTAAGTTGACAGCTTTGTCTGTTTAAAGTGCCGGTTATATGGCGAAGTAATAGCATAGGAATGAACAATGGCTACTGTTAAGGAAGTACTGTACAAAATCCAGAGCAAGGCTCGACCAGAGCAGTTGCAAGGAATGACTAAATACGGGATACCAGTAGAGCAAAGACTATGTGTCCCCGTTCCTGATTTGAGAAAACTGGCTAAAGAGATAGGGAAAAACCACAATCTGGCACTTGACTTATGGAGAACTGAAATAGGTGAAGCAAGGATCTTAGCTGCGATGATTGATGACCCTGATAAGCTAACTGAAGAACAGATGGATGATTGGGTGAAGGATGTTAATTCCTGGGATATCTGTGACCAGGTGTGCATGAATCTCTTTAAAAAGAAACAATTAGCCTGGAAGAAAATTATAGATTGGTCTGAGCGAGAAGAAGAGTTTGTTAAAAGGACTGCCTTTTCACTGGTAGCTTGTCTGGCATGGCATGATAAGATGGCCAGCGATAATAAATTCATCGCATTATTTCCCGTGATAAAACGAGAAGCTACAGACGAGCGTAACTTTGTCAGGAAAGCAGTCAACTGGGCTCTTAGAAACATCGGGAAGAGGAACCTTAATTTGAACAAAGCTGCAATAAATACTGCAAGGGAAATCCAGCGCCTCGACTCGAAGGCTGCTCGCTGGATTGCTGCTGATGCCATCAGAGAACTTGAGAGTGAAGCTATCCAAAGTAGGCTTAGGAGATGAACATTGTTCAATAATATATCTTTGTTTCTCAACTTTGGCGTATCTTGGAAATCGAAGACTATTGACAATTTGTTCGATAGTAGTATAATCGCATCTGAAAGAATAGTTTATATTAGAATAGCACCTCAAGACTGATATCAAAGTGAGTAGCTAAGTTTGTGTGTAATAACAGGGCTACAGTGAAGTTGCCCTTCTGCTATGCGCGTTGAGGTTGAGTCAAGAACTAAAGTATGTTTTGAAGACTGTTATGTTTAGTGCTATCCTAACTTCACCAGAGTGTCAATATAGTTTACCGCTTATTACCTTACAGACGTGAATGTGCTAAAATGCTGAACGAATAGTAAGAAATTAAGATATATAGTATGACAACCGAACAGGACTACTACCAAATCTTAGGCATTTCGCCAAATGCTAGCACAAGAGAAATAAGGGAAGCATATCGCAAGCTAGCATTTCTATACCACCCAGATAGGAATCAGGAAACCGAGGAAGCGAATAGAAAAATGCAAGAAATAAATGAGGCTTGTGCTGTCCTGACTGACCCGATTAAACGAAGGGATTATGACGTTCCTCGGGGGTATGGTATCAGGGTATCGAAATTCAAGAAAGGCAGCAAAGTGAAAATCGGTGACAATTCTCCTTCATTATATAGGGGCTACACAGGATTCGTAGATAAAGAACCTGAGAAGGATACATTTCGCTTTTGGTATATGGTGAGAATCGAGTCCAAAGGCTTGACGACAGTGAGGCGCTTCGCTGAAGAAGAACTTGAGAAACCAGAAGATTAGCAGGTAAAACGACCATTGTCACAAATCTCTTCTATCATGACAATTTAAAATCCTAGATCATTCCCAACAGCCAATGACATCCGCTGCTCCAAAATCGGCAGAGCGCTTCTTCTTTTTATAATTCGGTACCAGTCCTTGTAGCAATATATTCCCTGGAAGATAATGGCAGAGAGGAAGCCGTAGGAGATCTCCGGTGCTAGGATATAAAAGCCCTCTACTACACATACTCCACCAATAATAAAGGCAATAAACCAGTGGTGCAGGTGAAACTGATAGTTCCGCCATGGGATAACTATTGACCTGACAATTCCAGGTTTGCCGTCTGTCCGACCACTGAGACACTTGGTGATGACGAAAGCGATAATCCAGGTCTTGTAGCAGAGTACGCCAAAGAAACAAAAACCGGCAATCAGGCTGATGAGGACGATCTTCTTCCTCATTCCATCTACTATATGATAATCCTAAATGGTCTAAAAGTCCATTTGATAATATCATCCAATCATTGGAGGTGTTCTGGCTCCGCAGGGCGACAGATATATGGATGATCTATCTATTTGTCGCAATCTTTTAGTTTGTCTATGGAGGTTATGTCCCCCTGCTCCTAGAGATAGCAAGGGAAATCTTTGAGCTGAAGTCAATAGGCGCAATTGTTGGTGTTCAAATGATAAGGGTAGCAACCAATGGAGCAATTGGGCTAGTCCTCGGAGAAAGGATATGGGATGTAACAGGTAATTATTTCCTTGCTTTCACGGTCAGCGGCATATGCACCATCATTACGCTGATACTTCTCGCCTTTATCAGAGCGCCAAGGAAGGTGAGATACTGAGGTAGCCCCCAAAATTTGGACAGCTTGCTAAGGTCAGATCCTGCTCCCCAAAATAATACACAACATGAAGCAGAACCGAATGTTTACAAATTGTTTGCAAAAGGCAAATAATTACAAATGTGCCAGCGTAGCTCAGGGGTAGAGCAGCGGTTTCGTAACAGCCAGTCCTCAATCATGCTAAGCCGACAAACGCTCTCAAACGCCTGTGTGGTTAGGCGTGGTCAGCCGTCATCTGGTGTGGTCACATACGGACGTCACTAGAACGACAAAATCGAGAGGGGGAAGCGTCGAACCTCCTCTCTCTTTCTATCTCAGATTCGTAGACGGTGCGTCAGGCTATGCGTGCGCCTATAGCTCAGCGCACTAACCTTGACCGCGTCGGGCTTGATGTTGAGCACATCATGAGACTGGGCAGATGGGAGTCTATTCAGATGGTGCAAAGGTATACTCAGCCAGTGTGCTTTGAGGACTCTTTGAAGCTGTATCCACCTATCGTGATTTGATATTAAACAAACCGAGCATTGCTTCTAGGGTAAAAAGAGCGTTGCTGAGTCAAAAAAACGAACTTCGGCTTTGGTGAATTTATTCTCGTAGTCTTGTTCTATTGTCTTCAGCTTACCAATAGTTTTTTCACCTATATGTAAGGATATTGCCAAAGAATTAGCTGGTTTATCGAGAACATCTATAATATGAGTGTCTTGTTGAGACAAGGAACAACCGAAAATAACAAATTTATGTTGCTTTGTTCTATCAAAAACCTTATGTACCCATTTTAGGTAGCTACTTGAATTTATTTGCTCTAATTTCTTATCGCTGCTGCCTTCACAAACAAAGACAGGCATGTTTCCTTCTTTTATAGTATCTCCAATAAGCTCGATTAGTTCAATTTCTCTGTCCTTGCGTATTAGCTTCATTTCACCAATTTGTTCTCCAAAGCCAAAAATAAAAAGTGCACCATGCAAATAGTAGACAGCTCTATACCACGTGCTCTCAATGTAGTATTTGCAGCGTCTAAATTCTCCTTCATGTTCATCGCCGTAAAAAGAATCGCTATACTGCCACAGTTTTTTATACTCTGGTGAATTCAGCTGTTGCTCATTCTTCTCAAATTGGTCTTTTAGAATCATTATAATGTGGTATATAAATAAGTCATAGTTCAAGGTGTAGATATCACTAAAGAACCTTATTTTATTTGCTATAGTTTCAAGCCTATCCCAGAATATAGCCTCTGATTTTGGATGTATGTCTCGAATCGTTGTAATGAGCCCATCCTGCAATATTTTTGCAGCCTCTTCTATTTTGGGTTCTTGTTTGTCGAATAGCTCGTTAACATATATTGCATAAGTGAGTTTCTCCATTATGTTTTCAAAATTGGTTGTGTCAAACCTTCTGAAGATATTGACGTGCTCAGACGGGCATTTTGATAGAAACTCTGTAAACAACGATTCATAGTTGAAAGTATCTGCAAGACTACGAGAGAATCCATTGCCCAAGACTATGCTTGAGTTCTTGAAGTCGTTCTCTAAGTCAGCCCACGAATATATTTCTAATTCTCTTAATTGGTTTTGGGAAATCATTTAGCTGCCTCTTCTCTCTAGATTCGCCTGGGTATGACCTCCTACAATTATACACCCACCCAAACCTAAACAGAATACCTGAATGTATCTATCGGAGGGTGTATTAGGGCTTCTTATCCCTTGCGGTCAAAGCTAATACCATTAAGACAATACTCGCCACAATATATACCAAAGGTTATCAGTGAGGCATTAGGTCATGCTAGTGTTGCCTTTACTACGGATACCTATTCCCATATAATATCTGGTATGCAAGAGGACATGATGGCGTTACTCGACGGAGTACTGCCGTCAGGCATGCCCGGAACGTCGAGACGGGGAAGTCCACGATTACAGTGCCAGCGTAGCTCAGGGGTAGAGCAGCGGTTTCGTAAACCGCCGGTCGTCGGTTCGAATCCGACCGCTGGCTGGGGGTATTATGAGCAGATTTGTAGATAAATTGCAGAGCCTTTCTAAGTCTTCAACTACGCCAATAGGTTTTCATCCTTCAATATCTGAACTAAAAAGCCCAACAATGTTGCTTATTACGGGGCTGTCCGGAACAGAAGTGAAGGAAGCTAAAATCGCGGCCGATGTCAATATTGATGCCGGGTTGATATTGAATGAGGACCCAAGTGCCAGCACTGTTAAGCAAATGATCGAAGCTATGGGCGATATCCCTCTGGGAGTATTTGTGAAGAGCATGAGTGAACAGAAAATGAATGAAATTTCGAGTTTAGGGTGCGACTTTGTGGTTTTTGACATTAAGATACCAGCTACAATATTACACAAAGAAGAGGTAGGAAAATTTTTAATGATAGAGCCTTCATTAGACCAGGGTTTCGTTAGGGCTATTAATAGCCTTGAAGTAGATGGTGTGTTCATCAGTATTCGAGGTGAAGACTCTTTCATTGCTGTGGAGCATCTGCTTGTTTGTAATAGATTCATCGAGCTCTTAGATAAGCCGGTTATTATGGCCTTGCCTTCTTTGTTCACAAAGGCTGAGTTAACCAGTTTATGGCAAGCTGGGGTAGCTGGCGTAGTTGCTCGTTCACCGCAGTCAGTTAAAGCATTGACCGAGTTAAAGAAGATGATTGGAGATCTGCCCAGAGGAGGCAGAGGGCGCCGTGCCAAAGCAGATGTGAAACTCCCTCATTCTGGTGGGTTTGTGACTGGGGATGAGGATGAGGATGAGGAACAAGAGGAAATTTAGCCTGAATCTAGTTTTGCTCAAAGTAAGTCATGGAGGCAGGCCTAGGCCTATTCTTATTATCGGCAGCGGGAATTTCTCTCACGGGTGTTATGCTGCCCGGACCAATGACTGCGGCTACTATAGCTAAGGGTTACAGTGACAGACACGCCGGTGCCCGGATTGCAGCAGGGCATGCTATTGTCGAAATACCAATCATAGCTGTAATTTACGCTGTAATTTATTTTGGATTCGAGCATTTCATCAACACTCCTCGGGTGGAAATGGGTATATATCTTGCCGGTGGCTTGATGCTGCTCTACCTGGGTTTCCGAATGTTTCGAGCTACTGGTGCGGCGACTGAAGCGGTAGGTGGCCTACCAGCGAGCTCTTTAGTGACAGGCATTGTAATTACAGGAACTAACCCAGCCTTTTACATATGGTGGGCGACTGTGGGCACAGCTCTGGTAATCGGTGCTGCCAAGTTCGGGCTTACCGGTGTTATTTTGTTTACCATAGTGCACTTACCCTGTGATTTGGCCTGGAGTGAATTTATCTCTGTGAGTACATACGAATCAAGGCGATGGTGGACACAGAAGGTGCGAAAGATTGTGTTTAGAGTTTGTGCGTTGGTTCTGGCTGGCTTTGGTGTCTGGTTTTGTCTTTCAGCGCTTCTATAAACTCAAGGCACATTCTGGATTGCCTGCAAATATTTCCCTTCAGTTTTTATAGAAGGGGCAATAACCATCTTAACCTTGTGCATTTCTTGAATTGTCCTAGCACTACATACTCCCATACTAGTGCGTAGAGCGCCAATTAAGTTCTGGGTGCCGTTGGTGACGGAAGTAGGACCGAAGAGAATCTGCTCTAATGTGGCAGTAGTACCAACTCTAACACGTGTTCCTCTGGGCAATGCTGGGTGGGAATGAGACATGCCCCAGTGATAGCCTTTTCCTGGTGCCTCTTTCGCTTGAGCTAAAGGCGAGCCGATCATCACAGCGTCTGCACCGGCGGCGAACGATTTGCATAAATCGCCACCAGTGCGAATACCTCCATCTGTTATCACTGGTACGTATTTATCACTTTCCTTGAGATATGTTTCTCTAGCAGCGGCACAATTCAGAGTAGCAGTTACCTGGGGAACTCCCACACCGATGACCTCCCGGGTGGTACAGGCAGCCCCAGGCCCCACACCAACCAGGATGCCGTCGACTCCTGTTCTCATTAGCTCCAATGCTGCGTTATAGCTGCAACAATTGCCTACTATGATAGGCAAGGACATTTGTTGGCATAGCTCAGGCAAGATAAGTCCCCGATAGCTCTTAGAGATGTGCCTGGCTGTGGTGACTGTAGATTGCACCACAAGTATATCCATCCCGGCATCCTTGGCTATAGGAGCCAAACGTTTGGTGTTGGCTGGAGTTGTAGATGCAGCACAGATGGCACCAGCCTGTTTTATTGCTCCAATGCGTCGGCTAATGAGCTTTTCCTTGATAGGCTCAGAGTAAATTTTTTGAAGCAGGGAAGTAACTTCTTTCTCAGGAGTTTGGGCAATTTGGTTTAAGACCTCATCGGGGTTTTCGTACCTTGTCTGTATACCTTCTAAATTAAGGACAGCTAGCCCGCCAAGCTTGTTAAATTTAATAGCAAAGGTGGGGTCAACAATAGCATCCATAGCTGAGGCTAGAATGGGGATGGACAAGGTGTAATTTTTTACGGTAAAGTCTATGTTGGTTTGGTCAGGATTAATGGTTACATCTCCGGGGATAAGCGCAACTTCATCAAATCCATAAGCGCGTTCCATCTCTTTGAATTTAAGGCGAGGCATTTTTCTTTACTTGATAAAAGTTGCCACAAACTATACAAGTATGGCGGTCTAAAGTCAAGGAAACTTGTAGATAAAATTATAGCTATTAAGTATAATTGTAGGTCATGCCTGTTCTTTATGTCATTGCTACTCCTATTGGCAATCTGGAAGATATTTCCCTGCGTGCCTTACGCCTTTTACAGGAGGTGAAACTTATTGCTGCTGAGGATACACGCACTACGCGCCACTTGCTTAATGCCCTTAATATAAAAACTCCATTGACTAGTTATCATGAGCATAGTAAAAGAGCTAAACTTGATTATTTATTGAATTATCTCGAGAAAGAAGACCTGGCTCTAGTTTCGGAAGCTGGCATGCCAGGATTAAGTGATCCTGGTTACGAGCTTATTGTTGCGGCCATTGAGCGTGGTATTTCTGTGGTACCGATTCCTGGTGCTTCAGCGGTAATTACCGCCTTAGTGGTGTCTGGGTTGCCGACCGACCAATTCCTTTACATCGGGTTCTTGCCTCGCCGTAAAGGCCAAAGACAACGTCTTCTCAGTTCAATAGTCGATGAACCAAGAACTATAGTAGCTTTCGAGACTCCCCATCGCATTAGGGAGGCATTGAATGATATTGAAGAAATTCTAGGAAATAGAAGACTATCTGTATGCCGTGAGCTCACCAAAATTCACGAAGAGGTTTTCCGGGGCAGGGTGAGCCATGCTAGGGAGCATTTCGTCGAACCAAGAGGAGAGTTTAGTCTCGTTATAGAGGGAAGAACTCGCGCTTGGTTGAAATTTCAGGAAAGGAGCTAAAATGCACCGCGGTTGTATTGCCATAGGAAAAGTGGAATGTGATAGTTGTCATCGTCCTATGAAATATGGGGAACGCTATCTTTTAACCAACGGGGAAGGAGATGAAAAACAACGTCTCTGTGTTGATTGCTGCCTGAGCCGTGGATATATCTCTTACGGAACGGAGAAAGGAAAGCAAATAATTACCTTTCTCCCTAAGGAATAAACGTTAGCAATTATCACCCGAAGGCTTCGGTTCATGGCCATGACACAGAGTAAATATTGATTTACAATAGGATAAACTTTGGGGAAAGAATTTGAGTGAGTACATTTTTATCGGTGTTGCTTGGCCTTATGCCAATGGTCCTCTACATTTAGGACATATCGCTGGTGCTTATCTGCCAGCCGATATTTTTGCCCGTTATCATCGCCTTAAGGGCAATAAAGTGCTGATGGTTTCCGGTAGTGATCAGCACGGGGCGCCGATTACAATTCGTGCTGAACAAGAATCTACCACACCACAAGAAATAGTGGACAAATATCATCAGCAATTTACTGATTGTTGGGAAAAATTAGGTATATCTTTCGACTTATTTACCACCACTGGCACTCCAAATCACACTCAAGTTACTCATGATGTATTTCTCACTTTGCTCAATAAGGGCTATATTTACAAAGATAAAATGCTTCAAGCTTATTGCCCTAAGTGTCAGAGGTTCCTTCCCGACCGCTATCTGGAAGGTACTTGTCCTCACTGTGGCTTCACTGAAGCAAGAGGTGATGAATGTGATAAGTGCGGTAAGCCTTTAAATCCGTGGGAGCTTAAAGATCTTCGCTGTCATCTTTGTTCTACCTCACCTAGATTTGAGTCTTCGGAGCATTTCTTTTTGCGACTTTCTTCTTTTCAAGACAAGTTGACTGATTGGATAAAAGGGCAGACTCATTGGCGGCGTAATGCACTGAGCACCACGTGGAAATTTCTGGATGAAGGACTAAAGGACAGAGCTATTACTCGTGACTTGGATTGGGGGGTAATTGTGCCGCAATCAGGCTTTGATCGTAAACGTATTTATGTATGGTTTGAGGCAGTTATTGGTTACTTATCGGCGAGCAAGGAGTGGGCAAAATTACAGAGGGATGATACCGCCTGGCAAGCTTTCTGGCAAGATGATGCTAAAGGTTTTTATTTCATTGGCAAGGATAATATCTTTTTTCATACCCTTGTTTGGCCGGCGATGTTGATGGGCTATGGGGATCTGAATCTTCCTTACGACGTTCCAGCTAATGAATTTTTAACTATCGAAGGCAGGAAGCTTTCCACTAGCCGCGGTTGGGCAATTTGGCTTCATGACTACCTGGAACGGTACGAGCCCGACCCTCTGAGGTATATTTTGGCAGCTAATATGCCTGAGACAGGGGACAGCGATTTTTCCTGGCGTGAGTTCCTTCGTCGTAATAATAATGAGTTGGTAGCTACCTATGGTAATTTAGCTCATCGTATTCTCACCTTTGCTTATCGAAATTTCGATGGAGCCGTACCTGCACCGGGTGAACTGGATGAACGCAGCCAAAATTTACTTCGCAAGGCTGAACTTACCTTAGATGCTTCGGATAAGTTGCTGTATCGCTGTGAGTTCAAAGGAGCGGTTAAAGAGGCTATGTCTCTAGCCCAGGAAGCTAATCGCTATCTTGATGAACAGGCCCCGTGGAAGACAATTAAAACAGAGCCAGAGACTTCGGCTAAATCCGTATATACTGTTCTTGCTGTGCTGGCAGCATTGAAAACTGTTTTCTCTCCCTTCCTTCCATTCAGCTCCGAAAAGCTTCATTACCTCCTTGGATTTGATGGTAGTGTGGAGGAACTGGGTTGGAAAGTTCAGTTTTTACCTCCGGGGCAGAAACTTCGCCAGCCACAGCCGCTATTTCCCAAGTTAGATGAAGATATTATTGACAAAGAGACAAGCAAGTTTGTCCCTTTGTAAGAAAATAAAATATTTGAATCTTTAGTTAACCTTGTCTTGTTGATTTAGCTGGGGGTTGACTGGGGCGCTAGACCTTCAAATATTTTGTCGAGTTCAGGCTCATCCAGAGTTTCATGAGCTATAAGCTCTTCAGCTAGTAGTTTCAGTTTTTCTTTGTTCGCGGATAGAATTTTTTTGGTGGTTTTGTAGGCTCGCTGGATAATATTGTGCACTTCCTCGTCGATTTCCTGGGCTACCTTATCGCTGTAATCCCTCTGTTCGCTGATTTCACGACCGAGAAAGACGAGTTCTTGCCTCTGACCAAATGTCCGCGGGCCTAATTTTTCACTCATGCCATACTCGGTGACCATTTTTCTAGCTAACTTAGTTGCTTGCTCTAAGTCGTTTTGAGCACCGGTAGTTATTTCCCCGAATGTAATTTCCTCGGCGACGCGTCCACCCAAGCTTACCGCCAACCTATCATCAAACTGGGCCTTAGTCCATAAATGGCGGTCTTCGGAGGGCAGAAAGCGTGTCCAGCCTCCCAACACCCCTCGAGCAACAATAGAAATCTTATGAACTGGGTCGGCATTAGGTAACAGCCTGGCAGTCAAGGCATGGCCACTTTCATGATAAGCTATGATTTCCTTTTCTTTAGAGCTTATTATACGGCTTTTCTTTTCCGGTCCAGCTATAGTGCGGTCGGCAGCATCCTCTAGTTCCTTTAATGTGATGTCTTGGCGGTTGCGCCGCGCAGCTAGGATAGCTGCTTCATTGATTAAGTTAGCAAGGTCAGCGCCGCTGAATCCGGGCGTTTCCTTAGCCACCGTTTCGAGGTTAACTCCTTTGGCCAACGGCTTGCCCTTGGCGTGTACCTCTAAAATAGCCTTGCGGCCTTTTATATCGGGCAGATCGATGACAACATGGCGGTCGAAGCGACCAGGGCGGAGAAGGGCTGGATCGAGGATGTCTGGGCGGTTGGTGGCGGCCATGATGATAACGCTAACACTGGTATCGAAACCATCCATTTCAGCTAGAATTTGATTCAGGGTTTGCTCCCTTTCGTCATGTCCTCCACCTAAGCCAGCACCACGGTGTCGACCAACAGCATCAATTTCATCGATAAATATAAGGCATGGTGAATTACGCTTAGCTTGATCAAACAGGTCTCTGACCCTGGCAGCACCGACGCCAACAAACATCTCAACAAATTCACTGCCACTAATAGAGTAAAAAGGGACCTTAGCTTCTCCAGCTATAGCTTTAGCTAGTAAGGTCTTACCTGTTCCTGGTGGCCCTACCAAGAGTACTCCTCGGGGTATACGGCCACCCAGCGTTTGGAATTTCTGGGGGGACTTGAGGAATTCCACTATTTCTTGAACCTCTTCTTTGGCCTCATCTGTTCCAGCAACATCGGCGAAAGTTACATCAGGCCTTTTATCAAGAGTTAATCGAGCACGACTTTTACTAAAATTGAAAGCCTGTGTGCCTGCACCGCGGGCGGCACGGAAGAATAGGAAGTAAAATAATGCCCCAAGCAGCACAATTGGGAGAATGACTGTTAGTGCTATCGTTCCCCAATCAAAGCCAGTAGGTTCAACGAGGAATTTTATTCCTTCCCCTTCTACTCCCAGGACTACCCCTTCATCTTTGAGAAAGTTGATCAATTCATAGGTAGTACCATCAAAATGCGTTGTATATGTGACTTGGTCATCGTCTAATGAGCCCTCTAAGCCCTCGACAGTATCACCGTTTTGCCTAATTATATCAATTTGTCCTTGTTTGGCTACATCGGTAAACTCAGGAAGGCTTACTTCAGCAGGTCTGTTATGGGGTATCGAGACGAGTACTAGAGCAATTATTACTGCTAGAAGTAGCAGGTAAAAAAATCCGCTACGCCACCATTTTACTTGCATATCCTTATCCTCGTTTTAATTATAGCAAATATATTGCAAACTGAAAAATTACTATCTCAAATTGTTAAGTGGATTAGTATCGCAGTAGTATTCTAATGCAGGGCACATTATATTCAGAATGTACATAGCAAGATGGTCTTGGTTAAATGTTGTCATAAATGGTATAATAATGTAGGGAGGTTAGTGCCTTTCTGGACACTGAGGAAATAGCGCGCTTGGCTACCGAACTTGCTTCTGAGAAGCAAGCAAAGGATGTCTCTATGCTGGATGTCAGAACCTGGTGCTCTTTCGCGGATTATTTTGTTATCTGCACCGGAGATAACAAGCGGCATATTGAAGCTATCTGGCAGGGTATTGGTGAAGCGCTGAGAACTAAAGGTGTCGTAACTCACCATAACGAAGGGACTCCTGATTCAGGTTGGATGCTTGCTGATTTTGGTTCGGTTATCGTTCATATATTTGCCCCATTAGAGCGGGATTATTATCAACTGGATAAATTATGGGACAAAGCGACCCCAGTAGTTAGAATTCAGTAGATCCATGTATCGAGCTTCCGGTCATAGTTGAAAATTTCCTCTGTCGAGAAGAATAAGTCTATTTCCTTTGAAGCATTTTCTAGTGAATCAGAGCCATGTACCAAATTATGTCCAATATCAATGCCAAAATCGCCTCTGATAGTGCCGCTGTGGGCTTTAGCAGGGTCAGTTTCTCCCATCATTTGCCTGATTATTTCCACGGCATTTTTACCTTGAAAGACAATGGCTATAACTGGGCTAGAAGTGATGAAATTGACCAAATCATCGAAGAAAGCTTTACCTTTATGAATTGAATAGTGGCGTTGGGCCAAATTTTTATCTATATGCAACATCTTCATGGCTACGATTTTGAGCCCTTTCTTTTCCAGGCGAGAAATAATTTCACCGGATAGGCCTCGTTGTATTGCATCAGGTTTGATAAGAACTAAACTTCTCTGCATGATTTAAATCTCCTTCCTCCTTATCCTCGTTTCTTTCTAAACCCTCGTGAGCAGGGTGATTAAATCCACGTTTTCTAAGGAGTCAACTACTCTGTTAGCCTCTTTAAGCTTTTGTCGGGGATGGGTATTGGTTATGGCCAGGCATTTCATCCCACCAATTTTGGCTGCTTTGACTCCCAGCGGGGAATCTTCAATTACCATGCAATCCTTAGGTGTCATTTCCAGTTTCTTGGCTGCTAAAAGAAATATCTGGGGACTGGGTTTACTTTCGGATACTTCTTGACCGAAAACAACACAATCAAAAATACCTTTCAAATTAAGCTCATTAAGAACCAGATCGATATTCTCCTTGGGCGCTGAGGAAACCAAGCCTAGTTTGAAATTCCCCTTCTTTATAGCATAAAGCAGCCTTATTGCCCCAGGAAATGGCTTGATGTTTCCTATTGCTTTCCGTCGAAAATTTTCTTCTTTTTCCTGTACTATGATTTTAACATCTCTTTCAGGAAGTTCCCTTCCAATAATGCTGCCGATTATGAAATCATTTCTGGTGCCAAAGAGCTTAGCAAAGACTTCTTTGGTGAATTTTATCCCCCTTTTAGTAAAAGTCTCTTGCCAGGCAGCAAAGTGGAATGAATAGGAATCGGCAATAACTCCGTCCATGTCCCAGAGAATTGTCATTTTTGACTTTCTCCAGACGTAGAATAAGAAATTTCCATTAACTATGACTGTATTATCCTTGAGAGTAAGCACTCCTTCAGTTTCCACTAGCCGTTTTGTTAGTTTAGTAACCCAAGCAGAGGCTGTGATGGGCTCATTGATTGGTGCTACCTGTTTAAATCTTATCTCGCTCTTGGCAGTAACGCCAAGTTCAATGCCATGGCAAAGCATAGCGTAAGCAGTTACCTCATCGAGGAGGGTATAGAGAATGCCGCCGTGAATTACATTATCCCAGCCTTGATGGAATTTACCGGCTGTAAATTCCGCAGTTACCTTTTCCCCATCCTGAACAGGTTTCAACTTCAGCCCTATAGGGTTCTCCTGGCTGCAGGCAAAACAAAGCCTTGCCGTATTTTCAACATCTAATTTGGGAATTTCCATTTCTTTGTATCCACGGCTCTACTCAGGGTGACAAAGGTGGTAGTTTATACCTAGGCTTGGTTATATGAGGAGGGCGAAGGTATAATGGCTGTAGGGTCACTGGGTCTTCTTGTTCCCCTCTGTTCAAATTTCGCCAACCTAATATAGCCAGAGACTTAGCTCGAGACGGGCTATTACTTTGGGGAATTATAGCTCTATTGCCCAAGTTTCGCTGCAATTCGATTATTATATCTGAGGGGATTTCACCACAAAAAAGCGTTGTTTGCTTAATTCGCCGGCACAAAATTTTTACCGTTGTTAGATTTTCTGCTTCCAGATATTGCCATTTATTATCTTTTTGCCGGTAAAGGGCAGTAGCTATTTTCTCGCGCCCTGCCTTTTGAATTGGGCGCAGGGGTAATCCTGTAAAGGCAAAGGGATAGGCTTCAGCTTCTAATGTGTTTACGCCAAGCAAAGGGATATTTAAAGCAAAAGCTAACCCTTTAGCAGTGCTTATGCCTACCCGGAGTCCATTAAAGCTTCCTGGACCTTTAGCCACAATGATTGCCTCTATAGAGTGTAGATTCACACTGGCTTGTTGCAACAAGCAAATTAAATTCGTCAGCAGTTCTACTGTATGGTTTTGTGTGGTTTGCCAGGTTAGCGCAGTCAATACCTCACCTTTATGAGATAAAGTAACGTTTACAATATTGGACGAAGTATCTATAGCTAATTCCATATCAGAAATCTAATTTCCAAACTCTAAATACACCATAAAACGCAAAAAGTAAAAATGATAGAGCAGAAGTTAAAAGGTTTGGCATTTCGTATTCAAAGACATTATATCCTCTCTTTTTTTGAGTTGGTCTATTAGTTTATAGTAGTGTTCGCCTTGAGGTTCGAGGCAAATAGACCGTCCTGTCTCGGAGGTAGGAATATAGTGTATTGTGATAAGCAAATTATCCCGAGGTACTACCGGCAGTCCCTTCTCTGCCCATTCAATCGCGCAGATTCCATCGCCGTAAAAATACTCCTCCAGTCCCAGGTCAGCAATTTCCTTAAGGTGATCCAAGCGATAGAAATCAATGTGGTATAAGGGAAGTCGGCCATGATACTCTCTAAGGATGACGAAAGAGGGGCTGAAGGCATATTCTTTTACATCCAACCCGCGAGCGATGCCTTGGATAAGACAAGTTTTGCCCGTTCCCAACTCACCTGTGAGAAGGAAAATATCAGCTTTTTGAGCTAGTTCCCCTAAGTAGCTACCCAAAAGCTGAGTTTGTTCAGGGCTATGGGAATTAAAAGTCAGAGACTCCATTTTTAAAGTGTTCCCAGCCTCCTTTTTTGTAAGGGATGATATTTCCCTTGCTATCGACTATAGTCACTCGTGTTGGTAACTTTTCTTTTGTTATGTCACCGATTACGGTCACCGGGCAGTTTAGGACTTGCTTAGCCCGGGCAACAATGGCCTCGTCAGCGGTAAAAAGAAGCTCATAATCTTCTCCACCAAATAAGGCCAGCTCCTGATAGTTAGGGAAATTTGCTTTAACTTCAGGGTGTACTGGCACTTGTTCTATCTTTATCTTAGCGTTGACTTTGCTGGATTCACATATATGGTCAAGGTCCGCAATAAGCCCATCGCTTATATCTATAGCGGTTTTAACTCCTTGTCCGATTAAGATTTGCCCTTCTTTTACTTTTGGCATGGGCTTAAAGTGAGCTCGTCTCAAGATATTGCTTACTTCAGGATCTGAGATGGTTTTCCCTTTAAACATTGCCAAGCCGGCTGCTGATAATCCCAGGTATCCTGTGACAGCTATTTGCTCACCAGGAGAAGCTGTTGACCTCTTAAGTATCACTTCGCTTTCGGAGCAGCCTATGACTGTTACAGTGATAACTACAAGGGGAGCGGCAGCTACATTGCCTCCAATTATAGCCACTCCAAATTTTCTGGCCAGATGCATCATGCTGTTAGTAAATTTGGAGATATCTTCCACCTCCAGTTCGCCAAGCAGTGCCAGAGAAAGCAAAGCGTACTTGGGAATAGCACCCATGGCAGCTATATCGCTTAGATTTACAGCCAGCGCTTTCCAGCCCAATTCTTCCCAGTTAATGACGTCCAGATTAAAGTGTATATCCTGGACTAGAGTATCTGTAGTAGCTAACTGTATGTAATTGTCATTTTGCCAAGCAGCAGCATCATCACCAATACCCACTAAAACTTCTTGCCACGGACTGCGTCCAGAATTTTCGTATCTAACACTACTACTGTGTATGAGGTCAATCAGGCCAAATTCTCCCAAATCAGATACCTTCATTGGTGGAATTATAACACTGGCTGCATTTAGTATTCTAACTGATAGATATGGTAGGTGGCTGAAACATAGGCCTTGTTGCCATTTTATTCCCTGTGTTATAAAATCTAAATATGCGAGATTATGAACTAGTAGCCATAATTAACCCCGAAGTTGATGAAGAGGGAGTGTCTAAAATTGTAGACAAGGTAACTCAGTCTATCAATAGCCTTGGTGGCACGGTAGGAGAGATAAAAAACTGGGGGAAAAGAAAACTGGCTTACCCTATAAAGAAATTTATGGAGGCTGATTATATTCTAGCTCGCTTTAAGTTAATGCCAAAATCGGTTAAGGAACTTGAAGGAGAAATCAGTTCCTCGGGTGACATTCTACGATATCTTGTGGTAAAAGTAGAGGATTGATATGGCGAGCTTAAATAAAATAACACTCATTGGCAACGTAGGTAGTGACCCAGAGATGAGGTACACGCCCAATGGAAAGGCAGTCACCTCTTTTCGTATGGCTACTAATTATCGTTATACCGGCTCCGATGGGGAAAGAAGGGAAGAAACGGAATGGTTTAGAGTTAGCGTTTGGGGCAAGCAAGCGGAAAGCTGTAATCAATTCTTATCCAAAGGGAGACGAGTTTATGTTGAAGGAAGGTTGCACTCTCGCAATTGGGAAGGACAAGATGGACAGATGCGCAACAGCCTTGAGGTGTCGGCAAACAGAGTAATTTTCCTTGATAAAGTAGCTACGGTGTCCCTTCCTGAGGAAGGAGAACTTGAACCTGAGGACCTACCCTTTGACTAAAATAAAGGAGAAAAAAGTTTGGCTACTACTAGAAGACTAAGAGGTACGAGAAACTTCATCACGAGGCCTGCATTTTGTCCCTTTTGTAAGGGGCGTATGAAAATTGACTATAAAGATGTTTCTATTTTGTCTCGCTATATTTCCAATCAGGGTAAAATTGTGTCGCGACGGAGGAGCAGAACCTGTGCTAAACATCAAAGAAGCTTAGCGCAAGCTATAAAGAGAGCCCGTTATCTTGCTATGTTACCGTATGCACCAAGACATATTTGGAAAACAGGAGGCGTGGGCCTATCCCGTTCGACGGTTTGAAGAATGCCAAAACGAACTTATCAACCGAAGAAAATTTCCCGGAGGCGTAGTTTAGGTTTTCGTGCTAGAATGGCCACTCGGGCTGGAAGACGAGTCCTTCAAGCAAGACGCCTTAAGGGTAGGTATAGGCTGACTCCAGTTTAACTCTACCCTGTGAAGGAGCGTCGTTTTTTAACTAAGAGAGCGCAATATACTTTAGTTTATCGACAAGGCAGGGTATGGACAACCAGATTGCTAGTTATGAAGGCGATGCCAAATGATTTAAGCCTAAGCCGATATGGGTTTTCTGTGACTAAAAAGGTAGGTAAGGCGGTGCAACGTAATCACTTAAAGAGATTGCTCAGGGAAATAATGAGGCTACAATCGCTAAGACCGGGATGGGACATTGTCTTCATTGCTCGATCTGTAGCCGTCAATACTGACTACCACCAGCTAGAGGGGGAAGTAACCAAGCTTTTGGCTCGGGCGCAATTATTGGAGAACAACGAATGGCTCAATTAGCTCTGGGGTTAATTAGATTGTATCAGAACACAACATCGAAGTTACTCCCTAATGTTTGTCGTTTCCAGCCTACATGCTCTCATTATGCTTTTGAGGCAATTAAAAAATATGGTTTTACCCGAGGTAGTTGGCTAGCAGCCAAGAGGATAGCTCGATGTAACCCCTTCTCTGAAGGTGGCTACGACCCAGTACCTTAGTTATAGTAATGAATCGACCAAAGATATTACTCCTCGTTATAATTGCTCTTTTACCCTTGCTACTGATTTCATGTATTTACGGTGGAACTCAGTCAGCAGTGGGATGGTCGGGAACTATAATTCACGAGGGCATTATTTATGTGGGCACGCTGGATGGCAGGGTGGTTGCGATAAATTCGTCAACTGAAAATATAGAATGGTCTTATTCCATAGCCCCGGTCACCGCACCCTCCGGCGGCTTCTCATGTGGAGGGACATCAATACCAACTGCTATATATAGTACACCAGTTGCAGATAAAGATATGGTTTACGTTGGCACTTATAGCGGTAAGGTTCTGGCATTGAACACGTTGGCTAGAAGCCAGAATTTAACCTTTCCTCATCGAGGATATAGTGAGTGGGAATGGGATTGTCCTATAGATAATGCAAGAAGCAATGCTATAGTAGCTAACCTGTTAGTGGGCGAGGATGACATATATGTAAGTAGCTCCAATGGCAGGGTGTATTCTCTAGATATGGAATTCGGTGATTTAAATTGGGAATCAGAGGTCTTAGACAAAGAACATAGAAAGCTATGGACCTCACCGGTAATTCAAGGTAATACACTTTATACTGGTACATACGATGGTCATATCTATGGTTTATCGTTAGAAACTGGGGAGTTAGCGAACTGGTCTTTTGAATCAGAGGCAGGATTTGCCTCTTCGCCAGTAATTTACGACGATACTATATATGTTGGTTCGTTTGACCGTTATCTCTATGCCGTAAAAATAGGTACTGATGTGCCGATTTGGAAATTTCCGGAGGAGACACCAGCCGGCAACTGGTTCTGGGCGTCTCCTGTAATTAAAGAGGGTATTATCTGTGCTGGCTGCCTGGACGGTAAACTGTATGCCATAAATACTACAACAGGAAAAGAAATATGGTCGTATATGACAAAAGAACAAAAAGATGAAACTTCTCCTGTAATTTCCTTACCTGTCCTGATGGATAATTTACTCATAGTGGTCAATGAATCAGGGATGGTATACGTCTTTGATCTTAATGCCGAGCTTGCCAACGAAGGAATGCCATGGAGGACTATACCGATTGGTACTGCTGTTAGAAGTTCTTTCTGCGCCCAGGACGGTTTGGTTTATATTCGAGACGAAGAAAACTGGATATATGCTGTGGATATTGATAGGGGAGAAGTGAGTTGGAGGATCCCCTTGACTACAGAAGAATAAAGGTCACGCCCCATGGTAGAAGTATGGAATTTAATTATAGGTAATCCAGTACTTAATGTACTGGTTGCCTTGAGTCAAATCTTATCTGGTCAGTTTGGGTTAGCAATCATTGCTCTTACAGTTATCGTTCGTTTAATCTCCTGGCCTCTTAGCAAGCGCCAGCTCAAATCCAGCAAAGCTATGCAGGATATGCAGCCGAAGCTCCAAGAATTACAGAAGAAATATGGTAAAAACCAGCAGAAGCTTCAGCAAGAAACGATGAAGCTTTATAAGGAAGCCGGGGTAAACCCTCTGGGGTGCTTATGGCCCATGTTGATTCAGCTTCCTATCTGGATTGCCCTCTATCAAGCCATCATGAGAGCCCTGGCTACCACGCCTGAGAACTTACTAGACTTAGCTCAGCGGCTTTACTCTTGGGACATAGTGAATCAAGCGATTCCGTTGAGCAGTAAATTTTTATGGCTTGATTTAGGACAACCTGACCCATATTTGATTTTAGCTATCATAGTTGGCGGCACAATGTGGGTACAGCAAAAGATGACCCAAGCACCATCCGTTGACCCAAGGCAGCAGTCTACAAGCAGGATGATGACGATGATGATGCCTCTCATGTTCGGATTCCTCACTTTGATGTTCCCAAGTGGCTTGGCTCTATATTGGGCAGTTTCAAATATAATTGGAATTATAACCCAATATTTCTTCACTGGTGGTTGGGGTTACCTTAAATTCCGTTCTCCTTTTCAGTCAACCTAGTGAAAGAAGAGCCAGCATTGTAGAGATGATCGCAAATTGCGTTGCTAATAAAGCAAATCACTAAAAGGAAATCGGACTATGGAAGGGATTGAAATAACAGCTGAGACAGTAGAAGAGGCGATAGAGAAAGCAGAGGCACAACTGGGGATGAGCCGGGATCAATTTGAGGTAAAGGTTATTGAAGAAGGCAAATCGGGGATTCTACGGGCAAAAGGCAAAGAGGTTTTAATCAGAGTGACTTCGATAAATCCACTGGAAAAGGATGCGGCCCAAGTGGTTACAGAAATTTTAGATACGTTGCTTGAATTGCTGGATGTAACAGGGGAGGTTGAAGTGCTATCTGATGATATACCTCTAGCTTTGGATATCAAGGGTGACGATTTAGGTATCTTGATTGGTCGGCGAGGTCAGACATTGGCTTCCTTGGAATATATTACCAAGCTTATGGTAGTTGGACGGTTAAAGACTTGGCTGCCGTTAACAGTTGACGTTGGCGGATACAAAAAACGCCGTAGTGATTCCTTGCAAAGATTGGCACTATATCTAGCTGAACAAGTGAAATCAAGGCGCCGTAACATCACTATGGAACCAATGCCTGCTGACGAGCGCCGTATTATTCATTTAACTCTGACTGATAACCCCGATGTAACTACTCATAGTATAGGTGAAGGTGAGAACAGGAAAGTGGTTATTTTATTGAGGCAGGGTTAGCAATGTTCCGAGAAGTAAACACTAAGGTTAATTTTATTCAACTAGAAGAAGATATTCTTCGCTTCTGGAAGGAGCGGGGGATTTTTAATAAGAGCATCGAGATGAGACAGGATGGACCACATTATGCCTTTTATGAAGGTCCACCTACCGCTAATGGTAATCCAGGGGTTCATCACGTGCTGTCTCGCCTATATAAGGACGTTGTTTGCCGGTACAAAACGATGAAGGGTTATCATGTGCCCAGAAAGGCGGGGTGGGACACCCATGGCTTACCTGTTGAGTTGGAGGTGGAAAGCTCTCTTGCACTTACTAGCAAGGCTCAAATTGAAGAATATGGAGTAGCTCGGTTCAACGACCATTGTCGACAGAACGCTTTCAAATATATTAGGGAATGGGAAACTATGACCGAGCGCCTTGGTTACTGGTTGGATATGGAGCATCCCTATGTGACCTTAGATAATAACTATATTGAATCCTGCTGGTGGATAATAAAGAAGCTATGGGACAGAGGATTAATTTATCAGGGCTATAAAGTAACACCACACTGTCCTAGATGCGGCACGTCCCTCAGCTCTCACGAGGTAGCTTTGGGTTATGACGAGGCAGATGACCCCTCAGTCTGGGTAAAGTTCAAGCTAGAACTGTCACAGTCTGAGGGCAGCGAAGCTGCTCGCTCACTCCTCTCCTCAACTGTGCCTGCTCATCTTCTTGCCTGGACAACCACACCCTGGACACTGCCGGGTAATACCGCACTGGCAGTAGCTCCTGAGGCTGACTATGCTGTGGTGGAAGTAGACGATGGGTATCTAATTCTGGCCGATGCTTTGCTTGAGCAGGCAGGGTTGGGTGAAAACAAGGTGGTAAGGAGGATGAAAGGTAGTGATTTGGTAGGACTACACTATGAGCCCCTATATAAGATTCCTATTGCTTATAGTAAAGAGGACAGGCCTGCTTATCGTATTATTGAGGGTGATTTTGTGTCCCTGGAGGATGGGACGGGGATTGTCCATATTGCACCTGCATATGGTGAGATAGACTTTGAAGTAGGCGAGAGGGAGGGTCTGCCCCTCGTCCATACGGTAGGCTTGGACGGATTAATAAAAACTACTCTACCTCATGGTCTTACTCCTAAAAAGAGGTTAGAAATTCTTGAGGGTGTTACGCCACTTCTGGCGTTTGGACCACAGATGCTGGACTTGCCAGGCAAAGGAAAGTTTGTCAAAGATGCCGATAAAGACATTATTGATGACTTAAAATCTCGTAGGCTGCTTTTTCGCAGTGAAAGGATTACCCATACCTACCCCTTCTGCTGGAGATGCGGAGCACCTCTTCTCTACTATGCCAAGCAGACCTGGTACATCAGGACAACAGCGGTAAAAGAAGAACTTGTCTCGGGCAATGCTGAAATAAACTGGTACCCTGATTATATTAAGCATGGTCGGTTTGGCGACTGGCTGGAGAACAATGTAGATTGGGCTTTTTCCCGGGAGAGATATTGGGGGACTCCCCTTAATATTTGGCGCTGTCCTTCCTGTGATAATTATGAGTGTATTGGTAGTGTAAACGAATTAAGGACAAGGTCAAACCTCAGTGGCCTGACCACGCCCTTGGATTTACACCGCCCTTATATGGATGAAATTACCTTCGCCTGTCCTAAATGTGACGGCATAATGCAGCGCGTTCCCGATGTAATTGACTGTTGGTTTGATTCGGGAGCTATGCCAATGGCTCAATGGCATTATCCCTTCGAGAATGAAGATAAATTTAAGCAGAATTTCCCAGCAGAATTTATTTGCGAGGCGGTGGACCAGACCAGGGGCTGGTTTTATAGCTTACATGCCATATCTACTCTGCTTTTCAATCGTCCTTGCTTTAAGAATGTGATCTGCCTGGGGCATGTTGTTGATGCGCGGGGTGAGAAAATGAGTAAGTCCAAGGGCAATGTAATTGACCCCTGGACTGTGATTAATAGCTATGGTGCAGATGCTCTAAGGTGGTATATGCTTGTGTCTACTACAGGAGAAGATAACCATCGTTTCTCCACTAAGATGCTTGAAGAAACTATACGCAAATCTTTTCTCACTTTGTGGAATACATATTCTTTTTTTACCCTCTATGCCAATATAGATCGCTTTGTTCCTAAGCCATTGACGGCTGACAGCGATCAGCCAAAATCTTTCACGGAACTGGATAACTGGATTAGTTCAGAGCTTAATCGGCTCGTAAGCGAGGTTTCCAAATTGATGGATAGCTACAATCCTACTTCTGCGACACGTAAGATTGAGGGATTTATAGATAATCTCTCTAACTGGTATGTGAGAAGAAACCGCCGCCGGTTCTGGAAAAGTGAGAACGACGCCGATAAATTGGCTGCATATACTACGTTACATCAATGTCTGGTGACTTTATCTCAACTGCTGGCTCCTTTTGTGCCATTTATTACTGAAGAGCTTTACCAGAATTTGTTTCGCTCTGCTAACCTTGGAGATAAAGAAAGCATTCACCTGACTGATTTCCCCATAGCGGATGAAGCTAAAATCAATGACAAGTTAAATGGGGATGTTGAGCTAGCTATGAAAATATCCAGTTTAGGCAGGGCGGCACGAGCTAAGGCGGGGATTAAGGTACGCCAGCCACTAGGAAAAGCCGTGGTTGGGGTAGAGACAGAAGGGGAGAAAAAAGCTTTAGAGAACTTAGCTACCGAGGTAATAGAGGAGATAAATGTCAAGCGGCTTGTCGTATTGAGTGAAGCAAAGGAACAAGTGGAATTTCATTCAAATATGCCATATTACAGTGTGACCAACGACGCCAGATATTGGGTGGCCATAAGTACTGAATTAACCCCTGAGCTAATTGCCGAGGGAGTCGGTAGAGAGCTTGTACGTCATCTTCAAAATATGCGTCGCAATGCCAAGTTTGATATCACAGATCAAATCATCACCTATTATCAGACAGAAGAACCGATCATCAAGCGAGTAATAAATACTTTTACCGACTATATTAAACAGGAGACCTTATCTCAGGAGCTAATCGATAGTTTGCCTCCTGATGGAGTTCATGGTGAGAAACACCGTATCTCTAATAGCGAGGTCTCTTTGGCGATTAAAAAGGCAAATCCCAGATCCTAATTTCTAAACACTAACTAAATCTTAAAATACAGATTTACAAGTCCCAAACAGAGAGGCCTTGGTTACTGAATTTGGGATTTGTATGAAGAAAGCTTGTACTAGGAAGTCGGGTATTCCATCAGTCGCGCTGAGGTTGTTTTGATGTCTTCGCCTCTAACAAAAATTATCTCTACTTCTTCGCCAATTTCGCTGGCTCGAATAGCTTGGATGAGTTCGGCAATATCGTTTACTTCCTGGCCCCCAAAGCTGATGATGATGTCATCTTCTCTCAATCCCGCAGCATCTGCAGGGCTGTCAGCAACTATTTCTACAATAAGCGCTCCCCTGTCCACAGAAAGGTTCATTGCCGCAGCTAGCAAAGGGTCCACTGTTCGCGCCCACACACCCAACCAAGGGTAGTTTACGCGTCCATAACGAATTAGATCCAGGATAATAGGCTTAGCTTCATTACTGCTTATGGCAAAACCTATTCCTTCCACTTCGGACGCAACTATCTTAATGCTGGTAATGCCTATCACCTCACCAGACATGCTCACCAGTGGGCCACCGCTGTTGCCGGGATTGATAGCCGCCGTGGTTTGAATTAAACCGTAAAGGGTATTTCCATCAACGTTTACGGATGCATTTAAGCGACTGACTATACCCTGGGTTGCTCCACCTCCTCCCCCCAGAGCATTGCCAATAGCTAGCACCCAATCACCAACAGATAATAAACTTGAGTCGCCCCAATATACATAAGGCAAATCTGTAGCATCTATCTTTATCACAGCAAGGTCAGATAGGGAATCAGTGCCTACTATATCCGCGGAGAAAATTCTACCATCGGCTAACTCCACATAGATGCTCTGGGCATCTTCAACTACATGGTTGTTGGTGACAATATATCCTTTTTCATCTATTAATATCCCGGATCCAGCAACATATTCCGTATTTTGACCGAAGAAAGAAGAGACGAGTATTTCTGTGGTCACGGAAACCACCGAGGGCATTACCTCGGCAACTAATGGACGGAAATCAGGCAAGGGCATAGATGGCTCGCTCTCTGGGGGGAATGTCCAATCGGGATCGATGTGCTGGGTTGAGTTATTAGACTGGGGTGGGCTAGATGTTGGGGAAAAAGATAGAGCCAAAAAACTGATGCCTAACGCTACCGCTACTATTATTACAAAAACCAGAATATATTTTTTAGACATTTCTTAATACGCTTATTATAGCATTGCTATTTCTTATAAAAAAACCTGCGCTCGAATTCAAAACAAAGTGTGTCAAATAATTTGAACGAAGCAGGCTTGACAATTTAGAATATTACTTTTTATAATAAAAGAAACTCAAGTTTGCTTCGCCTTTTAGAATCGACCTACGAAATTTGGCTTTCTCAATACTCTTGTAATAAGCAGTGAGCAAATATATTTTCATTACTGGTGGCGTAGTTAGTTCTGTAGGTAAGGGAATTTCGGTAGCCTCTATCGGCAAAATATTGAAAAGCCGTGGCATATCTGTCTCTGTACAGAAGCTTGATCCTTACTTGAATGTTGACCCAGGAACGATGTCCCCTTACCAACATGGGGAAGTGTTTGTTACTAAGGACGGTGCCGAGACTGATTTGGATTTAGGTCATTATGAGAGATTTATTGGAGTGGAGCTGACCCAGGCTTCCAATATCACCTCCGGTCAGGTCTATTCCTCGGTCATTGCTCAAGAGAGGAGAGGAGATTTTTTGGGAGGCACAATTCAGGTGGTTCCCCATGTAACCAATGAAATAAAGAGCAGGATAAGAAAAGTAGCCGAAATATCCAAAGCCGAGTTAATTATTGTTGAAGTTGGCGGCACCGTGGGAGATATTGAAGGGCAACCATTCCTCGAGGCTATAAGGCAAATGAGGAAGGATGAGGGGAAAGATAATGTACTGTATGTTCATGTCACCTTTTTGCCACACATCGCTGCCACTGATGAACTAAAGACCAAGCCAACTCAACACAGCGTCAATGAACTAAGGAGAATTGGTATTCAGCCTGATGTCATTTTGTGTCGCAGCGATAAGGAGATATCTGAAGGAATAAAGGACAAAATATCGCTATTCTGCGATGTAGATAGAGAGGCGGTTATTTCCTTGGTTACCAGCGAAACCATCTACGAGGTGCCATTGCTGCTCGAGGATGCAGGGTTGGGGGAATTCATAGTTAGTCGATTGGGATTAAAAGTCGGGAAAAGCAATCTGGAAGAATGGAGAAACATGGTAGCGAGGCTTAAAGCTCCTAAAGAGCTTATAATTATTGGATTGGTAGGCAAATATGTGGAACTCAGGGATGCATATTACTCAGTGCGTGAAGCACTGTGCCATGCAGCATTAGCTCACAATCGCGAAGTGAAGATGGAATGGTTGGATTCTGAGGAATTGGATGGAATGGCCGATGATAAGCTTGGGCAAGTTCAGGGGATAATTGTTCCCGGCGGTTTTGGCTACCGAGGGATTGAAGGTATGATAAAAAGTGCCAGATTTGCCCGAGAAAGAGAAGTCCCATTCTTGGGCTTATGCTTGGGGATGCAGATTATGGCCATAGAATTTGGTCGTCATGTTTTTCATACCGAAAAGGTAAATTCAACTGAATTTGATGCCGGTAGCGCTTATCCTGTCATCGATCTCCTGCCTGACCAGCATGGCGTGGAGCAAAAGGGAGGGACTATGCGGCTCGGGACTTATCCATGTAACCTGGTAGCAGGAACAACGGCAGCTCGTGCATACGGTACTGAAGTAGTCTATGAAAGACATCGACACCGTTATGAATTTAACAATCAATTCCGCCAGCCATTAGAAGAAGCTGGTCTTGTACCCTCTGGATTATCCCCGGATGGGAGATTAGTGGAGATTATTGAGTTACGGGATCATCCTTGGATGCTTGCCTGCCAATTTCACCCTGAGTTCAAATCTCGCCCCGATTCTCCACATCCACTATTTCTGGGATTTATCGGGGCGGCCAAGGAAACACTTGTTGAAGGTGCACAGACAAGCCTACCCTTGAATTAAGAAGATGAAACTATTTTTGGATACTGCCAATATAGAGCATATTCGCCATGGGGTGAAACTGGGAGTGGTTACAGGTGTAACTACTAACCCCAGCATTGTATCGAGAGAAGGTAAGGTTGATTATCGAAAGTTGGTCCAGGAAATCTGCTCCATTGTACCTGGTCCAGTATCTACTGAAGTATTAGGCCAGGATGTACAGACAATGTTGGCTGAGGCCAGGGAAATAGCAAAATGGGCTGAGAATATCGTAATTAAAATACCAGCTAGCCTTGAAGGAGTGGAGGCAACCTCGGTGCTGGCTAGGGAAAACATAAAGGTTAATTTTACCTTGTGCTTCACCTTGAACCAAGCTTTACTGGCTGCAGAAGCAGGAGCCACTTTTATAAGCCCTTTTGTGGGCAGATTGGACGATATAGGAGAGGATGGTATGAAAGTAGTAGGCGACATTGTGGAGTACTTGGATTATTATCAACTACCTACTCAGGTTATCGCCGCTAGTATTAGACATCCTCAACATTGTTTAATAGCAGCTAAGGTTGGTGCTCATATTGCTACAGTGCCCTATGAAGTTTTACTACAAATGATAAGCCATCCTTTAACAGATATCGGCATTGAACGTTTTAAGAATGACTGGAAGAAGGTGATGGCGAGGGAAAAATTACTGTAAAAGCCCCCACAAAACTATATATATAAATAAGGAAAGGTACTTAAAAAGAGGCTACTATGATAACTATGTCACAACTAGAAAGTAAAAATCGGGATGAACTGGAGGCGATGGCTAAGGAGTATGGCATCAGTGGCTACTCTGCTTTGAAAAAGTCCGAGCTTATTAACCGCATCTTGGAGGCAGAAGCCCAGCAGCAGGGAAATATGTTTATAACAGGTGTCTTGGAAACCATCAGCGAAGGCTATGGCTTCCTACGACAGGATACTTTCCGTCGTGGTGCTAATGATGTTTATGTATCAAATTCCCAGATCCGCCGTTTCAACTTAAGAGACGGCGATGCTATTTGTGGCCAGGCCAGACCTCCTAAAGAAAGCGAGAAATACTATAGCTTACTTCGTGTAGAGAGTATCAATGGACTCGACCCTGAACTAGCAAGGGCGCGCCGCAATTTTGGTTCGCTGACACCCACATTCCCGGACAAGCTCATCAATCTGGAAACAACGTCAGACGAGATATCTACTCGTCTAATCAATCTGGTGGCACCTATAGGTCGGGGGCAAAGAGGGCTCATTGTATCACCACCTAAGGCAGGAAAGACTGTGCTTCTTCAAAAAATTGCCAACGCCATAACTACTAAATACAATGATATTCATCTCATGGTTTGCCTTATTGGAGAAAGACCCGAAGAGGTTACTGATATGAAGAGGTCAGTTGAGGCTGAGGTTATTGCTGCCACCTTCGATGAACCGGTAGAAAGTCAGACTCGAGTAGCGGAATTGGCATTAGAGAGGGCCAAAAGGCTAGTAGAAACAGGCAAAGATGTGGTCATACTCCTTGACGGCATTACCAGACTTACAAGAGCTTATAATTTAGCCCTCCCCCCTAGTGGGCGTACTTTATCCGGTGGTATTGATTCAACAGCCTTACATCCTCCCAAACGCTTTTTTGGTACTGCTCGCAACATTGAGGAGGGTGGTAGTCTAACCATTATTGCTACTTGCCTGGTAGATACCGGCAGCCGCATGGATGAGCTTATATATGAAGAATTTAAGGGAACAGGTAACATGGAACTCCATTTGGACAGAAAATTATCTGAGCGGAGAATTTTCCCGGCTATAGACATCATGCCCAGCAGCACAAGGAGGGAAGAGCTTTTACTGGATGAAAATACCTTGAAACAGATATGGCTGCTCAGGCGTGTGATTACTATGATAGATAGCGATTCACCTAATCACAGCGAAGCTACACAAAGAATCTTGGAACGACTAGCTAAAACGAAGAATAACGCGGAATTCTTAGCCACTCTATCTAAAGATATGTAGGGGATATTATTGCCCCGGCTGCCACTCCGAAAAAAATGAAGAAACGAAGCAGTCCCAGTTGGCTAGACAAGTTCAAATTGGGAGTCAAAAAGACCCTTGGCATGAATATTTTTATCTGTAACAGTTGTAAATGGAACTGGAGAACTGCTTGTCATCGCCCTGAGCGCCCCAATGCCACCTGGTGTCCTGATTACACGAAGAAGGGGAAATAACTAAGTTCTCGCTTATTTAAGCTGGTCTCTTGAATAATTGAGAATTCTTCGGGCTACTATGAGCATATTAATCTGGCCCGTTCCTTCAAAGATATCATTTATCTTGGCATCGCGCATCCATTTCTCCAATAGGTACTTTCGAGAATAGCCCAGCGGACCCATGATCTCAACTGCTTTCTGAGTGATTTTGGTAACTGCAAGACCAGCTTTTGCCTTAGCCATTGATGACTCCAGGCTATTGGGTTGAAGCTGGCTCATCATCCATAGAGCCCGCAAGGTAAGTAGCTTGGCTGCTTTATAGTTCGCTTCCATTTCTGTTATATCTCGTTCCAAGGCAGTTAGCTTCTGTCTGGGTGCGCTATAGCGTATTTTTATGCCTTCTTTCTCCAGTATTTCTTTAACAAAATCCAAGGCAGCACGTCCAACACCCAGAGCTTGGGCAGCTATAATAGGTCGTGTGACATCAAAAGTTGCCATTGCGCCCTTGAAACCCTTTGTTTCGGTCCTATCTGCTTTTTTAATCTCAGGGTTGCCAAGTATGTTTCCAAAGGGAATGCTGCAATTATCGAAAATGATAGTAGCCGTGTCACTGGCTTTGATACCAAGTTTTTTTTCTAGCTTTTCCACTCTCATCCCTGGGGTTCCAGCTGGCACTACAAAAGACTTAATGCCGGCTCGTCCTGCTGATTTGTCCACAGTCGCCCAAACTACCACGAAACCATCTGAATCTTCCAGTGCACGTTTGCCCATGGTGACAAAAATCTTCTCACCGTTGAGCACCCATTTGTCACCATCACGCGTGGCAGTAGCAGTGATAGCAGATGTATCCGAGCCACAACCAGGCTCCGTCATCGCCATAGCACCCCATTTTGGCTCTCCTTCATTGAAGCCACCCAAGAAACGTTGCAATTGCTTTTTTGTACCCGAAGCAAAAACGGCAGCACCCCCAAGGCTCGGACCGGGAATACATAAAAAAAGACCAGCATCTCCCCAGCATAATTCTTCGATTCTAAGAACTGACGTTACATCCATACCCATGTTGAATATACCTTCGCTTCTTTTCCTCCATATATGGTCAATGAGTTCCTGTGGGCTTTCATGCTCATGTTCATCATAATAACGACTTACAGGTCGAAATAATTCTTTTGCAGCCTTATGAGCTGCCTTTATCCCTTCTTGCTGTTCTGGCGTTAGTTCAAAATCTATCATTGTGCAACACTCCTTTCATACTATAGCCATGCCGTCGAAAGTGACAAATCCTCGAGCATTCCTCAACCAAAGTTCCACCGGATGCTCGCGAACATAACCATGCCCGCCCAGAATCTGTACGCCACGGTCAGTTACCATTATAACCATATCATCGGCATATGCTTTCACCAGAGACGCTTCTTTGGTCGTATCTTCCTTTCGGTCTAATTTCCAGGCAGCCTCCCAGGTCATTAATCTGGTGGCATCGATTTCAATTGCCATCTCCGCCAGCATGAAAGCGATTGCTTGACGGGAGGCGATGGGCTCCCCAAAGGCAACACGCTCCTTGGCATAGTCCCTTGAGTATTCGAAAGCAGCCTTGGCTAACCCTGTGGCCATCGCCGCCAGTGCCACCTGTGAGCGACTTATGATACGGTTAAAATCACATCCTTTCTGACCACCCAACCGATTCTCCTTAGGAACACGGCAGTTTTTCAGGCTAAGCTCGTAGGTAGCTAAAGCTTTTATGCCCATATTCTTCTCTCGCTCGCCCACTTCAAGACCTTTTGTACCTTTTTCAACAATGAAAGCATGACTGCTACCATTTTCCGCTGCATAGACAAGGAGCAAGTCAGCTTCAGCAGCCAATGGCACATAACACTTCTCACCATTAAGAACATATCCACTGCTCTCAGGTCGGGCAGTCGTTGATAGAGAGTAAGGGTCGAAACCAAAATGTGGCTCAATGAGAGCAGCAGTAGCTGCCTTATACTTCTCATCACAGAAAAGCGACAGATATTTCCTTTTCTGTGTCTCAGTGCCCATTTCCAAAACAGGATACGCAAACAGAGCCGGACAGAGGATATGCATCGTCATGGAGAGATCACCCCAAGCCAATTCCTCGCCTATCAGCGAACCTGTGATAGCTGAGTGTTCCCCGCCAGATCCGCCGTAGTTTTCAGGTATACTACCAGAGATAAGCCCCATCTTCCAGGCAGTATCTATAACACTGGCAGGAATCTCACCGTTCTCATCGCATTCCCGATAGATTTTGCACATCTCATCATTGGCAAACTGCTTTGCCATGCTCACAATCATTTGCTGTTCTTCTGTTGGGCTAAACGAAATCATTTAAAGCTCCTTTCAATAGAAATGTACCGCGTTCAACGCAGTCTTAACTTACAACCTTTACAGTTTAGGGCATAATTTTGGTCAAGATTACCAGGAATGCTGTATTATAAATGGCGTGGGAAAGAATTTCAAAGAAATTCTATAGGTACGAATCATGGAACATAAATTAAAGAGAAATCTTAACACCGTGGTCAGGATCGGTTGTCATTCTGAGCGAAGCGAAAAATCCCTGAGATTCTTCATTGCCTGGATTAATTTGGGTTCCTCGGATTGACATTAAAGCTGTCACCTTCTAAAATCAAGAAGGTGACTGGTAAGTGACTGGTGACGAACTAAGGCAAGCCTTTCTAAGTTTTTTTCAGGATAGAGGACATAAGATTATCCCTAGTTCCCCATTGGTGCCTTATAAGGACCCTACTTTACTGTTAACCAGCGCTGGCATGGTGCAAATGAAGCCCTATTTTCTGGGATTGGAGTCTCCTCCTAGACAGCGGTTGGCTTCATGCCAGAAGTGCTTTCGCACCACTGATATAGATTCGGTGGGCGATAGCAAACACCTTACCTTCTTCGAGATGCTGGGCAATTTCAGCGTTGGTGATTATTTTAAGAAAGAATCTGTTTACTGGGCCTGGGAGTTTGTTACCAAGTATTTGAAAATGCCTGAGGAGCGGCTCTGGATAACTATTTACCGTGACGATGATGAAGCCTTCGCCTGTTGGCGAGAGGTCGGCGTTCCCGCTGAGAAGATATTGCGATTCGGCGAGGGAGACAATTTCTGGGGGCCCGTTGGTGATTCTGGTCCCTGTGGACCATGCAGCGAGATTCATTATGACCTTGGTGAAGAGTTTAGCTGTGGTAAAGCTGAATGTAAGCCTAATTGCGACTGCGGTCGCTTTTCTGAGATATGGAATCTGGTATTCACCCAATACAATCAAAACCAAAGTGGCCAACGCAGTCCTTTACCCAAACCAAACATTGATACCGGTATGGGACTAGAAAGAACCTTAGCCGCTATCCAGGGCAAAGTTTCCCCTTACGAAACGCATTTGTTTTCTCCTTTGGTAGACAACATTTGCCACTTATCCGGGAAAAAGTATGGTCGAGATGAGAATACTGACCAAGCTATCAGAATTGTAGCTGAGCATTCACGCGGCACTACCTTTCTTATTGCCGATGGCGTAATGCCTTCTAACGAGGGGAGAGGATATGTCCTGCGACGAATACTCAGACGTGCTTCGCTCTTCGGCAGGAAATTGGGACTGAATAACCCTTTCCTTAACGATATGGCTGAAATTGTCGTTAACACGATGAGCCATATATATCCTGAGCTTATGGCTAATCGGAGCCTGATTACCGAAATAATTAGAGTTGAGGAGGAAAAGTTCATAACTAACTTAGATACCGGCCTTAACTTGGTGGAAAAGCTCATTAGCGAAGCTTCAGCTCAAGGAAAAGAGGGGTTAACAAGTGAAGAGGTATTCAGCTTTTACGATACCTATGGCTTTCCTCCAGAGCTAACCGCTGAGATTGCCAGAGAAAAGGGCCTATCTATAGACTTGGAAGGTTACCAGGCTGAGATGGAGAAACAGCGGGAAAGAGCCAGGTCAGGACAAAAGTTCGTCGACTTAAGTGGTCACAGCGCAGGGAAAACAATGGTCAAGGGCAAGCTTACAATCATACGTAAGAAAACGGATTTTGTTGGCTATAATGTAGCTTCTTCTAAATCTAAAGTCATTAAGTTAGCAGTCAAGGAAAAGCCCGTACAAACTATTTCTTCAGGACATGAAGTTGACATAATATTAGATAGGTCGCCCTTCTACGGAGAGATGGGTGGGCAAGTAGGTGATAGCGGCGAAATCAGCAGTCAGAAGGGTAAAGTAGTAATCACAAATACTGTTAGAACTCCCTCCGATGTGATTATCCATCATGGGGGAATCATTAAAGGCAGCATAACTGTTGGTGACGAAGTGGAAGCTAAAATTGATATCGCTCGCCGCCTTGATATTGCTCGCAACCATACTTCTACACACCTACTCCAGGCTGCTTTAAGACAGATAGTGGACAGGCGTATTGAGCAAAAAGGTTCATTGGTAGAGCCGGAAAGATTTAGATTCGACTTCTCGTACTTAGGACAGGTAACTGAAGAGCAGTTCAATGAAATTCAGAGGCAGGTTAATGAGTGGATACGCCAGAACTTAAAGACAGAAGCAAGAGTACTCCCTTATAAACAGGCCATCACTGAGGGTGCTATCGCCTTGTTTGAAGAAAAGTACGGAGAAGAAGTTCGGATGCTGGAAATCGGGAAGCCAGCAATAAGCAAAGAACTCTGTGGTGGCACTCATGTGAGTTCAACGGGAGAAATTGGCGTATTATTGATAACCAGTGAAAGCAGCATTGGCACAGGACTGCATCGTATTGAAGCGGTAACGGGAAGAGAGGCTGAATCTCTAATTGAATCTCGCTTAACTGCTTTGCAGAGCATAGCCAAGGAGGTGGAAGGCTCGCTTGACGAAGTTCCTAACAAGGTAAAAACCCTTATCAGTGAACTGGAAGCAGAGCGCAAAAGAGTGCTTTCGCTGGAAAGGGAGCTATCGCGCAGAATAGCAAAAGATTTGCCCGGGCAAGCCGAGCAGGTAAGCGGTGTGACAATTCTGGCTGCTAAGGTTCCAGCATTGACCATGCCGACTCTCAGGGAAATGGGCGATATATTGCGAGACAGGATAAAAAGCGGTATAGTGGTTTTGGCTACAATCTATAATGGTAAGCCTAGCTTTTTGGCTATGGTTACTCCCGACCTGATAGCTAAAGGATTCCATGCCGGCGATATTATTAATCAAGTGGCCAAGGTTACCGGTGGGGGTGGGGGTGGCAAAGCTGCTATGGCTCAAGCCGGGGGAAAGGATATGGCCAAGGTTGACGAAGCCCTAAAAAAAATTGGAAGTATCATTGCCAGTAAAATCTCTATTTCCTCAGAGGGTAAGGATTAATGAATCATATTTTCTTCTACCTCGATGGGAGAGGATTAAGGCGAGAATGAAATGCGTAGATTAGGTCTAGATATCGGAGGTAAGAGAACCGGGGTGGCCATAAGCGACCCCCAAGGGATTTTAGCTACTCCTCTCACCGTGCTCGCCAGTGAAGACGAAGATGCCCTTATAAGTGAGATTCTCAAGCTTGTGGGGCAATATAAGGCAGAGTGTATTGTGGTTGGCCTACCTCGCCGCTTAGACGGCGAGTTGGGAAAACAAGCTAATAAGGTAACAGCTTTTGCCGACAAATTGTCATGGCGAGCGGAGCGCAACAATCTCAATCAGCTTGATATACAGCTATGGGATGAACGACTCTCCACCAAAGCTGCCGAGCGATTGAAGATGGAGGCTAGTGGCAAGGGGAATAAATTGCGCTCCAAATCAAAAAGAGGAGCCAGAAATCGTAGTTTTTCGACTAAATCTGAAGTTGATGCTATAGCGGCGGCCTTCATCCTCCAAGGTTTTCTGGATAGCCTCCACCCTGATCAATAGAGAAGGATCTTAAACGATGTCGAGATACATAGGCCTCATCGGTTATCCTATCAAGCATTCTATATCTCCTTTTTTTCAACAGGCGGCCCTGGATTATTATCAGCTTGATATTCGATATGAGGCTTGGGAGACAAGCCCCGACCAACTTCATGATATAGTGGACGATTTAAGAAAAGCTCAAAATATTGGAGCTAATGTAACCGTGCCTCATAAAGAAACAGTTTTACCTTTATTAGATGAAGTTGATAACCTGGCAAGTTCGATCGGTGCTGTCAATACCATAGTTAAAAAAGATGGTAGGCTTCTAGGTTTTAATACTGACGCCTATGGTTTTATCGAGGCCCTAGACAAAGAAGGGCACTTTGACACAGAAGGGAAGCGGGTGGTAATTCTGGGTGCTGGTGGGGTAGCCAGGGCAGTGAGTTATGTCCTAGTGCAAAGGAAGGTAGCCTCCTTGGCCGTTACTGATGGTATCTTTGAGAGAGCCAGAGCATTGGTAGAGAATTTGGTGAGGTCTATTAAAGGGGCTTCACCGGGCTTGAAGGATTTAGAACCAGATGTCACTGCTTTTCAGTGGCAGAATCTAAGCTCAGCCAAAACTCTTGCTAACTGCGATTTAATAGTCCATTGTACTACCATAGGAATGAAAGACAGTTCGCAAGAAGGACAATCACCTTTGAGCCTCGAAGTGATTCCTAGTGACGTCTTAGTATCTGATGTGGTATACAATCCCTTGACAACACCCTTATTAATACTGGCACAAAAAGCGGGGGCCAATATACTGCGCGGCCTACCTATGTTAGTATATCAGGGAGCAGCTTCCTTCAAGCTATGGCTAGGAAGAGAAGCCCCAGTTGACATAATGCTTGATAAGGCGAAGGAAATATTGATAGGACGAAAGGGATGAAAAAAAGGGCAATCATTATCAGTGTTGGTATATTAGTGCTGCTTGCGGCAATACTAATTCCAACTATTCTTATCTCCAGACAGACAGCAGGTAAAATTATTGTAATCCCGCTCAGTGGGACTATTACCACAGAGGGCTCTTCATTATTCTCTGGCTCAACCATTACCCCGGATTTGGTGAGAGATTATTTAACGAGAGCGGAGAAAGACAGGGCAGTCAAAGCGATTGTCTTCCGTATAGAGAGCCCTGGCGGTGAGATAGCACCCTGCCAGGAAATCCTGTGGGAAATAGAAAGAATTAAGGAGACAAAACATATTGTGGTAAGCATGGGGGGCACGGCTGCTTCAGGCGGCTACTATATTTCAACCCAAGCAGATAAGATTGTTGCTCTCCCTACTACAATGACAGGGAGCATCGGGGTTATCTATTCAGTGATGAACATTGAGGGGCTTTTGGATAAGCTGGGTATCCAGATAGAAATATTCAAGGGCGGCAAGTATAAGGACATGTATTGGGGATTCAGGGAACTGACACCGGAAGAAGAAGAAATCATGCAGGGAATGGTCGACGAGTATTACGAGCAGTTTATAGGTGTGGTGGCTGAAGGGAGAGAGTTAAGCAGGGAAGCGGTCAAAAATTTGGCTACGGGGCAAATTTACACTGGTACCGAAGCCAAAGAGTTGGGGCTGATTGATGAGTTAGGTGATCTGAATAAAGCGATAAATTTGACAGCAGAACTGGCTGGCATCGAATCTCCGATAGTAGAGTATTATCAACCCCCTAGAATTACATTGTGGTCGCTATTAGGATTTGTCGATGCTATCCGGGTGAGGTTATCGGGACTGAGCGCCCAGGATATAATTTTGTTGGAAATGCTAAACCATAACTATAGACAACCTCTATTTCTATATCAAAGTTAATGGGACAATTTCGTTTTCTTACTGGGGGAGAATCCCACGGAAGAGGGTTGGTAGCCATCGTGGAAGGGATGGTGGCTGCCCTTTCCTTAGAAGAAGAGTATATAAATAAGGAACTCAAACGCCGCCAGTGGGGCTATGGGCGTGGTCCCCGCATGAAGATTGAAGATGATAATGCGAAAATCATGGCGGGCGTTCTACACGGTCTCACTACGGGTAGCCCCATCGCACTCTTTATCACCAACCGAGATTGGCAAAACTGGCAAGAACAGTTAAGCGTTTCTCCGGTAGAAAAAGAAGTCGAGCCTGTGACCTGTCCCCGCCCGGGTCATGCCGACCTAGCCGGAGTGACTAAATATGGTCTCAAAGATATCAGACCAGTTATGGAAAGAGCCAGTGCCCGGGAAACAGCCGCTAGAGTAGCTGTCGGAGCTATAGCTCGAAGATTCCTAGAGGAGTTGGGCATTGCTATTCACAGCCACACTGTGGCGATTGGGAGAAACCAATGGGAACGGGGCGAAGCAAGCTCTCTAGATTGGCAGCAAGTAGAAGCCTCACAGGTCCGCTGCGCCAATGCCGAATTAGAAAAGGTGATGATAGCGGCCATTGATGAGGCTAAAGCTATTGGGGATACGTTGGGAGGTATTTGTGAGGTGATTGCTACCGGTGTACCCATTGGCTTAGGCAGCCATGTTAGCTGGGACCGCCGTATTGATGGCAGAATTGCTAAGGCGATAATGAGCATTAATGCCGTAAAAGGGGTGGAAATTGGAGGGGGATTTGCCTTGACTGGGATAAAAGGATCTCAGACTCAAGATGTTATCGAACCTACTACACGTAGCGAAGCGAAGGAGCTTCCTTGGCGACATGCCACCAATCATGCCGGTGGCATCGAAGGTGGCATAAGTAACGGCGAGGACATAATAGTCAGGGCAGCAGTCAAACCAATTGCCACCTTGGCTAATCCTTTACCTTCTATAGACCTTAGTAGCGGTGAGAAGGTAAAGGCTCACTATGAACGCAGCGATATTTGCGTTGTCCCGGCCGCCGGAATAATAGCTGAAGCTATGTTAGCCATTGTCCTGGCTGATGCTTGCCTAGACAAATTCGGCGGTGATAACTTAAAAGAGACACTGGCAAATCATCGTAATTATCTGAGCAATATATCTTAATTGCTCGACCACAATCCCCCGTTAAATGAGGCGGTATTAGCAACACCGAAGAAGTATTAACAGAAGCCTTTAAGGGGGAATATTATTAATACTGCTCGATCGGCCGGAATATCACTCTAGATTGCCCGTCACTCACTCGGTAAGGACGGTAAGGACTTGATGAACTCACCTGCCAGATTGATAATCGCCAATTCGTGCTTCCATGACTCGGCATCATGTTGCAAGTAAAACGGGTAAGAGGTGGCGACAATAACCATGTCGAGCTCATCCAGCAAAACGATCAACTGTCCGCCATGCCCCGCCGCGTAGTTGAAATGATGCTCGCCCACGCTTGCAGACCACCACTGATAGCCATACCCGATGTCGCTGATAGAAAGGCCCCGGTTTGGCGGAAATCCGCCAGTCAAATTGATTTCCTCCGAGTACCTCTGCAGGGAATCATGCACCCAATCAGCTGGAACGACCTGGTTCCCTTCGTATTCACCGCCGTTGAGGTATAACAGGCCGAACTTGGCCGCATCACGAGCAGAAAAGTGGAGATCCCCACAGCCGTTGTTGTGTCCCTCCGCGTCCGTGCCCCATTCACCCACCTCCACACCAAGCGGTAAGAAAAGATTCTCTTCAGCGTATGCCTTGAGATTCATACCAGTCGCCCGGTCGACGATAATCCCCAGCCAGTTGGACGACAGATTGCTGTAATGGAACTCGGTTCCGGGATCGGCGATGAGAGGGAATTCTTCTATGAGAGGCGGATAGTGCCCCGATAAAAGGCCATCCCAGAGAGCAGGATCGGTCTCCTCCCAGGGATATCCGGTGCGCATCTGAAGCAAGTCCCGAATCGTTATCTGCTCCTTCCTCGGGTCAGTGATCTGGTCGGCTAACTCTGGAAAGAACTCCATCATTTTCTGGTCCACGCTTGACAAGTAACCCTGCTCCAGCGAAATCCCGACCAGTGCCGAGGTATAACTCTTCGTCACCGATTGAAGCCTGTCTTTCTGATCAATGGATCCTTCGTTGAAGTAGTCTTCCGCTATCAGGTACCCGTCCTTGATAACCAGCAGGCTGTAGAGGGTCTCTAATTCAGCCGCATTGTAATAGAACTCCGTCACCAGCGTCGGATCCAGCGCCTGCTCTGCGGGTGTCGATACCTCCCATTCATCCCCGGGCAGCGGCGTGTAGTCGACCGCTAAGAGATCTTCAATCGAAGGGCCAGAGCTGGGCAGCGCTGATATGACCAGCAACACGATGGCGATCATCATGAGAGAATACTGACGCCAGTTAAAGGAGAATTTGAACTTTCTACCCATTGGCTTCCTCCAATCATCCCATCTGATGTGGCCAAACACGGGGCTTTGGAAGTTATTCTACCATAGAAACCTATCTGTACAACAAGCTTAATATAGGGAATCCATGCTAGAAGGTTTGATCACTGGAGGAAAGGATTTCCCCGGCGCTCATCACCGATAGTGGTAGGTGGTCCGTGACCGGGATAGACAATGGTTTCATCAGGCAAAACCATAAGTTTTTCACGAATGCTCTTCATCAGACGTTCGTGGCTGCAACCTGGAAAATCGGTCCTGCCTATGCCAGAATTAAACAGAGTATCGCCACTAAAGACTACTCCATGCCCTGAAAGACAGATTCCACCAGAACTATGTCCTGGGGTATGGAGGACTTCAAAGTGTAAGTCGCCAACATTTATTCGGTCACCATCCTTGAGTAACCTGTCAGGCTGAGGAGGTGATTTAACAGGGGTAAGGCCAAGCGATGTTAGCATACGCATGGGAGCGGTAAATAATAATCCCTTCTCTTCCTCGTGAAGAGCAAACTCGGCATGGGTCTTTTCTTGAACCGCCCGAATGGCACCAATATGATCAATATGAGCATGGGTCACCACGATTAAAGATATGGACAATTCCATTTGCTGCACTGTTCTCAAAATAGTCTCAGCTTCAGCACCGGGGTCAATAATCATCCCTTCCTTGGTTGAGGATGAACCGACAACATAGCAATTGGAGGCGAAAGGACCGACTACTAACATTTTTACAATCATTGCTCTTCTCTCTAGTAATTTTACAGTCGAATTCGTAAAATATAGCATAAGCTATGCTCCGGGAAAAACGGTGGCGAATGACTTCATTTAACAGGTCCTTCACGCTTTATTTTGACAAATGTGGCAGGTCTGAGATATTTTATTCTCATCAGAGTCCTATGAGGCTGAGGGAATAATGGGTCAAAAGAAGTCAACAATTCAGCGAGCTGGGAGAAATGCAAGTTTAGACCTAAGCTTGCAGGGCATAATGGACGGCATTGAAGATAAATTCTTTGTTATAGATAAACAGTACCGTATAAGCTTTGCCAACCTTGCAATGAGGCAAGCGTTGCCAGAAAACAAACCATTTATTGGGAAACGTTGCTACGAAATCTTCGAAGGTCGGGACAGTCCATGTCGATATCCCTTGTGGAAATGCCCTCTTATGAAGGTATTGCAAAGCGGTGATCCAATGGTAATTATTTCTTCTAACCCTGCCCTGGATACAGAGACTGTATCTAATAAGTACATTAAAATCGTCCTTTATCCGCTAAAGGACAACCAGGGCAATATAAAAGCGATCGCCGAGCTAAGAAAAGATGTTACCGTAGAAAGAGAGCTGGAGAATCAAATTCTGAGGCGTCATCACCATCTCTATGCCTTGAATCGTATTTCCAGCGCCACTAGTGGATTATGGGACTTAGATGCCATCCTGAATATAGCCTTAGACACTGTGCTAGAAATCGTCAATGCCACAACAGGGGGGGTATTGCTTCTTCACGGGCGAACTAAGAAGCTAAGCTACCGAGTGTATCGTGGTCTGTCTGCTAAATACGTTGAACAAATGGAGATGAGCCTGGGCGAAGGGGTGGCGGGGAAGGTAGCCGAAACCGGGGAGCCCATTGTACTAGAGAATATTGCCAGAGACCCACGGGCAGCTCACCCAGACTTGGTGAGTACGGAAGGATTGGGCGGGTTTATCAGCGTTCCTTTAAAAGCAAAAGACAGGGTTGTAGGTGTGATGAATATTGCTAGCCATATGCCAGGTAAATTTTCTGCGGATGATATGTTCCTCCTGAATTCAATTGGTTGTCAGCTCGGCACTGCGATTGAGCAAGCTAGGCTATACCAGAGACTGGAAAGGGGGAGGGAAAGATATCAAACTCTTCTTCAGCATGCCCTAACCGCTCAAGAGGAAGAGCGAAAAAGGATTGCCCGAGAGCTACACGATGAGACCAGTCAGGCTCTTACCAGTTTAACCTTGAACCTTCAAGCTGCTATAACAAAAGCGGAAACCGATGGTGTTGAAGATGCTGATTATATCGGCAGGCTTCGGAAGATACAATCTCTGGCAGTTCATACTCAGAATGAGATATCAAAGCTAATGAAGGAACTTCGCCCCACTTTATTGGATGAGCTTGGACTACCTGCAGCAATCAGTCGCTATGCTAAGGATAGTCTGGAACCCTTGGGGACTAAGGTTTTTACGGAATTCGAGGGAGTGGAAAAGCGTTTGCCCACAGAAGTGGAAGTAACACTTTTCCGTATCGCTCAAGGGACAGTAGGCAACATTCTGGAGCATGCCGAGGCGAAGAGCGTCTCTATAAGATTAGAATGCAATGCCAGTGAGTGTATACTGGAAGTTAAGGATGATGGGAAAGGGTTCGATGTTAATAAGATTACCAGGGTGGACAAGGGTGGTCGGGGGGCGGGCTTGTTCACCATGAAGGAGAGGGCGCGTTTAGTAGGTGGTGCGTGTAACATCAAATCTCAGTCTGGAAAGGGGACCAGAATTGCCGTGAAAATTCCTCTGCGGGGATTTATGACGGATGCAGAAGATAAAAGTATTAATAGTTGACGACCATACCTTGGTGCGGGATGGAATTCGTGCTTTGCTGGCGCTGGTTGCCGACGTTAAGGTAATCGGGGAGGCTGCAAATGGAAAGGAGGCTTTGGAAAAGGTCAAAAAGCTTGCCCCTGATGTGGTGCTCATGGACTTGGCAATGCCTATTATGAGTGGATTAGAATCGACGCGGAGAATACGCAAGAGATTTCCAGGAACAAAAGTACTGGCACTGACCCAGTATGAGGATAAAGAATACATCGTACCAACTATTGAAGCGGGAGCTCGTGGCTTCGTTAGCAAGACGGCAGCATTTTCCGAACTCGCTTCAGCTATCCAGGCTGTATATCAGGGAGGGTCTTTTCTATCCCCCATGGCAGCAGCGGCTGTTGTCGAAGAATGTCAGCAAAAGGTCGCTATAGAAGGAGAAAAAGACTCTTACCAGGACCTGACTGATAGGGAAAGGGAGATGCTTAAGCTGGTTGCCGAAGGATATACTGCTAAGGAGATAGCAGATATGCTGGTCATCAGCTTGCGAACGGTGGAGACGCACAAAACCAACCTGATGAAAAAGTTGAATATCCACAATAAAGCTGACCTCATCAGGTTTGCCATACGCAAGGGCATTATCACTGTTTGACGGTATTAAGAAAAACCTTCTCCATTCGCTTCTAATCTACGAGTTTTTTACATCCCAAAATCGGGGTTAATCCGTCAAGAATTCCAGAATAAAATTCATCCCCGTTATCGGGATTGCCTCTTTTACATCTTTTAGGAGCGCGTTATCATGTAACCAAGACTATTTATTAAGGCAAGACATGGATAACGAGGTCAAAAATTATCAAGCTAACCGAATGAGGGAAGCTTCTCATGGTCGCAGACTCATACCCCCCTGCCAGGTTGCCTGCCCGCTGCACATGGAAATCGGAGAATATGTTGATTTAGTTGCCCAAGGGAAGGTGCTGGAAGCATTACAGGTCATAAGGGAAGGCAACCCCTTCCCTTCTATCTGCGCTTATGTGTGCACTCATCCTTGTGAGGATGCCTGCCGGCGCAGTCAGGCAGATAAACCTATCGCTATACGAGCATTAAAGAGATTCGCCGTGGAATTTGGCGGCGACAGAATGATAGAACTTGAAGCTGAGACTACGCAGAGTGAAAAGGTTGCCGTAGTAGGGTCTGGCCCGGCTGGGCTAGCTTGTGCTTACTATTTGAGGAAGCTCGGCTACCCGGTAACCATCTTTGAGGCCTATTCAGAACTGGGAGGCATGCTCCGAGTAGGTATTCCTCAGTACCGACTTCCTCGAGAGGTAGTCGATACTGAAGTTCAAAGGTTAATTCACATGGGAGTTGAAATCAAAACGAATACGCGAGTGATATCCCTGGATCTACTTTTTGACATGGGTTATAAGGCTGTCTTTATAACCGTCGGTGCGCATCAAAGCCTTAGAATGGGAATAGAGGGAGAAGAGAGTCCCGGGGTGATTGATGGTGCGACTTTCCTCCGCGAGGTGAATCTGGGACTTAAGCCGTCTCTGGGGGAAGAGGTTGCTGTAGTAGGTGGGGGGAATGTAGCTATGGACGCCGCCCGCGCCGCCGTCCGACTGGGGGCGGGCAAAGTGAGCATTCTCTATCGTCGCAGTCGAGCGGAAATGCCGGCAGGCCCCGAGGAAATAGAGCAAGCCCTGGAGGAAGGCGTGGAGACCATGTTTCTGGTGGCACCAACCAAGATGAAAAGGGGAAATGGGCGCTTAAGCATAACATGCATAAAGATGGAGCTCGGAGAACCTGATGTGGGGGGCAGACGACGTCCAGTGCCAATCGAAGACAGCGAGTTCAATATGGAATTTGACACTTTGATCACTGCCATTGGTCAGGCACCTCAGATCTCCGAGGATTTTCGCCTGCGCCTAGGCCGAGGCAGCACTATTAAAGTCGACCCGGTCACACTCACTACTAATCGGGCGGGAGTTTTTGCTGGAGGGGATGCCGTCACTGGACCAGCTACTGTAACCCAGGCACTGGCAAGTGGCAGGCAGGCAGCCTTTCGTATCGATGATTACCTCCGACATAGATATCCTTTAATTGACAAGGAAGAAAAGGGAATTTTATCGGGCGAACTCTCTCCTAAGACGATAGAGATGATAAGGAAAATCGAGCGACTCGAGCCCCCACTTCTCCCTCCCGAAGCAAGAGCGAAAGAGTTCAAACCAGTGGAGCTAATCTATAACTGGGAGGCTGCCGTTGATGAAGCCCGACGCTGTCTCCGCTGCGGCATGGGAGCAGAGATCCTGTTCCAGGATAAGTGTGCTACTTGCCTTACCTGTCTCAAGGTATGTCCCTACCACGTACCTTATCTGGCTGAAGGGGGGACAATCCAGATACCTGCTGACCAATGTCAAGCTTGTGGCATATGTGTTACTGAATGTCCAGCTAGGGCAATAGTTTTGCGAAAGCCCTACAGCCGAAGACACATAGATGAAGAACTGGAACATGCTCTGAAGTCTGCCGCAGAATCGAAGTCCAAGCCCTTAATTATCGGCTTTTGTTGCCAATATGGGCTCTTCGGTACCGGCGCATTGGCAAGCCTGTGGAGGGAAGGTAAAGCCGGCATCTGGATAGTGCCTGTCCTTTGCGTAGCTAATTTAGAAGAAGGACACATATTGCGGGCCTTCGAAATGGGTGCAGAGGGGGTTTTCATCGCTGGATGCGGGGAACAATGTAGTCGGGAAAACACCGCCTTTTGGGTTCTCCAGCGCGTGGAAAGAATTAGAAAGGCACTGTCCCAGATTGGTCTTGAGCCAGAGCGGTTGCAGACATTTAACCTGCGTACTGCTGAGGGAGATATTGCTGAGGAACTGGACAATTTCACTGAACGAATAGGGGGGCTTTGCCTGGCTTCGGTAATAAAGCAGGAGGTGAAAAGTTGATAGTGGCAGAACAAAAACCCTTGGAGGAGATAAGGCGAGTTATTGTTCCTTATGAGAAGGTGTTGCTTCTTGGCTGCGGCACTTGTGTGACTGTTTGTGGTGCTGGTGGTGAGCGTGAAGTATCTTTTCTTAATAGCGCATTACGGTTAGCTCAGGCAAAGAGCGGCGATGGAGTTCATAGCTTTTCGGAATACACCGTGAAAAGACAATGTGATTTTGAATTCCTGGACGTGCTTGTGGACAGGGTCAACGAAGTGGACGCCATACTTTCACTAGGTTGTGGCATAGGTGTGCAAGTCGTAGCCGAGCGTTTCCCCGATATACCTGTCTTGCCTGGCGTTAACACCTCCTTCATGGGTATGGCTAAAGAGTGGGGAGTCTGGGATGAGCGCTGCGCCGCTTGTGGCGATTGCCGATTGGCGGAGACTGCTGGCATTTGTCCCATTACCAGGTGCACCAAGGGGATACTCAATGGTCCCTGCGCCGGCACCAAGAACGGAAAATGCGAGGCAAACAAGGATATGGACTGTGCCTGGATCCTAATCTACAAGCGCCTGGAGAGATTGCAGCAATTAGAAAAAATGCGACGATATTATCCTCCCAGAAACTTCCGGGTAATCCCCAGACCTCGAAGGATAGTCATGAAAGCCGATGTTGAATCAGGAGAGGACAATGGCTAACTCACTGTTTGAAGAAAAACTCAATTCCAATGGGTTCCTGGTGACCACCGAGGTTGGTCCTCCTAAGGGAGCAGATATCTCGGAGATGGTTCATCACATAGACTTACTCAAAGATAAGGTTGATGCTATCAACGTCACTGACAATCAGAGCTCTGTGATGCGCTTTCCTTCGCTGGGTGGCTGTCTGCTGGTGAAGGAACATGGTGGCGAGCCTATCTTTCAAATAACTTGTCGTGACCGCAACCGTATGGCCATTCAAGCTGACCTTCTTATGGCTTATTCCAGGGGTATCAACAATGTGCTTTGTCTCACCGGCGATTCTGTCGATGTTGGCGACCACAAGGAAGCAAAGCCCGTCTTTGACTTGGATTCGGTCCAATTACTGAGGATGGCCAAAGAGATGGAGTCTGGTAAAGACATGGGGGGAAATGAGCTAAAAGGCGTACCTCAATTTTGCCTTGGCGCTTCAGTTCACCCCGAGGCAGACTTCATAGAGCCACAGCTTATCAAGTTTGAGAAGAAGGTTATTGCGGGGGCACAATTCTTCCAAACTCAAGGCATATTTGACCTGGAGAGTCTTAGGAGATTTATGCAATACGCTTCTCAGTTCAATATCAAAATCTTGGCTGGCATTATCGTGCTTGCCTCAGCCAGGATGGCTCGGTATATGAATGATAATGTCCCCGGGATAATCGTTTCTCAAGCCACCATTGATGAGCTAGCTAATGTGGAGAAAGGTAAAGGACTTCAGAAGGGAATTGAGATTGCTGCCCGTTTGATAAAGACAATAAGGGAGGAAAATTTGTGCCAAGGTGTTCATATTATGGCTGTGGGTAACGAAGGAATTGTGACTGATATCCTAGAGGCGGCTTAACAGGCACTTATGAGATGACACTTTAGTTAAATGACAGCTGTGGTCGGTCAGCTAACCAAATCTAAAAAAAGGAGGGATGTGAAATGGAAAACAAAATCTTAATCATAGATGACGAGCCTGATTTTGCAGAAGCGTTGCGCATGACTTTGGAAGCAAAAGCTTATCGCGTAATCACCGCCACTAACAAGGCACAGGGTCAGGAGAAGATGAAAGAAGGGCCTAACGTCGTTGTCCTGGGCACAGTAACTCCTATTGGGCAAGCTTTTTCCTTGCACAACTGGCTGAAGCAGCAACCCAGATATAAAGACGTGCCAGTCCTGGTGATAGACTCCCGGCCTGAGGAACGGCTTATCAGGGGATGGAGAAAATTTGAGGGGATGCAACTGGAGTCTGATGACTATGTGGCTAAGCCAATCGAGCCAGCTTCACTTGTGGTCCGTATCCAAAGGCTATTGGAAGAGGCGACTAGGAAGATAAGAGTACTGGTGGCGGATGACCATACTATGATCAGGGATGGAATATGCGCCGTCCTTATGTTGCAAAGGGATCTGGACATAGTAGGTGAAGCTGTCAATGGGAAAGAGGCAGTCGAGAAGGTGTTTCGACTTCTACCCGACGTAGCGTTGATGGACATACTTATGCCTACGATGAACGGACTGGAGGCAACAAGGCAGATAAAGGATCAATGCCCCCAGACAAGAGTATTAATGCTGACCCAGTATGATGAACAAGAAAATATGCTTGTTGCCAGCCAGGCAGGTGCATATGGCTTCATTCCCAAGAAAGCTGCTAGTGAGCAGCTTATAGCAGGCATAAGAGCCGTACACGGAGGAAGTTATTTTCCCGACTCTTTTGCTAAGTTAGTTTCGAACTAACAACAATGTAAAGGTTGGACTTACCGGAAAGCGAGGAGTTATGTTTTTATCCTCCTTGAGCTTTCTGTAGCCAGTCGCCATTATCTCACACCCAGCTGCTAGCTCGGCTATAAGTTTAGAACAAGCCTGGCAATTCCTTGTGGTATTGCCAGGCTGTGTTCGTTATCTTGCTGTAATCTTATCTTTTAAGGAAAGGAAATTGTCCTCAAAACCTTAATAGAAATCCGCGGCAATAACGGGAAAATTAGCATATTTGATATTCCGTTAGTAGAAAGGCAAAAATAATTCTTGCTCTAATCTTGATTTTTCAATATACTGACGAAGGTAAATAGATGAAATTGGACGGGCGAATAACCAATCTCATTGTTACAGGCTTCTCGGGCACTGGTAAATCTTTGGTGGCTAAGGAAGTAGCTCGTGGATTGAATTGGGATTTTCTTGATACCGATGACGAGATAGTTAAACAAACTGGCAAGCCTATCGTCGAAATTTTTCGTCAGGATGGGGAGGATACGTTCAGGGAACTGGAACGCAAGATAATTGGAAAAGCTTGTCAACAAAGGCACATGGTCATAGCTATTGGCGGCGGTGCCATAGTTGACCCACAAAACTATGAATTGCTTGCCAAAACCGGGGTAATTGTTTGCCTGGAGGCTAAGCCTGAGACAATTTATGAGCGCTTGTTCCGTGAGGCTGCTTCCAGTCCTGAGACCGAAGTTCGCCCTCTTTTAGCTGTTGATAATCCCTTGGAACGCATCAAGCAACTTAAAGCCACCCGGCAGTCTCACTATGCTAAAGCAGATTGGACAATCCATACTGATGGCTTAAGCATCAGTGAAGTAGCAGAAGAAGTAATAAAGGTTTGGAGATTGCTTCGTCGCTACGCTCCTGGCAATGACAAAGGAAAGGCGCAGAGTTACATTGACAAAGACATAGCTTGCCTGGTGGAAACTGCAACTCAAATTTACCCTGTCTTTGTTGGCTATAGCTTATTGGACAAGCTGGGCGAAAAGATGAAAAAAGCTGCTCTATCTGGCGCAATCACTATAATTAGTGATGAGAATGTCTTTTCTCTTTACGGCAGCAAAGTTGAGGGAATCCTCAAGATGGCTGGTTTCGCTGTTAATTCATTTGTAGTACCGCCGGGTGAACAAACGAAAAGCATGGACTATGCCATCAAGATTTATGATTTCCTTGTCGAACATCGAGCAGAGCGAGACGATATTATTATTGCCTTGGGTGGGGGTATGATAGGCGATTTAGCGGGTTTTGTCGCTGCCACTTTTTTGCGAGGCATGCCCTGGGTACAAGTGCCGACCAGTCTGGTAGCCATGGTTGATGCCAGCATCGGGGGTAAGGTCGGCGTTAATCATCCTGAGGGAAAAAACCTTATCGGTGCCTTCTATCAGCCTAACCTGGTTTTGGCTGACTGTCAGACTCTTACCACTCTGCCTAAGCGTGAGCTGACCTCAGGCTGGGCCGAAGTTATTAAGCATGGCATGATTCTTGATGCGGAATTTGTTCAATTCTTGGAGAGCAATGTTAATAGGCTGACAAAACTAGAGCCGGAGTTTCTTACCCGGGCTATTGCCCGCAGTGCTGCTATCAAGGCTCAGGTCGTCAGCCAGGATGAAAAAGAAAGGGAAGGGAAACGCACCATCTTAAATTACGGACATACCATCGCTCATGGATTGGAAGCGGCTACTCAGTATAAACGATTCCTTCACGGCGAAGCGGTAGCCATCGGCATGGTGAGAGCCGCTAAGCTCAGTGAGCGATTAGGTCTTTTGCCTTCAGCGGCAGTAGAGCGCCAGCAAGCCCTATTACAGAAATTCGGCCTACCCACTGGCTTTTCTGGACTAGGTTTAACTGAAATAACAAGGGCTATGGAGTTAGACAAGAAGGTCAAGGGAAAGGCAATTCGCTGGGTGCTGTTACAGGATATCGGCAAAGCAGTAATTCGCAGCGATGTACCTCAGGCAGATGTGTTAGCTGTTCTTCGAGAGCTGGCGGAGCATAAAAAGTCATAGTTAGGCGACTACATTACAACAAATGGCATTAAGTCTTAAACAATTGATAAAGCGCGCAAAAGAGTATGTTGAGCTTGAGGGAGATACCACGGTAAAGCGCGTTACCTTTGCTGAACGATTTTACCTTCTTGGTCGGGAAGATATCGCACTATCAGTTGTCACCGCAGACAAAGAGGAACCAGAATGGTGGGTGATCGGCGGTTCTACCCCTATGAACCTTTATGCTAAGTCCCACTTTCGCACAGCTGATGAGGCCTTCTCTATGCACACGGGACTTATGCTCCGATTATCAGCAACCGATTTTGAACAATCATTTACGGAACCTGATGACGTTGGTTATGATGCCTTCATTTCACACGCGTCTGAAGACAAGGCAGAATTGGTTCGCCCTTTAGCTAATGCCCTTGGGAAGATGGGTTTCCAAGTGTGGTATGATGAGTTCGAGTTGCGAGTTGGTGACAGTCTCCGCCAGTCCATTGATAAAGGGCTGATTAATTCGCGTTTTGGTATTGTCGTCTTGTCACCAGCGTTCTTTGCGAAAAACTGGCCAAAATATGAACTAAACGGCTTGACCGCCCGAGAGCTTGAGGGTCGCAAGGTCATACTCCCTGTTTGGCATAATATTGCAAAGAATGATGTCTTACAGTTTAGTCCATCAATTGCTGATAAGGTGGCAGTGGTCACGAAGGGCCGAACTGTGAAGGCAGTTGCTAGGGAATTGGCGAAAGTTCTAAAAGAATGAGGTACTGCCTAACAAGCGGCTCCACCGGATCGTAGATAAATCCAGCTCCTGGTGAGCCGCAGTGCGTTAGACCAAAAATAAAATAAACATCACGTCCATTGAAATGAATGCAAAAGAGGCGCTATTATGGCAAAGACAATTGCGATAACACAATACCTAATTCAAATGTCGCAGAAGACGATTAATAACGCCTAACAAATCAATCCAGCGGATGGCTGACAGCCGCCGCTGATTTTGGTCGTTATGTGTAAAAATTAATACAAATATCCATCAAAATTAGATATAATAATCCTGCGATGAGTCAACTAACATTTCTCGAAAAAGAAGATAAAAAACTGATTAATTTGAAGGAAGCCAGCGACTGGGCATCTCAATATCTAAATCGCAATGTAACGATATCCAATATTTCTTATCTGCTTCAGTATGGAAGAATAAAAAAATATGGAAGTAATGGCAATCCTTTGCTGAATATAGAAGAATTAAAAGATTATTATGACTCTTTCAAAAAGGAAAAACAGTGGAAAAGAATATTAGGCGAAGACCTTAATTGGCATTTATCCTTTGTAGAATATAAAGAAGCGGAAAGGACAAAACATGTTCATAGGTTGCATCCCTACAAAGGAAAGTTCATTCCTCAACTGGTAGAGTATTTTCTTGATTCTCATACAGATGAATTTAAAAAAGAGGTTTATTTTCATGAAGGCGATATAGTATTAGACCCTTTTTGTGGAAGCGGAACGACTTTAGTACAAGCAAATGAACTGGGCATGCACGCCATTGGAATAGATATTTGTTGATGAATAATATGGAAAATATAAGACCTGAAAATAAAGTTCTATATTCGATCACAAAAGAAGATTTGCAATTAGAGGCCAAAAGAATTTTAGGAAGAGAACTTGATGAATCTGAGATTTTGCAAGCTAAAAAACATTTAGAATTTGGAATAGGTGAAAGTATAAGTATCATTTACAATTGCATATTCAAAGAGGTAATAAAGAGATGAGCATTGGGAGAAAAGAAAATGCTGCCATCTGATATATTGGCATCAGAATTTCTTGAAAAGGTGAAGGAATTCAATGCCAATGTAGAATTAATTAAGGTCTTGAAATCTCGAACATATAAAGTTGGAGAAGCTAATGTGCTTGTTCGTGCAGCTTCGGAGGGTAATAGACGCTATTTCTTTGGTATTAATTACATAACAATTGAAGAAATGGCAAATATTGATAATCCTTTCATTGCCTTTATTTGTGGCTCAGTTGAGAAAACTATAATTATTCCGGCAAAATTGTTTTTTAATTACCTTCCACAAATAAGCCATGATAGAAATGGCGAATATAAAATCAATATTGATAAAGAGTTGAATATTGTTTTAACAGGAAGAAATAATCGCCTTGATTGTAAACCATTCATTAACGCATGGCATCTCCTTGTAAATCCTCCGCAAATAGAAGCAGAAGAAAGGAATACTATTGAAGATAGTCTGCACTCTATAACTCAGGGAAGATTGCTCGAAATAGGAAACATTAGAGGTTTTCAGACGTATTGTCCAAATAAGTCTAAAAGGTTTAATGATAAAAAGCTCGTAGAACTCGCTACTATAGAAACTTGTCCCGAACTTCAATTTTCAGACTATAATCTTTTAAGACAGATTGATGTCTTATGGTTTAAACCACGAGGAAATAATTTGATTCCAGAATATGCCTTTGAAGTTGAACTCTCAACAGGTGTTTGGTCTGGCATGGGAAGGATGGCTACTCTTCTTGATTATAGTAATGCCAATTTATATATAATTTCAAATGATAAAAGGAAATATTTGCAAGTAATTGGCTCATTTTCAGAATATGAAAATCGATACAGATTTATAGAAAATGAAATGTTAGGACAACTTTACTCGGCAGAAATAAACTTACGAGAATTAAGAGTAGAAATCGGGTTGTGATTTTCCCATTATCGTTTGCTTGGTCAGGATAGAATGGCATTATTTTCCTTCATCCATTCTTTGAATACTACTTTTGGCACTTCTATTTTTGAACCTGTAGCTGAAACACTTGCAAGCTTAAATTTTTCTGTTGCACAAAAACAATTTGTCGTCGGCGATACAATAAGTGAAGAAGCCCAGACGGAAA